>MTKW01010837.1_pt1 | contig 12620 bp, 10 predicted proteins | sample 1042761 | NCBI WGS metagenome assembly MTKW01 (sample SAMN06205366, study PRJNA360243) | anaerobic digester metagenome | biome: Wastewater treatment plant; feature: Anaerobic digester sludge; material: sludge; isolation source: anaerobic digester fed with sludge from wastewater treatment plant ...
GAAGGGGTATTGCAGGCAGCTTATTTGTGTTTCGAGAACCAGAAAATTCCTTTAATCACTCATTTAATTGCCGACAAACCTGACTATAACAGTATTTTGATTTTTTGCTCCACAAAACTGAAGGTAAAAGAGTTGTCAAGAGCCCTTCAAAAGAGCAAAATGTCAGTTGAGGCAATTTCATCAGACTTAGAGCAAAGTGATCGGGAAAAAGTGTTGCAGGGATTCAAATCACGCCGCACGCGCATTTTGGTTGCAACCGATGTGCTGAGCCGCGGAATTGATATCAGCGAAATCAATCTGGTTATAAACTTTGATGTTCCGCGTGATGCAGAAGATTATGTGCACCGTGTAGGGCGCACAGCCCGCGCCGATTCCACAGGCGTTGCCATTACTCTGATTAATGAAAGGGATATGTGGAGTTTTCATCAGATTGAGCAGCTGATTGAGCGTGAGGTGATAAAACTCCCACTTCCCGAAGAATTGGGCAAAAGCCCTGTGTGGAAAGTTGAAAAACCCCGTATGAGGAAGTATAGTCCTAAGAAAAAACGGACACAGGCAGCAAAAAAAGGGTCAAGAAACTTTAAGAATAAAAGAAGAAAGCCCCGGGGGAAAGATAAGAAACAATAAGAACTGATAATTTTGAAATTGATGAAAATACCGGAAATATTATTGCTTCTTCTCATTTCGGTTTCTTGCACCGGAAATGGGAGTGCCGATATTAAAACAGGTGCGGAGCAGCCTGATAAATATCTTCAATCTCTTCAGGGAAAAAAAATTGGATTGGTAGTGAATCACACATCGCTTGTGGGCGAAATCCATCTGGTTGATTTTTTAAAAAGCCAGCAGGTTCAGGTTGAAACGATATTTGCCCCCGAGCATGGTTTCCGTGGTGACGCACCTGCCGGAGCAAAAATTGGCGATGAAGTGGACAGCAAAACAGGAATTCCGGTGGTTTCACTATATGGTGAGAATCGTAAACCGCAGCCCGGGCATCTTACAGGTTTAGATTTGCTGATTTTTGATATTCAGGACGTAGGGTGCCGGTTTTATACCTATATTTCAACGCTTCACCTGGTTATGGAAGCCTGTGCGGAGAATGGTAAACCGCTTTTTGTTCTTGACAGACCAAATCCAAACGGCGATTATGTGGCGGGACCTGTTCTGAAGACCGGATTTGAATCGTTTGTAGGGATGCACCCGATAGCTCTTGTGCATGGCTGCACAGTTGGCGAGATGGCACAGATGATAAACGGTGAGAACTGGCTGAAAACTGATAAAAAATGCGATCTTACGATTATTCTGGTTGAAAATTACACACACAGCATGGCGTATTCACTCCCGGTTCCGCCATCGCCAAATCTACCAAATGATTTGTCTGTAAGGCTCTATCCTTCACTCTGCTTTTTTGAAGCAACCAGCGTGAGCGTTGGGCGCGGTACCGATTTTCCGTTTCAGGTGCTGGGTGGATTGAAACCCGAACTTGGAAACTTTCAATTTACGCCCAGAAGCATTCCCCATGCGGCAGATAGACCACTAAATGAAGGGAAAGTTTGCTATGGAGTTGATTTGCGGCAATTAAACGAAGTGCCAAAATTCACATTAAAATATTTTATGGATTTCTATTCAAAATATGAAAATGAGAAAGAATTTCTCACCAACGAGCGCTTTTTGAATCTGCTTGCGGGCACCGACAGGCTAATTGCTCAAATTCGTCAGGGATTATCAGAAGAAGAGATTGACGAAAGCTGGAAACCTGAGCTGGAAACATACATGCAATTGAGAAAAAAATATTTACTTTATCCCGATTTCTGAAAAGTTTAAACTATGAATTTCACAATTCTTGACTTCCTCATTATAATCGTCTATTTGGGAGGTATTACTTTATTCGGTATAAAAATAGCCGGCAAGCAAGTTTCAACAAAAGATTATTTTCTGGGAGGCGGTAAAATCCCTTGGTGGGTGGTGTGTTTGTCAATTGTTGCCACCGAAACCAGTACTTTGACATTTATCAGTATTCCCGGACTTGCATACCTAACCAACCTGAATTTTCTGCAAATCACATTGGGGTATTTCCTTGGAAGAGTAATAGTAGCGTGGATAATTCTTCCAGCCTATTTCAAAGGAGAATTGGGAACTGCCTACACTTTTCTTGCAAACCGGTTCGGGACGCCGATGAAAAATCTTGCATCCGGTGTTTTTATGCTCACAAGACTTGCTGCTGACGGAGTCAGGCTTTTTGCAACCGCCATTCCGCTCGCCTTAATATTGAAATCAACCTTTTTGGCAGCAAGCCTCTCCAATGAATGGATATACATTCTTTCGATAATCGTCATTGCGCTGATCACCTACAGCTACACTTTTGCAGGAGGCTTAAAATCAGTGGTGTGGATGGAGGTTGTGCAGCTTTTTATCTATCTAATCGGCGCAACAGCAGCGATTATTGTTGTAAGCAGATTTTTAGACGGAGGGATTATAGGAGGCATCACAAAAGCACATGCCGCAGGGAAATACGAAATCTTCGATACAGTTTTCAGAAGGAGCTTCAGCGAATTTTTCTCCACACCCTACACGCTTATTGCCAGTATAATTGGTGGAGCATTCCTCTCCATGGCTTCACACGGTATTGACCAGCTTGTTGTGCAAAGACTTCTTGCAACCGGCTCACTTTCCGGCAGCCGGAAGGCACTGGTGACCACCGGCGGAATTATTATTTTCCAATTTGCCCTTTTCCTTTTCCTTGGCAGTTTGCTCTTTGTTTTTTATGGGGGAATCGAAATGAATCCCGATGAGGTTTTTCCGAAATTTATTATTGAAGAGATGCCCACCGGGCTTTCAGGACTTATTATTGCTGCCCTTTTTGCCGCTGCCATGTCAACGCTTTCGAGTTCAATCACTGCTCTTGGTTCAACAACTATGTATGATTATGTCATGCCCTATTACAAAAAACTGAACCGGTCAAATGAAGTCATCATATCAAGATTAATTACCGGTATGTGGAGTATCCTGCTTGTGGGGTCAGCCATTTTTTTCATGAACAGCTCTCATGTGGTTGTGGAGCTTGCGCTTTCCATCGCCTCATTTACCTACGGTGGCTTGTTGGGTACATTCTTCCTTGGTGTGCTGTTCAAATCGCCTAAAATTAATCATGCAATACCAGCATTTTTAACCGGAATTTCAGTAATGGTTTTTATCATTCTCTTTACTTCCATTGCATGGACATGGTACACTTTAATCGGGACTACCGTAACAGTTACCACCGGTTTACTTTTAACGAAAATCTGGAGAAATTAAAAACATTTGTTCTTAAAGCTTCAAGTTCAGTGCAAAGGATCTGTTTGACACTCACTTTTGATACTGACCAAAGCAAACCCATATAGATGCTTTCAATAAAAAAAACAGAAAAAGCAAAATAGTTGCAAAAAAATGTTAATTTTTGTAAATTGATTTATTATATTTGTAGAAAATATGTTTTAAAAATAACCATTTTAGCTTTAAATGTTAATAAATTGGCTAAGTATCTGCTTCAAATAGTAGCTGTGGGACTGGTGCTTACTTCGCTGTTTTCATGCGAAGATGAAGGCTATTTGAGCTCTCCTGATGCACGGCTAAGGTTTTCCGCTGACACCGTGATGTTCGATACGATATTCACTACTATAGGTTCCACAACGCAAAACTTTAAAATTTACAATCCCTACAATGAAAATGTTCTGATTTCACGAATCCGTGTTGCGGGAGGAGATTTTTCCAATTTCAGACTGAATATTAACGGCATTCAAGCCAATGAAATTTACGAAGTTGAAGTGCCCGCAAAGGATAGCATTTATGTTTTTGTTGAGGTAACTATCGATCCCACCGGGCAAAACCTCCCGATGGTAGTTCAGGATTCCATCGAATTTACAATGAATGCCAACCGGCAGAATATTGAACTTATTGCTTATGGACAGGATTTTAAACTCATTAAAGGCGATAATATCACAACTACAACCTGGACTTCGGAAAAACCCTATCTGGTGTATGACTATGCCTATGTTGACAGCTTGTCCACATTGACGATTGAACCGGGAACCCGGATATATTTCCACAAAGGCGCCGGACTGTACGTCAGGGGAAAAATAAAGGCAGAAGGAAATTTTCAGAATCCCATTCTCTTTACTGCCGATCGGCTTGAAGATAGCTACAAAAATATTCCCGATCAGTGGAACGGGATTATCCTTTTTTCCGGCAGTCACGGGAATGTTTTTAATTTCACCAACATCAAAAATGCAAATATTGGATTGCAGGTTGGAACAATTGAAAATGAAGGCTATGCAACCCTTGAACTTTCCAATTCCAAAATTGAGAATATGGCTTATGCAGGATTGTTTGCCATGAAGTCAAAAATAACGGGCTATAACAATGTTATCGCCAATTGCGGCTTTTATGCAGCAGCGCTGCTTGTTGGTGGCGAATATGAGTTTGTTCACACCACGATTGCCAACTACTGGGGCGGATACTCAAGCAAAATCAGAAAAACCGCCTCGCTTGTACTTTCCAATGCGCTTGTCATTAAAAAATCTGACGGCTCGGAAGTTACCTATACCGGTGATTTGAATAAAGCATATTTCGGGAACAGTATTATTTATGGGAATAATCCCATGGAACTTGAATTGGGCAAAAATGAAGAGAGCACCTTCAAATACTTTTTTGATCATTGCATTATTCAGGTTCCCGACACTTTCAATACAGCGAGCAAAGATAATTACAGGAATGTGTGGAAAGGACCAAAGTTTGATCCCCTTTTTGTAGATCCCTACAATAAGTATAACTATGCACTCGATACGCTGTCTGCTGCAAAAGATATTGGTGATTTGGATATTGCCAAACTGTTTCCCATGGATATTCTGAACAAGGACCGCCTTTCCGATGCCGGACCTGATTTAGGCGCTTACGAGCGGATTGAAAAGAAGAATGAAAAATAGACTTTTACTGCTGCTGTTTTTATTTCTCCATTGTTTAGTTGCATTCCCGCAAAGCACACCCGGCGAAATATCCCTTATGTTCTATAATGTGGAGAATCTTTTTGACACAAAAGATGACCCACTCACCAACGATGATGAATTTACCCCGCAGGGCACCCGCAGGTGGACTTATAAGCGGCTCAGCAAGAAGTTGAATGACATTGCAAAGGTTATTCTGAGTGCTTCCGGCTGGGAAGCACCGCAACTTGTTGCACTTTGTGAAATTGAAAACCACTATGTGCTTGACAGGCTCCGTAAGAGCACACCCCTTCAGAAAATTCCCTATAAAATCATCCATAAAGATTCACCCGATTTTCGCGGGATTGATGTTGCTTTTCTATACAATGAAGAGTCTTTCTATCCATTGAAATATCAATATTTTCCGCTGACAGATGCAGACGGCGAAACATTGAATACACGTGAAATACTTTATGTTTCAGGCATAGTTAGCAACTCCGATACCATTCATCTGTTTGCTAATCACTGGCCTTCGAGATATTCAGGGCTGCTTGAAAGCAAAGACCTCAGAAAACTGGCTGCTGAAACTTTGCGGAAACAGGTTGAAGAGATTCAAAAACTCTTTACAAACCCAAAAATAATTATTGTCGGTGATTTTAATGACCAGCCAAACGACGACAGTGTTTTCATTCATTTGGGAGCGGCAAAAGTGCCTGAATCCGCTGATTCATGGGAAAGGCATAAACTTTACAACCTTTCCTATGACTGGATAAATGATAAAACAGGAACATTAAAGTTTCAGACCCAATGGTCGGTTTTTGACCAGATTATTGTTTCGGGAGAATTATTGCACCCGGAAAACGGACTTTATACCAAACCTGAATGGGCGCAAATTGTAAAACTTCCGTTCCTGTTTGAAAAGGATGAACGATATGGCGGGCAGCGACTAAATCGCACTTATTACGGTTTCAGATATCAGGGCGGTTTTAGTGATCATTTGCCCGTGCTTCTGAAACTCCGGTTTAATCCTTAGTGATGGGATTCAGATTAAGCTCTTCTGCTTTTTTCAGCATAAAAGCGTGTGCTTCTTCATACTTATTACCGATAATTCCATCCAGAATAGCTTCCTTAATTGCGTCTTTAATGATTCCCACTTCACGACTTGGCCCGATACCGAAGGTCTCCATAATAATTTCGCCCGAAACCGGCGGCTGAAAATTCCGGACAGCATCTTTCTCTTCAATCTCTTTCAGTTTATGTCTGACGATTTCGAAATTTCTCATGTAACGCTTCACTTTTCCAGGATTTTTTGAAGTGATATCCGCTTCACAAAGTGTCATTAAATCATCTATGTCATCACCCGCTTCAAACAGTAATCTGCGCACTGCAGAGTCTGTTACTTCATCCTCAGAAAGTATAATCGGGCGCATGTGGAGCATAACCATTTTCTGAACATACTTCATTTTTTCATTCATGGGAAGTTTCAGCCGTTTGAAAATTCCCGGAACCATTTTCATGCCCACAAAATTGTGTGCGTGAAAGGTCCATCCCTGACCTTCAACATATTTTTTTGTTGCCGGTTTGGCAATGTCGTGCAGCAATGCCGACCAGCGCAGCCAGAGATTATCCGTGTGCGGCGCTATGCGGTCCAAGACTTCAAGGGTATGGTAGAAATTGTCTTTATGCCCGGTATTGTTAATAATGTCAATTCCTTTAAGGTTTTGCATTTCAGGGAAAATTATTTCAAGCAGACCCGAAATTTCCATAAGTTTAAAACCTGTTGAGGGCTTTTCAGCGAGTATGATTTTATTCAGTTCGTCAGAAATCCGTTCGGCAGAAACAATTTTAATCCGTTCTCGGTTTTCAGCTATTGCCCGGAAGGTGTTCTCTTCGATTTTAAAATTCAATTGGGTTGAAAAGCGAATTGCCCGCATCATCCGAAGCGGATCGTCAGAGAACGTCACCGAAGGATCGAGCGGCGTGCGCAGTATTTTATTTTTAAGGTCTTCCAGCCCGCTGAACGGGTCAATAAGCTCACCGTAGTTTTTCCGGTTCAGGCTTACGGCAAGAGTGTTTATTGTGAAATCACGGCGGTTTTGATCTTCTTCAAGAGAGCCGTTTTCAACGATGGGTTTACGTGAATTGCTGCGGTAGGACTCTTTCCGCGCACCAACGAATTCAACAACATAGTCATCATATTCAAGATGTGCAGTGCCAAATTTTTTAAAATAACTGACAGATGGAGTGGGGTCTAGACGCAGAGCAACATTTTTTGCCATGTCGATGCCGCTTCCCAAAGTAACAATGTCAATATCTTTCGATAGCCTTCCTAACAGGAAGTCGCGAACATAACCACCTATCACACAGGTTTCCTGCTGCATTTCAGCAGCAGCATCTGCAATACTCTTAAATACTATATTATCCGGTAGATTAATCATTAACCAATATATCAGATTAAAAATATCCTGACATGTCAGGCGAAAACGTGACAAAATTACAATTATTTAAATAAAACCCGGCTTGTATAGTGCCTGTAAGAATATGGTATTATCTTTGCAAACAGGTATCAATTAATTTAGATATATAAATTTTTAAATATTAGTGATATGTTGGAGCATTTGACAATTGAGACATTTAAAGAAAAAGTTTTCAATTTTGAAGAAAATAAAGAGTGGAAATATGAAGGTTCAGTGCCTTGTTTGATAGATTTTTATGCCGACTGGTGCGGTCCGTGTAAAATGGTTGCACCGGTTTTGGAAGAGTTGCAGAAAGAGTATGGTGACAAAATTGTTATTTATAAAGTAGATACTGAGCAGGAACGCGAGCTGGCAGGTATGTTTGGTATTCAGAGCATACCGTCGCTGCTTTTTGTGCCTGTGGATGAACAGCCGCAAATGGCAATGGGCGCTTTGCCTAAGGCTACATTTGAGAAAGCAATTTCCGATGTACTAAAAGTTGAGAAACCTATAGTAGTCTAAAAGATTTCAAGTACTTTTTCGAGTTGCATTCCGCGTGATCCTTTTATGAGAATCGTGCCGGAATTTACTGGATTTTGTTTTAGAAATCTGCATAATTCGCCAACATTATCAAATGTTGGGAAACCAAAATTTCCGGCTGCTTTTTTAAAAGCCGGGCCGGCAAGAAGCACCCTTTCAAAGTGGTGCTTCTTGATTTGCCGGAGTATGGTAATGTGCTCTTCAAGAGAGTATTCCCCAAGTTCAAGCATATCTCCCAAAATGAGATGCCGGGGTGGATTAAATAATTTCACAAAGCTCTCAATGGCTGCTTTCATGTTTGTCGGATTGGCATTGTAGGCATCAACAATTATTTTGAGATTTCCTTTTTCAATCAGCTGCGAGCGGTGGTTTTGTGGCATGTAGTTTTGGATAGCTGATTGAATTTGTGCTGGTTCAATTTTAAAATAACTCCCCACACAGGCGGCAGCCATAATGTTTTCGAAATTATAGCTTCCTGTCAGTTGAGTTTCAGCTGTTAGTGCACCACCCGGAAAATTTATCTTCACATGAAGATAGGGAGGAGATAAAAGCGGAGAGCCGGAACAACAGGTACTCTCATCGCCGTAGCTCACCCGGTTGGAATAGTTGCCAACCAGCTCTTGCAGAACCGGATTGTTGCCATTGTAGAAAATAATACCTTGTTTATTCTTTATGTGTGTATATAATTCAGCTTTTGTTCTTTTGATGGTTTCAAATGAGCCAAAACCTTGAAGATGAGCCAATCCAATATTTGTGATAATTCCGTAATCCGGGTCGGCAATAGCGCACAGCTCCCCGATTTCAAAAGGGTGATTGGCGCCCATTTCAATTACTCCGATTTCGGTGGAGTTGTTCATTTGCAGAAGGGTGAGCGGAACGCCAATGTGGTTATTTAAGTTCCCTTTGGTAAACGAAACGTTGAAACGTGTGTCCAAAACCGCTGAAATGAGCTCCTTGGTTGTGGTTTTACCATTTGTGCCGGTGATCGCCACAATCGGAATTTTTAATTTCCTTCGATGTAAAGCTGCCAGTTCCTGTAGCACTTTAAGCACGTTTTCAACCAAAATGGTTTTCTCAGAGGATTTGAATTCCTTTTCATCAATTATTGCAAAGGCAGCGCCTTTTTGCAGCGCTTCGGAGGCAAAGTGATTTCCGTTAAAATTTTCTCCCTTCAGGGCAAAAAAAAGTGAATCTCCGGAAATATTTCTGCTGTCTGTTTCAATTTTCGGATGAGCAAGAAAAAGTTTGTAAATCTCTTCAACAGTCATACCCAATTTGTTTATGAAATAGTCCAGCCATTTGTGGTTTTATGCCGATGTAACAGTTGTTTAAACCAATAAGACCGGTATATTTCAAATATACTATCAGTATCATTTTTTCAAACAAAAAAAGGCTGATAATTAATCGTCAGCCTTTCATATAACATTTTTCTTAATTCAAATTAAAAGCCTTCCGGGCTTCCCACTCTGGTCATTGCACAGCGGAACCCCAGGTCATTCTGCGCTTTGGTCTGCTCCAGATATCTTCTTGTTCCTGGCACCAGCCAGTAGGGTCTGTCTTTCCATGAACCACCCTTATAAACCCTCACCTCATCGGTGATGAGTGAAGAGAAAAAGCCGGGGCGGTCATCCTGTATGTACATATTGCTTGTTTCCGCACCTTCTTCAAGGTTCCAGTCGCCGGTATCAATAATTTGGGATTCAACATCTCCGTCACGGAAATTCCGATAATCGGCGATGGTGTCCTGAATTAATTGTCCGTATTGGTCGCGCATCAGTTCACCGTTGGTGTCGCGGCGGTATTCTGTTATCACATTCCCCCTGAAGGGCTGAAACTCTTCAACGTCAAGAAAGGAGAGCGGGCGATAAACATCGGCAACCCATTCGTTCACGTTTCCTGCCATGCAGTATAGTCCGTAATCGTTTGGCTCGTAGGAAAATATGGGTGCAGAAATGTCGGCATTATCATTCAGTGCGCCGGCCATTCCCATCATGTCGCCTCTGCCTCTGACAAAGTTAGCCCTCATCTGACCTTTTCCCTTGCGGGAATCTTTTCGCAGATAAGCGCCATTCCATGGATAGAGCCTGCGGTCAGTCAGAAGCTCGCCATCGGTATTGCCAATGAGTCCGTAAGCTGCATATTCCCATTCTGCTTCTGTTGGCAGCCGGTAGCTTGGCAGCATCAATCCGTCTTCCCATCTGACCCTGCGGTTTGTGCCGTCGCTGTTTTGCTGTGGCCTGTTTCCTTCGGTGCCCTGATACATCCCGGCAAGATAGGTGTCGGTGGTAAAGATATTTTCACCGGACTGGGTATTGTCATGCGTGAGAATTCCTTTACTAACAAGAATCTGCTCGTTTACGCGGTCGGTGCGCCAGGCAGAGTAGGCATTTGCCTGCTCCCACGTAACTCCCACAACGGGATAATCACTGTAGGCAGGATGCCTGAAGTAGTTTTGGATGTAGGGCTCATTGTATGCAAGCTCACTGCGCCACAACGTGGTGTCGGGCAAAGCGGAATTGATTTTTTGCTGATCGCCGGGATAAACCCGCTGGAGCCAGTAAGTAAATTCGCGGTAATCCTGATTGGAAATCTCGGTTTCATCCATATAAAAAGATGCAACGGTTACTCTTCGCGGGAAATTNNATAAATACCATACCGGGCCCCGCTTTCTGATCATATCCTGAAAGATAAGGGATATTGCCTGTTTCTTCAGAATTATATGCCCAGCCTGTTGTCCGGGAAACGCCGCCTTTGCCTCCGCGTTTGAATAAACCACACCCGGAAATGGATGCAGCTAAAAATATTAAAAGCAATGTCCTTAGTCTCATTAAATTAGTGTTTTTTTATTTTTCTAATTGACACAAATATAACTGATTTGTTTAATTCTTATTGTACTGGATAGTGATAATTTTTCTTTAAAGTGAAACCAACCAATTATCTTTGCCTGCAAAACTACAAAATAACTCTATCATCCGATGCCAATTTAAATTGCAATATTTACTTTCGTTTGTCGTTTTTAAAACAGATTAACTTTTATCACATGAAAATATATCTCTTGCTGCTGTTGTTTATTCTTGCGGGGTTTATGTCAACCGATGTGCAGAAAGAAATATATACTATCGACTGGCAGATTTCGGCAGATCAGGAAAATATTTTAGGATACACTTTTTCAGATTTAGAGTATTTTGACAAAGATTCCCATTTACCGTTTTTCTGTAAAGTTTTCCAGTTNNGAGTTTGAAAATGAAAAGTTAAATGAATATGCACATCAATTCCCCGGGGAAGCAGAGTTGAAAACAAACCGGTTTAAATCCGGAGACATTGATTTGATTGAAATTCGTATTCCTGCTGTAATTCAGAAAAATGACAAATTTTATCGGTTGAAAAAATTTGGATTGAAGCAGATTCCTGTAAGACAAAAATCGGCTGTTTCACTTCCGGATTTTGATTGGAAAACTGAGTCTGCACTAAAAGATGGCAATTGGGTTAAAATCAGTACTACAGAGAAAGGAGTTTATAAAATTCCCTATTCAAAACTGACAAGCTGGGGATTTTCAACTCCTTCGCAGGTGAAAGTTTTTGGCGCGGGAGGTACCATTTTGCCTGAGGGAGCGGGTGATATTAAATATGATGATGTTCCACAGATTCCGGTATGGCACGGTAAAAGCAACGGCGCCGACTGTATTTTTTTCTATGCTCCGGGCGTAACAGAATGGAGATTTAATAAGAATAACAACCGTTTTGAACATCGCTTAAATCCATACGCAACCCGTGGATACTTCTTTTTGACCGACAAACCCGTAAACTCCATGCAAATTGAAACTTCTCAGAGTCCGGCAGAGCCATCCTCGCATTCAACCTCTTATTTTGATGAGTTTATTCTTTATAAAACCGAACGGTTTAACTTAATCCAGTCCGGGAAACAGTGGTTTAGCGAACGTTTTTCAAACGGCGCATCGCGAAATTACACCTTTACGGTTACTGAGCCGGAAGCATCATCTTCGGTTTCGGTTAAAGTAAATACGGCTGCACGCTCTTCTGTTGTCTCAGAAATGACGGTTTCATCCGGGCAGTTAAGTTCCAAAAAGATTAGTTTTGCTGGTGTAAACACATCTTCAAACGCCGGAAATTACGCAAGTGAAGGGGCGTTGTTATACACTATTCCCGCTTCACCGGGAAAAATCGATTTGACTTTGAAATACTCCGGAAGCGGCTCGCTTGCAGAAGCATGGCTGGATTTTATCGAACTGAACTATCGCCGCAAACTTAAGCTGACAGAGCACACGCTTTTCTTCAGGGATGTTACATCGGTCGGGAATGGAAATATTGTGGAGTTTTCCATCGAAACCACATCTTCAGATGTTAAAGTATGGGATGTAACTGATTTGTTCAGGGTAGAAGAAGTGCCGCTGAATATTTCCGGGAATAAAGCGAATGGGAAACAACCGGCTCAGGAGCTGCGGGAATATGTTGCATTCACCCCCAATGGAAATCTTCCTGAACCGGAATTTGTGGAAAATGTTGAGAATCAAAATCTGCACGGAATCAGTACGCCCGCTTTTTTAATTATTACACACCCGAATTTTTTGGAGCAGGCAAATGATCTGGCCGATTTTCACCGGACGTATGATAATATGCAGGTGGAGGTTGTTTCCACAAATAAAATCTA
>MTKW01005715.1_pt1 | contig 12601 bp, 11 predicted proteins | sample 1042761 | NCBI WGS metagenome assembly MTKW01 (sample SAMN06205366, study PRJNA360243) | anaerobic digester metagenome | biome: Wastewater treatment plant; feature: Anaerobic digester sludge; material: sludge; isolation source: anaerobic digester fed with sludge from wastewater treatment plant ...
TCCATTGATAAATAAGCTGGCGGATTCGCTTCTCTTGTCTGTGACACAATTCACTGGTGGTTTCAATGGAATTGACTTCAGGTCCTAATTCGTGCCAGGGGATCTCATTCATCCATATCATTGGTTTTACTTTTTCAAGACCATTAAGACATTTCCACATATCAGCTTTTTGCTGGTGAATTGGCAATGAGGCATATTCAGCTAATTCGGTCGCCAGCTTACGAAGGACCTCTTTTTCTTTTTTTGATATCGTCGTCATACCAATTCCTCCCTGAAGTTAATTTATACATTAAAAAATTTAGAGGTTTTGTGATTATCGTTTATTTTAACATTATTTAAGGAAGATAATTTTGGTCCTTTGAAATAATTGTAAAATAAGTGAAAACACTGAATAATAGAAATGTTATCACATAAATATAATGATGCCTGAATAGTAATGAATATAAATTTGGCAGAATATTAAGGTGAAAGATTGTTGGCAAAAATCATATCCATAAGGATGTAATCTTACTATTAAACCTATGCGTAAATTTTTTAAATTTCATGAATATCCTATAATATAAACTTTTTATACGCTTTTCATTTGATTACCTAGGCCAATGTTGTAAAATTGATAAAGGATAAAACTTGATTCTAGTCCGCGTATTTTCCTAAATTATAGATTTTTCTGTGAGATTAAGGACTAAACACAAAAAAATGGAATTATATAAAAAAATAAAAGGAGGTATTAGTAATGAAATTATTAGTTAGCCAGAAATTACTTTTTCCAATTGTTATTCTGTTGATTTGTTTTACAGGATTAACTATGGCAATTGGGAAAGAAAAGCTTGAGGTTGCTGTTTTTGAAGGAGGGTACGGAATTGACTTTAACCAAAAAGTCGGTGAAGAATTTGCCGCTTTACACCCCGATGTTGAGGTTGAAGTATGGGGCAATCCCCGAGTGGGGGAACAGTTAAGGCCTCGATTTATCTCTAGTAATCCACCTGATGTTGTGTACCCAATAGGACCAGCACCAATTGATGTGTGGCAATTAATTCAACTTGGTAAAGCATATCCATTGAATGATATTTTAGATAGCCCTGCTATTGGAGCTGATGGGACTTTCGGTGAGACATTTATACCTAGTTTACTTGAAAGCGGGAAAGTCGGAGATAATTACTATCTCATTGCCGGGAATAATGACGTTTACAGCTGGTGGTATAACGAAGGATTGTTTGAAGATTTGGGAATTTCTGTTCCTACAACATATGAAGAGCTTTTGGAAATTTGTGAAGTTATTAAGGCGAATGGAATAGCACCCTTTACCTTCCAAGGGAGATACCCTCTTTACATGACTGCGGGTTTCTTACTCCCCTTTGCTATAAGAGTTGGAGGTATACAAGCATTGGTTGATGCAGAAAACTTAGTTCCTGGCGCATGGAATAATGAGTTCTTCCTCAAGGCGGCTGAAATGACCCAGGAATTACTTGAAAAAGGATATTTTCAAGATGGAGCCTTAGGAATGACTCATACCGAGTCCCAGGTTGAATTTCTTCAAGGTCGTGCAGCGATGATTCCATGTGGTACTTGGTTGGAAGCTGAAATGATCGAACAAATTCCAGAAGGATTCCGAATGCGAATGATGCAAATTCCAGCTGTTAATCCTGATGTAGATCCAGCAATAGTAGGAACGGTTGTAAATTACTGGATGGTTCCTGCCGATGCCAAAAATCCAGAATTAGGCGCAGAATATCTTAAACTTCTCTTTTCTGTCCCCAATTGTGAAAAATGGGTAAAAGAAAAAATGAGCTTAACACCTATTTTGGGTACCGGATCAGTAGCAGAATCAGAAGCTCTCCTTAGTGCTGTTGAAGTGATGGAAAATTCTTCAGTTGTTTTTATTGAACCTTTTGTGGGGTGGACTCCCTGGTATCCATCTCTGGGAAAAGTTATTGATGATGGAATGGCAGCTCTCTTAAACCGAGACATTAGCCCCAAGGAATATGTTGATACCATTGAAGCAGAAGCTGAAAGAATTCGTAACGACGAAAGAATTCCTAAATATACACGCCAATACTAACTATTTTGGGAAGTTGTTTTAAAAGCAACTTCCCAGCCAATTTCTGGGGAGCAGACTAACAGTGAAAAGAAAAGACCGTACGTTTTTAATTATAGTATTTTTGCTTCCTTCGGTTTTTTTATATTGTCTCTTTGTTATATACCCTTATATAAAGGCATTCTATATCAGCCTATTTAATTGGAGTGGCTTATCGCTTTATAAGGATTTTGTTGGTTTGGAAAATTTTTCCCGCCTTTTTAGAGATCCGGTTTTCTGGACTGCTTTAAAAAACAACTTATTCATTTGGATTATTGGGGGTAGCTGTATTGTTGGTCTCGCTCTGTTTTTTTCATTGGTTATTTCAAATAGACCATCAAGTGCCTCAATATACCGTACCGCTTTCTTTTTTCCCTATTTGATTTCATTAGCCGCAGTAGCAGTTTTGTGGTCGTTTATTTATAATCCAACTTTTGGTTTACTAAATAGTGTACTCAGAGGAGTTGGACTTGAATCTTTAACTCATGCTTGGTTGGGAGAAACTCGAACAGCCCTTCCAGCTGTCACAGCCACCATTATTTGGTATTCAAATGGGTTTTATCTCATACTTTTTTTATCGGCTATTTCTAACATTCCTCCTTCTCTCATTGAAGCAGCCAAGGTAGATGGAGCGAGTTTGTTTCAAAGAGCAATTTTTATAACCATTCCTCTTATACGGGAAATATTTAAGATTGCCATTGTCTATATAACCATTAACACTTTAAATATTTTTGATGTTATTTATGTTATGACGGTTGGAGGACCAAATCGCCGTACTGAAGTTTTAGCCACTTATATGTATGAACAAGCTTTTCGAAATAGTGATTTTGGTTATGGAACAGCAATATCGGTAATGTTATTTCTTTTTACTATTGTTATCTCAGTTTTTCTATTTCGTCTTTTAACCAAAGAAACATTAGAATATTGAGTGTTAAAGAGGAAAATATGAAAAAAAATAAAATTAAGTACTCTCTAACCAATCTTCCTGCTTCTCTTTTACTTTGGTTTTATATGTTGGTTGTGATATTACCCATGATCTGGTTATTTATTGGATCGATTAAAACCAGTTCTGAACTGTATGGTAGTCCATGGTCTTTACCTTCTTCTTCTCAATGGAATAATTATGTTGTGGCGTGGACAGAAGCAGAGCTTGGAAAAGCCTTTTTAAATAGTATATATGTTACTCTTTTATCCCTCATAGCTACCATTCTTTTAGCAGCGATGGCTTCTTATGTGCTTGCTCGATTTAGTTTCCTTGGTAATCGTTTTTTCTATTACCTTTTTACAGCTGGAATGATTTTCCCATTGTTTTTAGGTTTAGTGCCACTATTTTTTCTTTTAAATGATTTAAAATTGCTAAATAGTTTAAACGGCCTGGTGCTTACCTACACTGCTTTCTCTTTACCCTTTACGGTATTTGTTCTCACCGGATATTTTAAAACCCTTCCTCGAGAGTTGGAAGAAGCAGCTGAACTAGATGGTTGCTCGGTATTCAGAACTTTTTGGAGCATCATGTTTCCTATGGCGAAGCCCGGTCTAGTTGCTGTAGCAATATTCAATGTGATTGGTATGTGGAATCAGTACCTTTTAGCCTTAATCAGTATAACTGATCCTCAAAAAAGAACACTTCCCTTGGGAATAGCCAACCTTCTCATGATCCAGCAATATCGTACAAATTGGGGAGCTCTACTGGCAGGTCTTATGATTACTATTCTTCCATTATTAATTCTGTATATTTTATTTCATTCTCATATAACACGTGGCATGACCGCTGGAGCATTGAAGGGATAAGAGAGAAATATAAAGAAAATTAATCTGAATAGGAGTAAATATTATGTCTGAGAAAAGTTTTCTATCTTATAAAAGAAATCTCAATGACACATTTTGTCGTTTAAAAGATTTTTATGAGGGCAAGGGAGAAGCAAAAATATATGCCCAGATGAATGTCATCAGTTCCTTTCAAAATGAATACCTACTTAACAATCCGCCTGGAGAACGTTCTTATCCCGATCCTTCCGAAAGAATTAGAATATGGGATAACTACCTCAAGGAAAGACGAGCTATAGAAGATGATTCTATGCCGGTTTGTTATCTATCGGAGTTTGATCAAGGCTTATATGCTGGTTTAGTTGGTGGAGAGATACGTTTTCTTCAAAATGAGGATACCATCTGGATTTCTTCAATGGTGAAACCCTTTCTTGAAGATTTGACATCTTTTCAAAGCATGAAATTAAATCCTGAACATCCTTGGTTCAAGAAATATCGTCAGCAACTACGTATTTTTTATGAATACGCAAAAGGGAAGTTTGGCGTCGGTCATTTTATTTTAATTGATTCCTTTAACTTTCTCTATGAATTAAGAGGAGCGACAAAAGCTTATTTAGATGCTGAAGAGAGCCCTCAAATGGTTAAAGATATTATTGACTTTGCTTATAAGCTGAATGTCTGGGTTATGGATACATTTTTTGAAGAAATACCGCTTTTTGAGGGTGGTACCTTTAGTAATTTTGGTCAATGGATTCCAGGACGAGTGGTATCAGAAAGTGTCGATCCCTTTCATATGACTTCAGTTGACTATTTTTTAAAGTGGGGGAAAGAACCGGTGGAAAGTATCTTTTCACATTTTGATGGAGGATTAATACACCTACATAGCAATGGTCGACACTTGTTAGAATCAATAGCACAATTGAATGGCATAAGAGCTGTTTTAATGGCTAATGATGTTTGGAATCCTCCATCAATCACTCTTTTAAAAAAATTTGATTTCCAAAGGGGTTCTGTACCTCTAATAATTCCAACCTCTTATCAAGATTTTAAGAATTCTTTGGTTGACCATTCATTGATAGGAAATGCCTTCTATATTGTGGATAATGTACCAAGTAATTTGGTTGCAAATCAATTAATGGAAAAGGTTCGTAGTTATAGTATTTAAAAATGCAAATAATCCATTTGTTAAATTATCTCATATTATTTTAAAACTGTTTTATAACCTAGATGAAAAGAGTTAAGTATCAATTTTATAAGGAGGAATGGATGTGAAGAAAGTTAATGTTGAAGTGAATAAGATTGGTTATCCTATGCCGGTGGTAATTATTGGAACTGAAGTCAAGGGAAAAGCAAATTTTATGACGGCGGCTTGGGTTACAAATGTCAATTTGGAACCTCCAATGTTAGCAATTTGTTTAAGCAAGGATCACCTTACATCAAAAGCTATTCAAGAAAATAAAGTATTTAGTATCAATTTTCCCGACCGAACCTTAGCGATTAAGGCTGATTACTGTGGCTTAAAATCAGGAAAAGAAGTTGATAAATCAAATATTTTTAATATTTTCTATGGGAAAGAACACCAATCCCCTCTTATCGAGGAATGTCCTCTTTCGGCTTCCTGTAAACTCACTGAAGTAATCCAAGTAGCAGGCGATCTTTTGATTATTGGCGAAGTAGTAGAAGCTTTTTCTGATGAAGGTTATCTTAACCAGGGAGAACCGGATGTAAAGAAAATGGACTTATTGATATTCACCATGCCGGATAATAAATATTGGAGCTTAGGGGATTATATTGGTCAGGCTTTTGAAATAGGGAAAAGCATGAGCGGTGATGAGGAATAAGGATCACCAAGAGAAACACAAAAAGTAAAAAAATGAAGCAATGATCTCTTTAGGAAAAATGCTTTTTATCTATAACCCAGCGGGAATACCCGCTGGGTTATTTCTTGTTTAATACATTGTAACAATACTTAAAGTTTGATGTCTTCTTGGTTATATTTAGTAATTAATATACTAAAGCCAAAAATTTTCTGCTTCTTCTCTGGCAATCTTACTCCAACGAATGACATTCTGAGGATTATTGCCAATAGTATTATTATCTTTCATGATAATTTCCACTACACAACCCTTGGTGATTTCTAAGTATCGGCGTATTTCTTGTCGAATAAATTTTTCATCCAAATTTGGAACAGCAAGATAAGAAGGATTAAATTTCAATGAATAAATATAACGGTTCTCTAATTTTTGAGCCATATCCTCTCGATTTGCCCAAGGAGAAACCGATACTCTCCTTAGGTTGAGAAATCTTTTCACTGCTTCCCATCTTTGATTAATAAGTTCACAACAACCATAACAATTAAGTCCAAAACGATCTAAAATCGATTTTTCATATGGGAAAATGAATTCCTCATAGAGAGCTGGTGATACTCCTACCGTAGGTTGGCTTTCTGCAAAACCCCACATATCTATTGGCCTTACATGGGAACCATCAAAATCTTTTTGGGGTAACTGATGGGAGTAACCCATTCCTCCGGAACCAACATAATTACCAGTATTGTTTAAACAAAGCAAGTTATTTTTTTCAAGATAGTCTAATTTTGCCAAAATGCCGTCACGCAAAAATCTCATTAAATGATGCAGTTCTTCGGGGTGATCATACATATCATACATCATTTGTTCTAGGCCGCGTAAATATACCGCTATCTCGGAAATGCCTAAACTCCACCACCACATTCCCTTGAGCCGGACCTTCAGTGTATTTCCGACAACATCCTCAGCAAGAGAAAGAATGTGGTTAGTCATCTCATAATCAACTTCGATCTGGGGAAAATGAAGCTCATCGATTAAGGAATAATCATTCATTGGAGCAATCCAACGGTAAGATCCTCCACCTTCTCCACCAATCTTTTTTTCTTGCATGCCCCAATCGCTTTCAATAAAAACATAGGGAATATCAAAGTAAGGTTCTATTACCCGGTCATCATTCATTGATTCGCCCCAGAATATTAATTGTCTCAGCCAGAATTCCCAATGTCTTGCCAGATTATTCTGACAAAGCATTTGGTCTTCAGTAATAATTTCATTCCAACCATTTTCTGGATCGCAAAGAATTAATGGTCGGACCGATTCCAGAGCATTATGTCGATACCAAAGATCTTTTTTTTCATTTTCAATGGGACGGCAGGAAAGTTCTGCAACGCGTTCTGCCAGAGTACGTAAGGTTTCTCGTTCTTGATTAGAAAAAACGGTATTAATCTCTTTTTTTGGATTTTCTTTTTCAGAGAATTTAGTACTGGTGTATAGTCGAGCTGCCCATAAAGGTCTTTCATCTATCATAATTCAATAAAACCCCCTTAAATAAATTAACCCGTTGATAGTCATCAAATTTTCGGAGACTATCAACGGGTTAATTTATTTACCACTCAGGTTCAAATTGATCTACGTTTTCTTTGGTTACTTTTGGAATTGGTATATAGTAAAAGAAATCTTTAACCTCTTCTCCGTTTGCTATTGCAACCGCTTTTTCCATAGCGAGTTTTGCATCTTCAACCGGTGATTGAAGGTTAGTACCATAGAGGTCTCCTGATTTAACCGCTGCCAAACCTTCTCCGCTTCCACCAATACCGATAATGACAATATCAGTGATCCCAGCTGCTTTTGCAGCATCAGCTGCACCTACTGCAAGGGTATCATCGTGGCCAAAAACACCATCGATATTGGGGTATTTCAAAACCCAACTCTCCATAATCGAGGTGGCCATTGCTTTCTGCCAATTAGCTGGTTGGGAAGCAAGTACTTTAATTTCTGGTGCTATTTTTTCAATTGTTTCTACGAAACCTTTCTGGCGATATACAGCGGGGTGAGTTCCTGGAGCACCTTCGAGAATAACTACATTACCCTTCCCTTCAAGAGCTTCTGCCATCATTTCAGCTGCAATAACACCTTCTTGATAATCATCGGGTCCGGCGTAGCAAGCAAGGAATTTATAGGCTGATTCATCAGGTGCGGCATTGCTGGCAACAATAGGAATACCAGCATTAAAAGCTTTTTCGAGTGATGGGATTATCGCTTGGGTATCGGTTGCTACGACCACGATGACATCTACATTACTAGCGATCAAGTCTTCCATTTGACTAGCTTGTTTAGCTGGATCCCATTGAGCATCAAGTACAATCGTTTCTACTCCATACTCTTTTACTGCTGTGTCCCATGCTCCTATATAGGAAGCGAAATAAGGAACATTAAGCCCGGGCATGGTGAGTCCAATCACCGGTGCTGCTGATGCCGAAAAAGTGAATAACATAAATGACAAAGCAATAATACAAATGCTTAATATATTTTTTTTCATTGAGTAGACAACCTCCTTCGAATTTTGGAATTATGTTAAATAAAAATAGGTGAACATTTCCTGGTTTTTTTAAGTTTTTAATCTAAGCACTTATTATCAATAAAACAGCAGAAAACCTGAACAAAGCTTACTATTAATTGAGTTAGAAAAATCACACCCCCCATTCTTTTAATGTATCCCCCAAATACCTCACCTCACTTTCATGTTCCTTTATTCAGTTCCTTTTTAAATTCTAAACGCTTGGCAATAATTTGCGCCTCGAATTTGCGCTTTTTAGCATAATAGCTATCGAGAATAGTTACTACGACTAAAATTATGCCTATAATTAAACCTTGATAATAGGAGAAAACATTCATTAGATTTAAGCTATTATTTAACACTCCAATGATCATGACACCCGCTAAGGTTTGAATGACACTCCCAGATCCACCAGCGAGACTTGTACCTCCTAACAATACAGCAGCTACCACCATTATAGCTGTATCCTGTCCATATACTGGGCTGGCAGTATTTAACCTCGAGGCCAGCACTATACCAGCAATCGCAGCAGTAAAACTACAAATTGTAAAGTAGATGATTCTGTGGCGATCGACTCGTATCCCGGAAAAAATACTTGCTTCTCGGTTACCGCCTATAGCAAAGCAGTTCCTGCCAAGGGAATTATAGGTTAGGATGATATGAGAAACGATAACTCCGGCAAAGAAAATAAAGGCGGGAATAGGGATACCTAACCAAGAACTTCCAGATAGATTCAAAAAAGAAGAATTGGTTCCAGAAATTGGCCTTTGGTTGGTATAGGCCAATACGATTCCTCGGACCATGGTCATGGTGCCCAAGGTAACAATAAAAGCGTTAATTTTTGCTTTCGTTACAAGAAATCCATTAAGCAGCCCAATGGCTGAACCCAAAACGACAGCTATTATGCACGCTGTTAAAATTCCCCGTGACTGTAAACCAATTGCCAGAGCGGCAGATAAAGCCATTACTGAACCTACCGATAAATCAAAATCACCTGAAATCAGAAGAAATGTCATTCCTAAAGCGATAATGCCGTTGATTGATGTTTGCAGAAGTACATTTGAGATGTTCCTAACCGTTAAAAAATTGGGACTCATTAAAATAGTTACAACCAATATTCCAAGGAGAATAAACCACACTCGATGTTTTGCGAATAATTTAAGAAAGTTCATTGCTGAAGAGCCCTCCTTCCAATGATATCGGCCCAAACAGCGCAAATAATAATAGCTCCTTTAATAACCAGCTGAAATGGATAAGCCACATTGAGCAGAATCATAAGATTACTGAACACTGCAAAGAAAAGGGCACCGACAACTGTACGAAAGATACTTCCTCGTCCGCCCAAGAGACTGGTACCTCCAAGAATGACTGCTGCGATAACGTCAAGTTCATAACCCTGTCCGGCTGATGGTTGGGCGCTTGCCAAACGGGAACTCATGACCAGTGCTCCCACTGCAGCTGTAAAGCCGGTTAAAACAAACGTGACGAGCTTCGTCAAACCAGTATGAATACCTGATGCCCAAGCTGCCTTAGCATTACCACCAGTAGCATATACTGAATAACCAAATTTTGAGTTGCTCAGTATGATGTGAAATATAATGCCAAAGGTTACGAAGATAATTACCGGTATGGGAACTGGTCCTATCATTCCACGCCCGATTATCGAAAAAGCGCTTTCTGGATCTCCAAGCATGTGATATCCTTTGGAATAAATAAGGGCTATGGCTTGTATAATACTCATAGTACCGAGGGTAACAATGAAGGCATTTGCTTTAAATAAACCAACGAGCAATCCATTGAGTAATCCTGCCAATATTCCAACCATAAGAACTATTAAAATACTCAGTGCCAATCCTTGTTGTTGTAATCCTATCGCTAAGACCATACATAAGGAAAGAGTAGATCCTACTGATAAATCTATATCGCCCCCAATGAGCACAAATGTCATGCCAATGGCCATAATACCAACGATTGAAGATTGTCTTAGAATGTTAAAAATATTTCGAGAACTTAAAAAAACATCAGAAATCAATGAACCGACAATAAATAAGGCTATTAATGCAACAAATATTCCATGGCGTTTTAAAATATCGATAAGAACCCTCAATCCGGATATTTTCTTGGTTTCTTGATAAGTGGTTTGAATCATGATTTACCTCACCTGGTCGCTGTGCCGGAGAAAATGGATGTTTGTGTGTTATTAAAGCCAGTAGCTGCACTTAAAACCTCTATTTTCGATACTTCTTTGGTCTTAAAGTGTCCGGTAATAATACCTTCATGCATAACGATGAGACTATCAGAAATGGCCATTACCTCATCGAGATCTGAAGAGACTAAAATAATCCCAACTTTATTTTTAACCAATTCGGAAATGAGGGCATATATTTCTGATTTAGCACCAACGTCAATCCCCTTGGTAGGTTCATCCAAAATGAGCAATTTTGGCATGATTCCCAACCATTTAGCAATGGCTACCTTCTGTTGATTACCACCGCTCAGATTTACCGTGATTTCCTCTATAGTTGGAGTTTTTACTTTCAAGGTTTTGACATAATTCTCCACGAGCTGTACTTCGTTGAGGTTATTGATTAATCCCCATTTACATAGGGAATCGAGGATGGTTATCGAGATATTCCTACGAACTGAAAGGGGTAACATTAAGCCTTCTTCTTTGCGTGTTTCAGGTAGAAATCCTATCCCTAAATGACGGGCATTAATCGGGCTTTTAATAAATATTTCTTGGTTATTAAACAGAATCTTTCCACCATCAAAGGGATCCAATCCAAAGATAGACCGGACAACCTCACTTTTCCCGGCTCCTACCAAACCAGTTATACCAAGAATCTCTCCCTCTCTAACTGCAAAACTGATATCGTAAAAGACACCCTTACGCCAGAGGTTTTCTACACTAAAAATTGGTTCACCGCGCTCGACATTCACTTTCACATAAAATTCCTCGATTTTTCTCCCTACCATTAACTCAATGATCTTTTCATGGGTGGCACTTTCGCCTGAAAGAGTACCCACATTATTTCCATCCCGAATCACGGAAATTCTATCTGCGACGTTTAAAATCTCTTCAAAGCGATGAGATATATAAACTATCGAAATACCATTACTTTTGAGACGATCAATCACTTTAAATAAATATTCTGTTTCTGTTTGTGATAAACTGGAGGTAGGTTCATCCATAACTATTATCTTGGCGTCTAATGACAATGCTTTAGCTATCTCGACTAACTGCCTCTGTCCGATGGATAAATCCTCTACCAATTTAGACGGTTGAATAGAAACACCCAGGCTCTCAAGCAAAACTTTAGCCTTTTCTTCCATAGCTGCACGATTAATAAAATGAAATTTACCAAAAATTGGCCTTCCCAGAAATATATTCTCGGCAACACTAAGCTGCGGTACCATGGCTAATTCTTGATAGATGGTTGCTATTCCAAGTTCGCGGGCTACTTGAGGAGTACCAATTTCTACTTTTGTTCTGTTTAAAACTATGTCACCTTCATCTTTTTTATAAACGCCGGATAAAATTTTTACAAGAGTTGACTTCCCTGCCCCGTTTTCACCTACCAAAGCATGAACTTCTCCCCTCTGAAGATTAAAGTCGACTCTTTTTAATGCCTGTACTCCCGGGAATGCCTTTGAAATTCCTTTCATTTCCAGTATGTACTCGTCTACCACTCCAATCCTCCTATCTCCTTACCGGTGCGATTTTAATAGAACCAAATCTGTATAGTCTTTTTATAATTTTAATTTTAAAAATCCATTTTTTCCCTTGGAAGTGATAAGTTTACACTAATCCATATGGATAGAGCTTATTTTTTATTCTATCCTGAAAATATAGGAATGATTTTTTATAGGTAACTCATATTGAGCAACCAACCAGGATCTCATCCTGGACTTTCACCCTCATCCTCACCTTCTCCCATCAAGGGAGAAGGAACTATTTAATCCTTTTATTAATTTCTCCCCCCTCGCCCCTTCGCGGGAGGCTTCTTTCTTTTTTCCTCTCCCCTGGTGGGAGAGGATTAAGGTGAGGGGGTAATTCATTTTCATCCTCATCTGTTGCTGCTAGGTAGTATGAGGGTTTATCATGAAAAATTACGGGAATGTTAAACCAAGCCCCTACAAAAGAATTTAAAAAAGTTGTCATCCTGAGGTTTCGCTTTTAGAAACCGTTAGGATCTCATCTTTTATATTTCTTTGTTTTTAAAATACCCTAAAGGATGAGATTCTCACGTCGCATAATATGCTCCTCAGAATGACGGAGTGGGTGAATGAGATTCTCACGTCGCATAATATGCTCCTCAGAATGACGGAGTGGGTGAATGAGATTCTCACGTCGCATAATATGCTCCTCAGAATGACGGAGTGGGTGAATGAGAT
>MTKW01006548.1_pt1 | contig 12599 bp, 18 predicted proteins | sample 1042761 | NCBI WGS metagenome assembly MTKW01 (sample SAMN06205366, study PRJNA360243) | anaerobic digester metagenome | biome: Wastewater treatment plant; feature: Anaerobic digester sludge; material: sludge; isolation source: anaerobic digester fed with sludge from wastewater treatment plant ...
GACCGCGTGTTTGCCTCGGTTATGGGCGCGACCGCCGTCGAGGCCTTGCTTTCGGGCAAAGACCGCCACTGCGTTTGCTATCGCGACGGCAAGATCGTCGTCATGACGTTTGAGGAAGCGCTTGTCGACGATCAGACGGATCTTTTGGAAAAATTCGAGATATTTAAATTATTGTGGTAGGAATACGATTACATCTTTAATAAATTGGAAAAAATGATATAATAATATATATACGTAAACGAGGTATTGTTATGAAGAAGACATGTTACGTTACAACGCCGATTTATTACTCGAGCGGCAACGTTCATATCGGTAATTCTTACACGACGATCGCATGCGACGTTTATTCTCGTTTTCACCGGCTTTCCGGTTACGATACTTTCTTTTTGACGGGAATGGACGAGCACGGGCAAAAAAACGAAGAAGCGGCCGCAGCCGCCGGCAAGACGCCCCAACAGCTCGTGGATGAGATCGCGGCGACGACGAATCAATTATGGCGCGATATGAAAATCACCCATGACGATTTTATCCGCACCTCGGAAGAACGGCATACCCGCATCGTCCGGGAGATTTTCAGCCGGCTCCTGGCGCAAGACGACATTTACATGGGCGCGTACGAAGGCGATTATTGCGTTTCCTGCGAGGCTTTCTTTACAAAATCCCAACTTGGGGAAGACGGCTCGTGCCCCGATTGCGGGAAACCGACGCGCAAGGTGAAGGAAGAGTGTTATTTCCTGCGCCTGTCCAAATACCAGGACCGCCTTCTTGAGCATATCAAAGCCAATCCCGATTTTATTGAGCCGGAAACCCGGCGCAACGAGGTCATAGCGTTCGTCGAGAGCGGGCTTGAGGACCTGGCGGTGAGCCGCACGTCTTTTCGCTGGGGAATCCCGGTTCGCGAAAACCCCCGCCATGTCATCTATGTCTGGATTGACGCCCTAAGCAATTATCTAACCGCCTTGGGTTATTTAAGCGCCGACGACGCCCTTTATCAAAAATATTGGGTCAACGGCGATAAGGTCGTCCACGTTATCGGTAAGGATATCCTTCGTTTTCACGCCGTCTACTGGCCGATTATGCTGATGGCGCTCGGCGTACCCGTTAACTTTAAACTTTACGTGCACGGCTGGGTATTAATGAAGGAAGGAAAGATGTCAAAGTCGGCGGGGAACATCATTTATCCGCGCGACGTTATGGACAAATACGGTCTCGACGCGATGCGGCTTTATTTGATTAAGGAAATGCCGCTCGGGAACGATTGCGTTTTCTCGTATGAAAGATTTATCGAGAAGTATAACTCCGACCTGGCAAACGACCTCGGAAATCTATTAAACCGCACCTTGGTGATGATTAATAAATATTTCGCCGGCAGACTGGAGAAGCCCGATCGGAGATACGGTGATTATGACCGCGAGTTGGAGGAGACGATTGAAAACACGGTGCGGAAATATAAAGAAAGTTTTGCTTCATTCCGTTTCCAAAACGGGCTGAACGAGGTTTGGCATCTTATCAACCGCTCCAATAAATATATTGACGAGACGACGCCGTGGGTGGTGGCGAAAGACGAATCCCGCCGGGACGAGCTGAACGCGATTTTATATCATCTTTATGAGAGCCTGCGGGTCACGGCGATCATGCTCGCGCCGGTTATCCCCGATACCGCGGAAAAGATTTTTCGCGATTTTGGGCTTGACACGATTGATTTTAATGGGCTCGGATACGGGAAAACCGCCAGCGTCAAAGTCACGGAGAAACCGGAAATTCTTTTCCGCCGGCTCGATCCCGAGATCGAACTTAAAAGCCAAAACGAAAATACAAAGCCTGAAATCACGATTGACGATTTCAATAAACTTGATTTGCGCGTCGGCGAGGTCATCGACGCCCGCAAAGTCGAAAACTCCGACAAACTCTTGCTTTTGAAAATAAAGATTGGCGCCGCAACCCGGCAAGTCGTATCGGGGCTCGCGGGAGCTTACGCGCCGGCGGACTTGATCGGGAAAAAACTGGTCGTCGTCGCGAATTTGAAGCCGGTTAAGATTCGCGGGTATTTGTCGGAAGGAATGGTGCTCACGGCAGAGGGCAAAGGTTTGCCTCTTGAGGTCCTTGAGGTCAAAAAACATAACTCCAATTCCCGGATAAGCTAAAGGTTAAGCGATGTTCGAACAAGTTAGCGGGTTTTTTGTTCCGATTATCATCCTTTTGTCTTTAGCGTCCGTATCCAGCATTTTGATTTCGGTTTTTAAACTGAAGTTTTTACCGACATTCGCGGTCGAGATCCTAATCGGACTGGTTATCGCTCATTGGTTTAACGCCGATATGGCCCGCTGGGGGTTTACNNGACATATCAATATATTCCGGACGTCCTTTTTTGTTTTCGCGCTCACCCTCCTTTCTTCCTTAGTCGTCGCATTTTTGATCAATAAGTATTTCGCAAATGATAAGTATTTGGGCATAATACTTTTGACTTTTGTTTTCGGTTCGACCTTCGCGGCGATGGTCGTTCCGATCCTGCACAACGAGGGATTGGCGGAGACGGTAATCGGCCGGATCATCTCGACAATCGCAAATCTTTCGGAAATCGTCTCGATCGGTTTCTTGACCGTTCTGATGATTATGTTGGACGTCGACCGGAAGTACGCCGTGATATTTTTGCTGTTTGTCGTTCTTTTGGTCTTGTATCGTCTTATCCGCCGCTTTAAAATCGGGAAAGTTTTCGATAAAATCGCCGAGGGCATCGATCATCTTGCGACGAGGGTAATTATCGTTATTATCTTGTTCTTGGTTTTCTTAAGCGATCTGGCCGGGGGAGAATATATATTGGGCGCCTTTTTTGCCGGGATGCTCGTCCGGCACGCCCAGTTTTCCCCGAAAGTCGTCGAGAGTCTTTCCCGGATTATTTACGGCATTTTCGCCCCGCTATTTTTTATTGTCGCTGGGACTCGGATTGATATTTTCGCCTTTTTCTCCGATTTTTCCAACCTGTGGCTGGTTATCATATTTTTCTTCGCCTATTTGATTGTCGAGGCGCCGATCCTGTTATTGCTTAAGTGGTATAATTTAGGAACCGTCCTCCCGACAATGGTTTTGATCGCCTGCACGATTATCGTCCCGATCGCCGCGGGTCATATCGGGTTGAGTCATAATCTTTTCGACGAGACTTTCTCCCAAGCGATGATTCTCGCCGGCATATTGGTGTGTATCCTGGGGACGATTCTTTTCACCATCGAGTTTCCTTTCGGGCACTTTAGAAAGAAATTCCGGGAACAGGATGAAAGCGATGGATAAAGTATATGCTTTCTTGAAAAAAAGAGACACGCGGGCCGCGCTCGGCTTGGTAACGGGCGCTTTGATTTATTCGGCGGCGGTGGTATGGCTTCTTGATTTGGGCGAGTTTTATGCCGGCGGCATTACCGGCGTCTCGCAGCTTGTGGCGAACTTTATTGGTTACCCGCAAACAAAGAGCCTCCTTATCGCCCTGCTTAACGTTCCGCTTTTTATTATCGGTTGGCGGGGCGTCAGCAAAAGATTCGCCGTGTTCTCCCTGGTATCGCTTGTCTTGCAGGTTTTGGTAATCGCCGTTCTCGATATTCTCAAACTTAACGGTTTTAATCCTTTTTTCCAAGTTTTTGGCGGTCCTGACGGCAATATGGATTCCGGCAGTCTTTTGACTCTCGCCCTTTTGGGCGGACTATTTTGCGGGATCGGTCAGGGGATCGCCTTGCGTTCCGGTTCTTCGACGGGCGGACTCGATATTATCAGCCAATTTTTGTCGGTCCAAAAAGAGTTTCCGTTCGTCGCGATTTCGTTAAGCATCGACTCCGTGATCATCATCGCGTCAGCTTTTGTCGGGAGCCTGAAGATCGCCGTTTACACGATTATTCGCCTGATAATCACGATGCTCGTTTTGAGTCAAATTCATACCGTTTACAATTATATGAAAATTGAAATCATAACGACGAAAAAAGATGAAATGCGCGACGTTTTGATTGAGAAATTCCGTCACGGGATTACCATATACTCGGCTTACGGCGGTTACAGTCGCGAACAGCGCTGGGTTTTGACCACCGTCTGCTCGCGCTTCGAGGCCGAAGAATACACTCATGTCGCCAAGCAGGTCGATGATAACGTCTTTATCATCTACACGGCAATCAAACGGATTCACGGGCTCTTTTTCCGGCGGGTGATAATGTAGATGGAAAAGCGGTTGGGTAGAGACTTTTACCGGCAAGACGTCGTGAGCCTGTCCCGGGCCTTGCTTGGGAAGATTATTTGCGTCCGCGGCGACGAGGGATTAAAACGGGCGCGGATTATCGAGACCGAAGCTTACGGCGGCGCGAACGATAAAGCCGCCCATTCCTATAATAACCGCCGCACGGCGCGGACCGAGGTGATGTTTTGGGACGGCGGTCATGTCTACGTTTATTTGATTTACGGAATGCACTACTTGTTTAACGTTATCGCCAACCGCGAAAATATCCCGGAAGGGGTTATGATCCGCTGCGCCCGCGCGCTTGAGGGGAACCTCGTTCTAAACGGTCCCGGCAAAGTAACGAAATACTTGGGAATAGACAGAAAGCATTACGGTCTTGACTTAACTAAAGCCGATAACATATATATGATTGATGACGATTATCCCGTCGGCGAAATCTTCGCCGGCAAGCGTATAAACATCGATTACGCCGGCGAGGATAAGGAGCGCCTTTGGCGGTTTTATCTGAAAAAATGAAATATATGTCTTGACTTTTTTGTAAATATGTTGTAATATACATTCGTTACATTTCCCACTGCAGCCCTGTACAAACAGTCAAGAATTTATGCTTGCTATTTAATACAGGAGGATAAAATGAGCAAAACATACATGGCTAACAAAGACACAATCGAAAGAAAATGGTTTGTTGTTGACGCGGACGGCGAGATTCTCGGCCGCCTGGCGACGGAAGTAGCCGGCATTCTGCGCGGCAAACACAAGCCTGGTTTTACCCCGCATGTTGATTGCGGTGACTATGTGATTATCGTGAACGCGGAAAAAGTGGCTTTGACCGGCAAGAAATTAAAAGACAAGATTTATTATCGTCATTCCGGGTACTCGAGCGGTCTCAAGAAAAGAAACGCCGCCGAGATGCTCGCTCGCCAGCCGGAAAAAGTGCTGGAAATGGCGATTCGCGGGATGTTGCCCAAGAATAAACTGGGCGCAGCGATGTATCGCAAGCTTTATGTATACGCCGGACCCGACCACCCGCATCAAGCGCAAAAACCAGAAGAGTTGAAGGTTAGGAGGTAATTATGGCCACAGTTCAATATTTCGGAACCGGAAGACGCAAAGGCGCGGTAGCTCGGGTGCGTTTGTTGCCCGGAACCGGCAAAATCACCATCAACGATCGCGATTTTGTTGATTACGTTCCCTCGCCGGCGACGCGTCTTGACGTGCTCCAGCCCCTAAACCTTACCAATACCGTTTCCAGTTACGACGTGGTCGTCAATGTTCGCGGCGGCGGCATCAGCGGTCAGGCCGGAGCTATTCGCCACGGAATCGCGCGGGCATTGATCGAAGTCAATAAAGAATTCCGCGGCCCGCTGAAAAAAGCCGGATTGCTTACCCGTGACCCCCGGGTCAAGGAAAGGAAGAAATACGGTCTTAAAGGCGCCCGTCGCGCACCGCAATTTTCGAAACGTTAAAACTTTAACATTGAAGCATCTTTCCGGATGCTTTTTTCTTTAAGGTTTGAAAAAAACTTTTTCGGCTTTACAACTGTATGCCGGATGTATATAATAATAATAGGGCATAATTTGAATGCGAGGTTATCATGATTAAAATATACAATTCACTGACAAAAACAATCGAAGAGTTCGTCCCGATCAAAGAAAACGAGGTGTCGATGTATGTTTGCGGCCCGACCGTTTACGATTCGATGCATATCGGCAATTCCCGGCCGGTAATCTTTTTCGACACGGTCGCCCGCTTTTTCCGCTATCTTGGGTATAAGGTCACTTACGTTTCCAATTACACTGATATCGATGACAAAATTATCGCCCGCGCCATCAAAGAAGGAGTGAGCGAGTCGGAAATTAGCGAGAGGTACATATCGGAAATTACCGAAACGATTAGAAGACTGAACTGTCTGCCCTTGGATAAAACTCCGCGGGTAACGGAGACGATTCCGGAGATAATCGCTTTTATCGAAAAACTCGTGGCCTGCGGCGCCGCCTACGTCGTTGACGGCGACGTTTATTTTGACGTTGAAAAAGTCGCGGATTACGGCGTGTTAAGCGGGCAGACGACAAATAATTTGATTAGCGGGGCCCGCATCGATCCCGACGAAAAGAAAAGAAACCCGCTTGATTTCAACCTTTGGAAGAGGACGACGGAAGGCAGAAGATGGCATTCGCCTTGGGGGGAAGGCCGGCCCGGCTGGCATACCGAATGCGTCGTCATGGTCGAGAGCATTTTCGCCGGCAAAATAGATATTCACGGCGGCGGGAACGATTTAAAGTTTCCCCATCACGATAACGAGATCGCCCAATCCCTGTGCCTGCACAGCCATCCGATCGCTAATTACTGGATGCATAACGGGATGATCGATTTCAGCGGCGATAAAATGAGCAAATCGCTCGGCAATTACGTTCTCGCGAATGACTTGCTTGACGCGATTACTTATCCGGTTTACCGATTGATGATCCTAAACGTGCCGTACCGGCAGCCGCTCGCTTTCCGCGAGGAACTCATACGGCAGGCGGAAAAAGAATATCAGAAAATATACCGCAGTTTTGTCGGCGCCGTCCGGGCGCTCGAATTAAGCGAAACGGGCGTGACTGCGGAAACTAACGAGGTAATTGAGGAAGAGAAATCGCGGTTTATCGCGGCGATGAAAGACGACTTCAACACCGCCAACGCCCTGACGGCAATTCAGGGACTCGTGAAAGAGGCCAATACTTTGATTCGCGGCGGGGCCGCCAATCTTGGCTTTTTAAAGCGAACGACCGAGGTATTGAAAGAATTGCTTTGGGTGTTGGGAATCGAAATCGAGATTAAGCCGCTTACCGCGGAAGACAAGTCGATGGTCGCGGCTTATTACAAGGCGAGAGAAGAAAAAGATTATCGTTTATCCGACCAATTACGCGCCATAATAATAGAAAAAGGGATTATATTATGAAAGCGGATCAGCTGAACGGAGCCAATCTCGCTTATATCGGCGACGCTTATTTCGAACTTTCTATCCGGAAATATTTGTTGTCGCGGGGAATTACCGACCAAAACGAGCTCCATAACCGCGCCGTCCGGTACGTGAGCGCCAAAAGTCATAATTTGATCGCCGGGAGCATTCTTGATGTTTTAACCGACGACGAAAAGCAAATATTTAAACGCGGTCGTAATTACAAATACCGGAGTCATAGGAATTTGAATCGCGGCGAGTATTTAAACAGTTCCGGCTTCGAGGCCGTTATCGGTTATTTGTATTTAGAAGAAAAACGCGATCGCTTGGATTTTTTAATCGACAAGGCTATCGAGCTAATTGAGGAACGGCATGAATAATTATATCTACGGCGCGAACTCTTGCCGCGCGGCCATCGAAAGCGGCCATTCGATCCGGGCGTTATACATCGAAAAGAATAACTGGCGGTTTATCGAACTTGCCCGCGAAAAAAAGATTCCTTACACGCTTGTCGAGAAAGAAAAGCTTGACCGGCTCGGGGGGCTTCATCAGGGCGTGGCGATGGAAATCGCGCCAATAAAAGCGCATGATATCGCGGATATTTTAAGGGATAGATCCGCCCCTGATTTTCGGGAAGCTTTCGTCATTATCGCGGACGGAATCGAGGATCCCCATAATTTCGGCGCGATCTTGCGCGTTGCTGACGCGGTCGGGGCTGACGGCGTCATTTACCGGAAAACGCGCGGCGTCGGGCCGAACGCCACTGTCGTCCGCGTTTCGACCGGCGCGGCGTTTTTTGTAAAATGCGTCGAGGTAGTAAACCTTACCGCGGCAATCAAACGCCTGAAAGAAGCAGGCTTTTGGGTTGTCGGCGCCGAGTCCGCCCCCGAAAGCGTTGATTACCGGGAGGCGGAATATGACATGGCGACGGCGCTCGTCATCGGCAGCGAGGGGAAGGGTTTAAGCCGACTGGTTCGAGAAAATTGCGATTTTCTCGTGCGAATCCCAATGCGCGGCCGCATTAACTCGCTGAACGCGGCGGTCGCCGCCGGAATTCTTGCATATCATATAAAAAACGCGCAAAAATAAACTATGCGGGGGGATAGGATGTACAAATATAACGATTACGAGTTGCTATATTTGATTTACGAAATGGACGATACGGCGCTTGATATTATGTTCCGCAAGTACATTCCGTTAATAAAGGCGCGGATTAAAGCTTTCCGGATTAAACCAAGCAACCGCGAGGATTTTCTTCAGGAAGGCCTTCTCGTTTTAAACAAGGCGATCCAACGTTTTAATCCCGATTCGGAAAAAACGTTCACGAAATATTTCGATATGATTTTACAGCGCCGCTTCATTCAAATCTTGCGCAAAGAGAGAAATCATTTCTATAACGTCGATTTGGTCGGCGCCGGCGAGCGATTGGTCGCCGAGCGTCAAGAAACGTTTTCCAACGACGAAAACGAACGCCTGATCGCCGCCTGTTCCTTTAGCGCTTTCGAGGCCGAGATCCTTGAATATTTAAAAAAAGGCTACAAACCGCGCGAGGTGGCGGCGTTGTTGAAATGTCCGGTGAAGAAAATTTATGACGCTAACGACCGCATCAGGCGGAAAATCCGGGCGGCGAAAAAATGCCTTGACAAGGACCGCGGATTTTGCTAAAATGATATGGAAACGAAACAACTAAATAAAGGTGTATCATGCGCAAAAAGATTATTTTGATCTGCGAGGAATGTCTTTCCCGTAATTACACGATGGACCGTGGTTCTCTGTCCGACGGCAAGAGATTAGTTTTAAAAAAATATTGCAAGTATTGCAATAAGCATACCGTTCACAAGGAATCTAAATAAATTATTTTACCCTGCCGGTATATTAGGAGGTTATCATGGCAGAAAAAAAAGAAAAAACAAACAGTATTTTATCGATATTTGCCAAGGAATATAAATACGAAGGGCTAATTTTGCTCTTCCTGTCGCTTTTGGCGATCGTCCTCGGGGCGATGGTTTTAATCGGGGAAACGTCGGGAGGCACTTCCGGCCTGACGATCAACGAAGAAGTCTTTTTAATCGGCGACTATCCCCGCGCCTTTGCCTGGATTTTGATTATTCTCGGCGTTATGTCGCTGATATTGTCGATATGGCCGTATTTCAAACCTTCCATTGGCGAAGTAAAACGCGTCAGCTGGCCTACTCGCGGCACCGTGTTTCAGAACACCGCCACCGTGTTCGCTTTTGTTTTAATAATGGCGTTATTTTTCCTGCTTTCCGACTATATTTTGGGCTTTGTCTTAAAATTCTTTAAATGGCTATCATCTTTGACGATAGTATAGGGTGGCCATGAACGAGAGAGCTTGGTATGTTGTTCAAACATATTCCGGCTGCGAAAACGCCGTTAAAAACAACATCGAACGGCGTGTCGAATCGATGGGAATGCAGGATTTTGTATTCCGGGTGCTGGTGCCGGAACAGAAAATAAAAGAAAAAAAGAAAAACGGGACGATCAAGGAAACGACGATCAGGCCTTATCCCGGCTATGTTTTTATCGACATGATCGTAACCAACGAATCCTGGTTCATGGTGCGCAATACGCCGATGGTAACGGGTTTTCTCGGTTCCTCCGGCGGCGGAGCCAAACCGGTCCCGCTCCCGGAAGAGGAAATGTCGCCGATCCTTAAAATGTCGGGAATTACCTCGGAAAAGGAATTTGCCGGACAAGTCGGCGACCGGGTAAAAATCGTCGCCGGGATCTTCGCTCACCAGGAAGGCATCATTGACACCATCGACCACCAACGACGGATGGTCACCGTGCTAATCTATGCTTTCGGTCGGGCGACGCCGGCGGAATTATCGTTTGATGAAATAGCTTTGATTTAGGCTTCCCGGTCACGGGAAGTTTTTCTCTTGCGCGCAGCGTTTTCGAACGAAAATTTTTGAGAAAAACAATTGACATTTCATTCGGAATAATGTAAAATTAGTAAGCGTGCAATAATTTTAAATACTATTTTATTTGTGGGAGAGTTTAGCTCAGTAACACCACGCACGGACAAAAAGGAGGTGTGTCTCGTGGCAGTAAAGAAAAAAGTAGCAAAAATTTTGAAACTGCAACTTCCCGCCGGCAAGGCGACTCCGGCGCCGCCGGTCGGACCGACCTTGGGACAAACCGGGATTAATATCCAACAGTTCTGCATGCAGTTTAACGAAAGAACAAAGGATATGACCGGCAATATCGTGCCGGCGGTTATCACGGTTTACGAGGACCGCTCGTTTACGTTTATCACGAAAACGCCCCCGGCCGCGGATTTATTGAAAAAAGCCGCCGGGATTGAAAAGGGAGCNNGCCTACACGGTTGAGGCGGCGATGAATATCATCGAAGGCACCGCCCGCAACATGGGAATTCAAATCGAAGATTAATGCGAAGTTTCGATAACAAATAAGTTGTTCTACGCAACTTAAATTGTGGGAGGAATTTCCGACAAACCACATTTAAGGAGGGATTAAAATGGCTAAAAGAAGTCGCAAATACCAGGAAGCGATAAAGCTCATCGATCGGACGAAACGCTATACTGTCGAAGAAGCGATAGAACTTGCGAAAAAGACCAATATCGCCAATTTCGACGCCACCGTGGAAGTTGTTTTCCGCCTGAATCTTGACCCGCGCAAAGCCGAGCAAAACTTGCGCGGCGCCATCGTCCTGCCGCACGGCACCGGTAAAGAAGTGCGGGTGCTGGTCCTGACGAAAACGGGAAAACAAAAAGAGGCGGAAGCGGCGGGCGCCGATTATGTCGGCGACGCCGAATACTTGGAAAAGATCAAGAAAGGCTGGCTCGATTTTGACGTTATTATCGCCACTCCCGACATGATGGGCGAGCTTGGCAAATTGGGTAAGATTCTCGGGCCGAAAGGTCTGATGCCGAACGCCAAGACCGGCACCGTCACCATGGATGTCGAAAGGGCGGTTCAGGAAGTCAAAGCGGGCAAGGTCACTTTCCGCGTCGACAAAAACGGTAATATCCCGATCATCGTCGGCAAGGTAAGTTTCGATGACGAGAAACTGGTCGAGAACATCAGAACCGTCTATCAAAACTTGGTTCGCTTACGGCCGCAAACGGTTAAAGGCGTTTATGTCAAAAACATATCGCTTTCCACATCAATGAGCCCGGGCATCAAGATTGCCCCCGAAACATTAGCTTAAGAATAACCCGACTACAATAAAATAGTAATAAATTATTTGCCGAAGACAGTAGGTGCTCATAAAGCTTAATTTCCTACCGAGGTATTAAGACGGAATCCATCCCTCTTTTTGCTTTTCGGCAAAAAGAGGTTTTATTTTTCGACGGAGGTGAAAAAAATGAAAGAGGCAACGCTGAAGAAAAAGGCGGAATTGGTCGATCAGTACGCGGACAAATTCCGGGAAAGCAAATCGCTTTTATTTGTTGACTATTTGGGTCTGACTGTTGCCGAGATCTCGGAACTTCGCGGCAATCTATACAAAGAGGGCTGCGAAATGCATGTTCTTAAGAACAATATTTTACGTCGGGCCACGAAAGCGCTCGGTCACGATTTTGACGACGCCTTTGTTGGTCCGAACGCTGTAGTGTTGTCGGATGACGCGACGAACACGTCGCGCATAGTTTATGATTTTTTGAAAAGAAATAGAAAATTGAAAGTCAAATTCGGCATTATCGAGGGAAAAGTCGTCGAAGAAAGCGAACTGAAAGTCCTCGCCAGACTGCCGAACAAAGACGGCATGTTATCAATGCTGTTAAGCGTGCTGCAGGCGCCAATACGCAAACTAGCGATTGCCGTTAAGGCCGTGGCCGAAAAACAAGAAGCTTAAAAGGAGGATTAAAAAATGGCTAAATTAAACGTACAGGAATTTATCGAGCAATTAAAGGAAATGACCGTTCTGGAACTTAACGAATTAGTTAAGGCTATCGAAGAGGAATTCGGCGTTACCGCCGCCGCCGTGGCCGCTGTCGCTCCCGCGGCTGACGATGCGAAAGAAGACGACAAGCCTTCTTCGTTCAGCGTCGTCCTGACAAGCTTTGGTCAGAACAAGATCCCCGTTATCAAAGCCGTACGCGAATTACTGGGATTACCGCTGAAAGAAGCGAAAGACCTTGTTGAAGCGGCGCCGAAAGCGGTTAAGGAAGATGTTTCCGAAGACGAAGCGAACGCTATCAAGGCAAAATTGGAAGAAGCCGGCGCTACCGTCGAGTTAAAATAGTTAACTCATAATTAATGATTATTGACATACCCATAAGCTGGTACTTTAAGGGGCTGTAAAGAAATAAAATAGCCCTACAAAAAAGGTGAAACCCAGTAGTTATGCTTAGGATGGGCTTCACCTTTTTTCATATTATATCTATATATACATTCAGCCTTATGTTTGTATATAAATATTACCCGGGGGCGGCTTTACGTAATGACTAATATATTAGCGCA
>MTKW01005826.1_pt1 | contig 12598 bp, 14 predicted proteins | sample 1042761 | NCBI WGS metagenome assembly MTKW01 (sample SAMN06205366, study PRJNA360243) | anaerobic digester metagenome | biome: Wastewater treatment plant; feature: Anaerobic digester sludge; material: sludge; isolation source: anaerobic digester fed with sludge from wastewater treatment plant ...
AAGTCTCCTACCAGAACAATTATAAGGCGGCTCGAAGAATACTCGCGGTTCATGTACTCGAGCACCCTGGCTGATTCAACCTCAATAACAGGTACCTCGAAGGTTTTCTGACTGTACGGCGTCCCCTGATAGAAACAGGTATTAAACTGATGATATGGCGCAGCAATGGAGTTTGTGGTCATATACTCCAGTTCAGTCTTCAAACGCGAACCTAACTCTGTTTCATAGGCAGAAGTCTCAATGCCACCCGGAAACAGACCGGCCACCAAGCGTGTCAAAGCTTCTGGAATCAGCCTTCCTGGAACCGTTATTTCAAAATGGGTATGATCAGGGCCGGTCCATCCATTGTAAAGAGTCTGAACTCCTCCTGTCCCGGTGCCGGGCTTGCTAACCCAATCACCGAGAGACACTCCTCCAACGGTAGGGTTTCTAAAAACCATGTGCTCAGCCACGTGAGCACAGTGTGTTTCACCTTCTCCTTGATGGCCGTTCCCGGCCAACATGATTGCAAATACCGATGCCTCATCGCCATATTCATCTGACTCGCGAAGCAGTACCTTGGTGTCACCAAGCATCACTGTCTCAAATTCGCCTGAAGCAATGGCATTTCCCGGAAACAGGAGCTGGGCTGCACTTGCCGAGAAAACCAAGAAGAGAAGCAATAACCTTAACTTGTGAATTAGCCTCTGCATTCAGCAGCTCCCCCTACACCAATGTAACCTTTGAGTCTTGAAATTAGGCCGTGATGAGCCTAACACCCTGACTTCTCCTCCGAATCTTCCTGTGCTCGTCACTTTCATATGCTCCTCAGTTTACGGTTCTGGCTGTGGGGAGACTTCTCAATGCTGTTACAACTTACGAGGAACTCACTGGCCCTATTCTCTTACAGATAGTGGTTATCCTTCTTGGGGCTCAATTTCTGGGGTAGCTCGGCAAGCTTCAGGATAATTCCACCTTAGAGTCAAGAGCATACCGTTCTTCAAGGTCTTTAGATGACTACTGACGAACTCTACAGCTAGCCTATTAACTCACCATCAACGAAAACAGCCATCCGCAGAAGGTTTCGCTGAGTTTGAGGCAGAACTATTCCGGCAGCGACAGGGTGCGTGAAGAGACTGCTTTCCTGTCTGGTTGGCCAAGAACGGCCCAATTTCAACCTCGTTATTATCATAGGGGGGAACAAAATGAAACCAAGACCTCTTCCAGGAATTGAAATACGGGAGGTATCTGCTGAGCACATTGACTCTATCAACATCATGTGCACAGTTCCTGGCTCCAACTGTTCAGCCTTCCTACAAGAGAGTGCCAGGGTCCACCGGCATGTCGCTACGTTAGGAGTCAGAACCTTTGGTGCTTTCCAAGATGGAAAACCTGTTGGCCGTATGGAGATTATGCCTATTGATGCAGCCCCGATGGCCCTTTCGGGGGATGGCCTCTGGGTAATCAGATGCCTGTGGGTGCTCGAAGAAGCCAAGGGCGCCGGAATCGCAAGACACTTTATGAATGAAGCGATGAAAATAGCCAGGGACTCAAATGGAATTGCAGTAGTTACCTATGAAAACTGGATGCCTGTCTCGTTTTTTGAAAAGTTTGGATTTGAGATTGCTGAAGCGAACGGGCCCGCCACCCTCCTTCTATTGAAGATGAGTTCTGAGACTGCCGTGTCCTTTGAAAAGCATTTCGGCAGGTACCGGCATAGTGACACTCAGCGCCGCAGACACCCAGGCCTCCCCTCAAGCCAAATTTCTGACAGACTTAACGCAAATGAGATGGCCCATGTGACTGCAGTACTCACAGGTAGGTGCCCTTGGCTCATGCAAAGCTGGAGGCACTGGTTGAGCGTGGCCAAGGGAATTTCCGATAAGGTGGTTACATCAGAGTTGATAATCCTTACAAGAAACGATGCCGCTGAATTTGGCGACGAGAATCTATATATTGACGGGGTTCCTTACCAGGGCTCACTGGTCCAATTTGAACCTTTCCGACAGGCCATAGAAGAACGGCTTGCAGGAAGGGCAAAGAAATACTCCAACAGCTGACTTTTCACACTATTGGGTGATTGTGTATTTCGGTTTTTAAATTCTTTACTTCGGTGTTCAGTCTCTCGATCTCTTTCTTCAGTGCATTCACTTGAGTATAAGCACTTATTGCGAACACAAAAGCAATCGGAGCCAACAATCCTGCCAGTGCCCCTATAGACTCCACGTCAGTCCCTCCCATCGATGCAACTCCAAACAAGACCAGGCTATTCCCTGCGAGCATTACTGTCACCAACACCAACTCCGGCAGTTAGGCCTGTTTCACAGGCCTAACTCAAAGAAAGGCCCGGTTCTTGCCAAACCTCTACGTGTTTGGGCCGGGAATCACTTTCCCATGAACCGAAACTAATTGGGTTCTTACCAGGCTCTAGGTGTTTGGAACCAGTTTCACAGCAGTACCGGTAGATATCACAAGCATCATTCCGTTTTGCAGGATTTCGTGGTCAACTCTGATCCCAACAACTGCGTTGGCACCCAACTGCCTGGCCCTGGAAGTCATCTCAGAAACACACAATTCCCTTGCTTCAATCAGTTTCTCCTCATAAGCCGCTGTCCTAGAACCAAAAAAATCTGCCAACCCTGCCATGAAATCCCGTACAAAGTCGGTCCCCAGAGCCACCTCGCCGGCTACGATCCCCAGGTACTGACTTACATGGTAGCCGTCAACAGAAGGCGTCGTTGTCGCGATCATTGAAATGCTCCTCCTTACCAAAAAACCTTCAAAAACAAAAGCCTCACAAATATCATCTGACCACAAGCCGGCAAAAACTTTTGAGCAGGCCCCACAACCCATGCCTCACCAGACCGTGAAATTCTACACGTTCTCTTAGTAACATCGCAAAGAGCTGAGGAAATCTCCCACAAAACCCCTGCAAATTCTGCACAGCCTTATCCAATTCTCCGTGGTTCCAATAATACCTGCCGGTTTTCTTACTCTTTTTTGCGGGCTGATGCTTCAAAGATATGCAAAAGTTCTATAGGGATGGGAAACACGATAGTGGAATTCTGCTCAGTTGCAATCTCAGATAGGGTCTGCAAAAACCTGAGTTGGACCGAAATAGGCTGGTATGCCATGACCTGGGCTGCTTCCGCCAGTTTTTGCGAAGCCTGGAGCTCACCTTCTGACGCAATGATCTTAGCACGTCTCTCCCTTTCAGCCTCAGCCTGCCGGGCCATGGCTCGCTTCATGGCATCAGGTAGCTCAATGGATTTCACTTCCACCATAGTAACCTTGATCCCCCAGGGATCAGTGGCATGATCAAGGATTTCTCGGAGAACCTGGTTAAGTTCATCTCTTTTGCTTAAAAGATCATCCAATTCGTGCTGTCCGAGTATTGACCTGAGGGTAGTCTGTCCGAGCAAGCTTGTGCTTTCAACATAGTCTGCCACCCTGGTGACTGCCAGGACCGGATCAAATACATTGAAATATACAACCGCATCTACAATCACCGGAACATTATCTTTCGTTATAACCTCCTGTTTTGGAACATCGATTGTAAAGGTCCTTACATCAACAATCCTCACCTGGTCTATTCCAAAGGGCATTATCACAGTGACGCCGGGTTCCAGTAGACTGCGTATTCTACCCAGCCTGAAAGCAACACCCCTTGCGTATTCGCGCACTATCCGGTAAGAAGCTAACATGATAATAATGAGCACCAAAGAACCTATGGCTCCCACAACCGGAAACAAAGCCGACAGTACAAATACCAAAGCCCCCAGTCCTCCGTGAAACAGAGCAACCGGATAGTCTTTTCGCGAAATAGCCAAAGCCAGAGTAATAACCCAAACCACCCCTGCAATCAACGTAGGAATCAGTGTAGCTATCCTGGGCAAAGTCATCGCCAAATCCCCCTTTCACAGATACTTAAATCCTGACCTCATTACAGAAAGACTCTTCCTCTAAGAAGTCAATCATGCTTCTTCGGCCCTTGAGCAATTGCCTTTGTTAGCCACAGAGTCTTCTAAGAATCCTATAAGCCTTTGCATGGTCTCAGGACTGATAACATGCTCCATAAGACATGCATCTTTTTCGGCGGTCTCTTGGCTTACTCCGAGAATTTCAATAAGGAAAGCACGAAGTATCCTGTGTCGCTTCTTAATTTGAAGTGCATGGGCACGCCCATGTGAAGTAAGAAAGACTCTACCGTATCGCTCCTGTGTCACCAGGCCTTTTTCCTTAAGTGTATTCACGGCAGCAGTAACGCTTGGCTTTGCTATATTGAGCTTCTCGGCAATATCAGTCACTCTGACAGCTTGATCCTTTTCTGAAAGCAACAGTATTGTCTCAAGATAATCTTCTATGGATGAAGACAAGTCTGAAGTCATTGGCTAACCGGCTCCTTTTGCAATCCAAATCTCAAAAGGCCTGCATGCAAGTCTTTGAGGATTCAGGTCAACCCATACCTTAGACTTCGCCGCATATCCCATGGTTCCCTGCCTTGTCACAATTACCAACTTCCCGTCTTTTATTATTCGGTGATCATTCAATTCTATACCGGAATGGACGAGCCACATACTGCCTCTCAGGCTTTATGCGTAACTCAAACCAAGGGTAAATTTCCTCTTTCCCCTTCTTCCATTATTACAAACATACGTATATAATGTTGTTAGTTATAACTAACACTTCGATATTATTATTCATTTCCATATGGAATGAGGTGAAATATTGTGGCAATACGCAGAAAATTCAATGAATCAATCTCCAAACCCCCGGGCCATGCTGCAACCGATCCTTTAGCCCGCGAGTTTACAGTTGCACTTGTGGGCCAACCCAATGTGGGAAAAAGTGTTGTCATGAACCTCCTTACCGGAGCCGGAGCGGTAGTATCAAATTACTCAGGAACCACTGTGGAGATTACCCAGGGGTATTTCCTGAATCAGTCCCGAAAGATAAGGGTCATTGATACCCCGGGAACCTACAGCCTGCATTCAGACACAGAGGAGCAAAAGGTCACCCAGAGGGTTTTGCTTGAAGAAAGCATTGACCTGATTGTAAACGTTGTCGATGCACGAAACCTCTCGAGGAACCTTTACCTAACCCTGCAAATCATGGATTTGAACATTCCTATGATCCTGGTTCTGAACCAAATGGATATGGCAGAAGAATCAGGAATTGCGATTGATGCAGCATCCCTTTCCGATATTACCGGACTTTACGTTGTTCCAATGGTGGCGTCAAAAGGTAAAGGACTGGAGAAACTTCAGGCAGCCATTACGAAAGCTGCACATTGCTTTTCCACAGGAACAGACGGAAAAATGCGTATTTTGACTGAGACCGGCATTAACGCCAAAATTACTCCAATGGTTTTTTCTGAACCCGTAGAAGAAGTTGTACGAATACTCCAAAAGTACATTGAAGAATTGATACCGACAGACAATGGCAAACACAGACTGCACCCATCCCGGACCCTTGCCATTCACCTCATGGAGCATGATTCTTTGGATGAAGATATTTTCAAAACCTATCCCGAATTGTCTGACCTGGTTGAAGAAATCCAGTTACGCGCTGCAAATGGGCAGGTAGAGTGTGACGAGTGTTTTCGAGGATGCTGGTTTTGCCCGGCACAGGACGATTCTCACCCATATCTTCCTACATGTCTGGAAAGAACTCAGAGAGCCCAGGAAGTTGCACTGGCTGTTATTAAACACACAATTCCAGACTCTGTTTCAACCAGAGCCCGGATTGAAAAGCTTCTTGATCAACCGCTAACGGGCATCCCGGCTTTGGCGTTGATAGCTTTTCTCTCATTCAGGCTGATTTTCGTCATTCTTGATTTTGCAGAAATCTTTGTCCCATGGGCGTTAGAACCCCTTTTTAGCCTTACAGAATCCTATGCACGCTCTTTTCCCCAGGGCAGCCTGGCCGAGATCATAATTTCGGCTATCCCAGAAGGCATACTACTGCCCTTTGAAGTAGTAATGCCTACAATGCTTTCAATATACTTCATCATGGCTCTCCTTGAAGATTCGGGGCTGATGCCAAGGATCGCTGTAATGATGGACAGACTTATGTCCTTTTTGAATCTGCCCGGACAGTCGGTAATACCTATTGTGCTTGGTTTTGGATGCAGGGCTCCCGGAATACTGGCCACCAGGACTCTGCCCGGCAGATCGTCCCGGCTTATTGTATCCGCCCTTTTAGCAATTCCCATACCCTGCGCAGCCACTCTTGGCATAATAGCAGGAGTAGGAAAACACTTTGGTGCAAACCTGAAGATTGTATACGGCTCAATTTTAGTGGTTTTCTTCTTAATTGCCCGCATTATGGCACAATACCTGAGAGAAGACCAGGAATTAATGCTGGAGATTCCGCCTGTTCAGCTCCCATCTGCAAGGGGAGTTGGAGCTAAAGTCTGGATGCGTTTTGAAGGATTCTTCAATCAAGTACTCCCGGTACTGATGATAACAGGCATCGGAGTGAAAATTCTGCTTAACACAAGAGCTTTATCCGGCCTGGCAAGACTGGATCCAATTAGCACCAGATTTCTCGGGATAAGCGGACAATCCCTTGCTGCAGTTGCAGTCACAGTTGTCCAAAGATATGCAGCACCTATGGTTTTGCTAAACTTGCCGTTAGGGCCACGGGAGGCAACTATCGCAGCATCAATGATATCCCTTTCTATGCCCTGCCTTCCTGTATCCTTTCTCGTGGCCAAAGAATTTGGATGGAAAACCCTGGCCGCTATTTTTGCCATGGCTCTAATGATTTCTCTTGGTACTGGTTTTGCCCTTAATCTCTTGCTACCCCCTATCTGAAATAAATGGGGAGAAGAGTTAAAACATGAATCTGTTGTGTGTGTGAAAAAGGAGAATCGTGATATGACACTTCTGGATACAAAGCCCGGAGAGGAAGTAACAATCGAATCAGCTCAGTTAGGGAGAGCCGCTCACAGGCGGCTATGGGATCTGGGCCTTCTTCCTGGAACCAGAGTAAAGATACTGGCACGCCACCCATTTCGAGGCCCTATATTGCTAAGAGCCGGCGAGTCTACTGTCGCCGTAGGCAGGGGCCTGGCAAGTAGAATCTATGTGAAAAGATAAGTTTTCTAAATAATGAGCGGTAGTCCACCTCATGTTTTGCATATCTCTGCCTCTTTGAAATACCCAAGGGAGTATATGCTCATAACCTCAATGCAAGCAGGAGTGCAAGGCTCTGTTCAAGGCAATGTGTTTAGTTTAGCCTGGAAGGTCAATATAATATTGACGCTTTCAAACATAAAGAATACGATGTTAATGATATATATCGATAACCCAAAGAACTGTTGAATATCCTTGTGGTTTGCAAGCATGCAACTATGGCCTGACCAGATGGCAAACCAGCAACAACCACTAAGAAGGGAAAGGAGAGATGCACAACACAACTTGTCATTATGACCAAAAATAATTAAAGAGATTAGGAGGTGCACCTATGCCCAGACCTACTAAACCCAGATGGGTTGAGTTCATACCTGACGTTACCTACTTCAAACCTGCCGGAGTGCCCATGTCAGAGTTGGAAGAAGTGGCCCTTGGCGTAGATGAAGCCGAAGCCATACGCCTGAAAGACTATGTAGGCCTTGAGCAGGAAGCGTGCGCCGTCCGCATGAATCTGGCCCAAAGCACATTCCAGAGAATCTTGACCGGAGCAAGATCTAAAGTAGCCCAGGCCCTGGTCGAAGGAAAGGCTCTTCGAATTGAAGGTGGGAACTACTTAGTGTCTCCCCTCACTTTCGAGTGCCGGGACTGTAAGCACGAATGGGCAAACAGTGGACAAAGTTCAGGAGAACCGGCGTGCCCGGAATGCGGCGGAACACATCTTGAATCATTCCGAAAAGTGCCTGTTGGGGAGATGCACGGCTACTCTTCAGATCGCCCTCGGGGGAGAAGGCACGGACGCCATGGCCGTGGCCAAGGGAGGCCTAACTAGATCAGTGCCGGGTGGACACCGGAAACAGGGGTCTTACCGGCCCAAGTTTTCAAAACAGGAGATGAACTTCGTGACAAAGACTCATGATAGAGCCACAGGGGCCCAGGAGTCCAAGAACGCTCCGGGAACCGGCAAACTGGATCAACCCAAAAACAGCAGCATAAATAAAGTCATAGCCGTCATGAGCGGGAAAGGCGGAGTCGGGAAATCGTCGGTAGCAGCACTCTTGGCATCAGAACTGGCCAGAAGAAATTTTGCCGTGGGACTTCTTGATGCAGACATAACCGGGCCAAGTATTCCTAAACTCTTTGGAGTCAAAGGAACCCCGGTAACCGTCGAATCCCAGGTCCTGCCCGAAACTAGCGCATCTTCCATTCGTATCATGTCTTTGAACTTGTTATTGGAGCACGAAGACGACCCGGTAATCTGGCGGGGGCCCCTTATTGCAGGGGCAGTTCAGCAATTTTGGACAGACGTGCTTTGGGGAGACATCGATTACATGATAGTCGATCTGCCACCGGGAACCGGTGATGTGCCCCTCACTGTGTTTCAATCCCTTCCAATAGACGGAGTTGTCATTGTCTCAACTCCCCAAGAGCTTTCAGAAATGGTAGTTAAGAAAGCCGTGAACATGGTGCGCATGATGAATGTCCCCATCCTGGGCCTGATCGAAAACATGGGATGGGTAGAGTGCCCAAAGTGCAAGGAGAAAATTGAACCCTTTGGGCCTAGCAGGGCCACGGCAATTGCCCGGTCCATGGAAATTGCCCTTCTTGGCTCATTGCCTCTTGACCCTGAAGTAAGTGCTCTTGGAGATCAAGGTTTAATCGAAAAATACTGCTCTAATGCAGTGCAATCCATTACAAACTCGATTTTGGAAAAGGTCTAGTTCTAAGAATCCAAAGTGCTCTGAATCGAACACAGCAGGGGGTGAAAACCCCGGAAACAGGCCTTTTCAAAGGCCTCCTTCTCGAAAGGAAGTGATTGAGATTAGAATAGCCGTAGCGTCAGATGGCGACAAAGTGTCCCTTCATTTCGGCAAATGCCCTGAGTACCGCGTATTTCACATAGAGGAAGGCAAGGTTTTGAAACAAGAAACCCTCAAAAACCCCGGCCATGAACCGGGAGTGCTTCCTAAATTCCTGGCGAATCACGGGATCAACTGCATAATTGCAGGAGGGATGGGCCCAAGGGCCGAGAACCTGTTTACCAGCTATAACGTGAAGGTGATTAAAGGAGCCCTGGGTAGTGTTGACGATGTAGTAGAATCTTACCTTGCAGGCACTCTTAAAACAGGCGAAAGTTCCTGTGAACACGACAAATAGATCTGTAGTTTAATACTTGAGCCGCATGTAATGTGGATATTCAGCCAGGGTGGCAAATTTAACCTCCTTCACCCTGGCCCTTTCATGAAACGCCGGGACGGTCCTAACGTTTCATCACGTCCTAGACACCGGGATCGAAACACGAAACGGTCTGAGATTCCACAAAATCATTCTCAACCCTTGACTCTATACATGCTATAAAGTCCACACTAAGAGTGAAACTTCTTATGTTCTCGAAAGGAGAATTGAAAAAGTGAAGGAAAAGATTAGAGTCATCCAGTACGGGTGCGGCAAAATGGGAAGAGTCTTCCTCCGCTACCTGTACGAAAAGGGAGCAGAAATTGTTGGAGCCATAGACCTAAACCCTGCCCTCACAGGTAAAGACGTAGGCGAAATCGCCGGTTTGGGATTCAACCTCAATGTGCCAGTACGCTCTGACGCTGAGAATGTCTTCAAAGAATGCGATGCAGATGTCTGCGTAATTGCCACAAAGAGCCTTATGGCCGATGTTTATGATGCATTCGAGCTGGCCGCAAGTTATGGGGTAAACGCTATCAGCACATGCGAAGAAGCTTTGTATCCCTGGAACACATCTCCTGCCTTAACCAACAAACTAGACAGGCTGGCCAAAGAAAACAACTGCACTCTTGCAGGTTCAGGATACCAGGATGTTTTCTGGGGCAACTTGATAACTGCTCTGGCAGGTGCCACTCATAAAATCACAAAGATCGAGGGTTCATCCAGCTACAACGTAGAAGACTATGGGATAGCTCTTGCAGAAGTGCACGGAGCAGGGCTCAGCCCAGAAGAATTCGAAAATAAAATAGCCAAAAATGACAGCCTGCCCTCGTATATGTGGAACGCCAACCAGTGGCTGTGCTCCCAGTTTGGTTGGAGTATAAAGTCTATGGACCAGAAACTCGTCCCACTTTTCCACGATAAAGACATCCACTCTTCAACACTTAACATGACAATAAAGGCGGGAAACGCCCTTGGCATGTCGGCTGTTGTCACCACTGTGACCAACCAAGGCCCGGCCCTGGTAACCCAGTGCATAGGGAAAGTGTACCCTGAAGGCGAGGTCGACACGAACCTTTGGACCATACACGGCGAACCTAATACCACCGTAAAAATCGAGCAACCTGCCACAGTAGAACTCACCTGTGCAACAATTGTCAACCGCATTCCACAGCTGATCGTTGCTCCTGCCGGCTTTTACACTACTGAGAAAATGCCGCCTGCCCAATACCTTGCCTATCCCATGAACCTGTATGTTGATGACATTGTCTAATTTCAACTAATTGTAATTGAAGGGTATTGACAGGGTTTAGGCAAAAGTCATGCCGGAACAAAGCAGTGACCTGTCGTGAATTGTGAATACAGACGAGGCGCAGCCCCATACCCCATGCGCCTCGTCTACTTTTGAGACTGATTTCAATGCAAAAGGAATCAAAGGCACTGGTTCTGCTACATCAGTTCCCCGATGACCCTGGCTACGACTGATCGAGCAAGGATAACGGGAACTCCAAGCATTCTTTTGACAGCGGTTTTTGCCGCATTCGTATATCCAATACAGTCAAGTACAGCTATCTGGACTCCCGCTTCCCTGAGTTTTTCTGCAGCCGCCAAAACTGCATCAGCTGAACCGTAAGGCGAAGCGGCTTCCACAGTAACGCGCGGGGTCAATTTGGACCACCTCAACGTGGTATTCTCAACCTGAGCATCATCTGGAGTAAGAACTCCAAGATTAAGCCCTTCAGCCACTGACTTCACTGTGTTAAACAAGACTCTTTGAGGCTGTACCAGCAATTTACTGCACCGGAACTCCGGAAACTCACCTGTACACACCAGAGCAATAACCTGCGCCCTCTGAGCCACCAATTTATCGATTTTATCTTGCATCAGTGGAAGAATATGTTTCTCGGCTATCTTTACCTGAGTTCCGTCACGCATGCGCGTAATCAATACATAGTCACCCGGATCAGGATACAACTTATGCACCTCGCCAAGAGTCAGCCCATCCAGGGCACCTGCTTCAATTACTTCCACATCAGGCCCCAGAAATGGTTTCATCTCAGGAATCAAATCGGCCCTTGGCGATTGACCAATTGTCACAGTTCCAAGAAGCTTCCTGCCTTGCTCCACGTCATTTCCACCTCACGAGTCATTGTCTGCCTTCTTATCACTGTTTTTTCCGGCCAAGGGTTTGAAGGTGCTTCATATCACCGTATAGACGGACAATCCTGGTGAATTCCTCTTCGTCAAAGAATGAGCATTTTCCGGCGCCAAAATTCTTGGCCGCCTCGACGACAAATCTTACAACCTGTTCAATATCCACAACATGGCTTGCTCCCGTTGCACATCCTGGAACAGCGGTTTCCGTTGTAATTGCTACCCCAACACATGGAGACGAAGTAGCTATTGCAGGCTGAAGAATACTGTTCAGGTGATAAAGGTCATTTCCGTAAGGTGTTATGTCCTGGATCGTAATTGGAAAAGTCACAGGCAGCCTGCCGGTAGTGATACTCATTATGTCCAGCAAATCCTCTGAAATTCGCAAAATATAGCCTTCTTTAACCGTTGGAGAAATCGCAAACCCTTTATGATTTATGACTTTGTTGCCCTTAGTAGTGTCAATAGACAAAATCGCGTCCATTTCCGAGTCTACTTCATGCTTGTTCATGGTAGCCATATCCACCGGTGAACCCATGAACGGCACCGGATCGTGGGGCTGAGTAGGCGCGTTGGGACATATATGAGTTGTTACAATAACGTCACCCGGCAGGACATCACCCTTCTTTGCCATATCGCCAAGTTTGATGGCTACAGATATAGCAGATACTGCTCCGTCCCCGTCTGATACAAGGCCAATCATCTCAGGGCGTGCACCGATTCCGCCAAGCCTGCCAATCACGCCCAACGTCGGGGCATTCCCGCCCCTTGTCTTTCCGTGAGTTCCCGGAATAACTGCCCTAACAAAGTCTGTCCGCCCTTTTTCTCCTTGTATAACAGAGGATTCCACATGTTCAACTCCAGAAGCCTTTAAGACTTTTGCTACTTTCTCTCCATCGACTTTCGCGCTGTCTAAAGCGGAAATTGCTTCTAATGTTGCTCTAAAACTCATTTAGGTTATACCTCCCTCTAAATGCCGGCAAAACTCATACTCGTCTTACCACAGGGTAATTTCTTCTATTGCGCCTGCTTGATTTCCTTCATCCATCTCAATAGTGTTAACAGTGTTGCCAGCCTTACCACAGTGTGGCCATACTCCATAGATTCCGAAACCACGTCTTTTAGTGATGTCCTGAAGTTCGCAAAAGGACATG
>MTKW01002932.1_pt1 | contig 12592 bp, 11 predicted proteins | sample 1042761 | NCBI WGS metagenome assembly MTKW01 (sample SAMN06205366, study PRJNA360243) | anaerobic digester metagenome | biome: Wastewater treatment plant; feature: Anaerobic digester sludge; material: sludge; isolation source: anaerobic digester fed with sludge from wastewater treatment plant ...
ACACTGCCGTTTTGCACGGTCCACAGGCGGGTGTAAAAGGGGATGCCGAGGACCAGCTTTTCCTTGGGAACCTCAAGCAGCGTTTGCTTTATGGTCCACTCGACCCAGGGGATTGAAGACACAGGTCCTGCCACTTTCGAGCTGGCCCCGTGTTGGTCGTAGGCCATAAGCATGATGTAGTCGACGACCTGAGAGAGTCGTTCCCTCTCGTAACACAAAGACCAAGTTGCGCTTTGCGACTTGACCGTCACGTCCATGGAGACAACAAGACCCTGCTCGTGCAAAAGGGGGGCGAGTTCCCTCACAAACTGAGTGAGGTAGGGCGCATCTTCTTTGTAAACGTTTTCAAAGTCGATGTTTATGCCGTCGAGGGAGTACACCTCGGCGTAAATGAGTATCTGCGATATGACTTTGTCTCTCAGATCGGAACTCCTCAAGACAGCCCGGGTCCTTTCAAGCTCAAAAGAGTTGGAAAACAAGGCCCACACTTTGTAGCCCTGGGAATGAGCCCAAGTCACGTAACGGCGGTCCGCGTAGTTTTCAACCTCCCCAGGGGTTGCACCTAGCCTGAACCAAGTAGGGGACACCACGTTGATCCCGTTCATAGGCCCTATGGTCTTGGGATCCGGAGTTCTCCACTCTACCTGCTCCCACACAAGGGCGAGCCTCTTGCCTTCCGGCGGGCTGGGCACGTACTTTCTCGGGGGCCGCTCCTCGGCGGCAACTTCGGTTTTTTGTCCGAGACTGGACGAAGGCACCCACCCGCAAAGCCCAACCCCAGTTTGGACCTTAACCCAGCGGCCTTTGACGCCAAATATGTGGAGGATATCCCCGGGAAAGATTCTCCCGACCCGTTCCGACAACAAAGTGGGCCTTACCCTGATAATACCCCTGGAAGTGACGGGCGCTTCGACCTTATCTTCGTCCAATCGTCTCACGCAAAAGACGCCCGTCTCCTCGTACAAAACCGCGGTCACGGGGTACAGAATCTCCAGGGTGCTTGCAGGTATGTACGGTTCTTTACCTTCTAATATTACGGGGAATCTCAGGTTGACGGGATGACGGTTCACGTACCCTGTCAAAGCACCGGTCCCCAGCTTGACCACCTGGTTCTCGGTGGTCACCACGACAATGCCTTCCTCATCGTAAAAGGCATCCGGATCCATCACTTCCTTGATGAAAGAAAAGGGGACGTAAGCTTCCTCCCCTTCCACAACCACGGGGAAATCATGCCTGCTACCTTTGTACACCAAGTAGGGACGGGACGAAGGGGGGTAGGGGAGCTGCCGAAAAGAGGGCGAAAGGATCAGGTAGAGACTGCCCATAAGTCCTACGACCGCGAGTATCCAACGGGGAAAACGCCTGACCCTTCTTCTTGCAGCCCTTGGGGGTAACACCGGTGCTCACTCCCTACATGCAGATAATCGGTTTTTCCCGTTCATTTTGCAAAGACGTTTCCTGGAAGAAAAGCATCCCCGGTCGCAGGACGGATCGGGGATGCGGAACAAATTGTGTTAGCCCAAGATCTCCTTGTAGACCCTGATCCAGTTACCCCCAAGGACTTTCTTGATCTCTTCCTCTGTGTAGCCCCTATTGAGAAGTTCTTTCGTCAGAAGGGGCAATTCGCTGACATCCTTCATAACCACGGGAGCCCCGGGAGCCACACCGAACCCGTCGAAGTCAGCCCCAAGGCCTATGTGGTCGATCCCTATAACTTTCTTTATGTGGTCGATGTGGTCACACATGCGCCCCAAGGAACACTTTTTGGGATCGTTGTCAACAAAACCTGGAAGGAAGTTCATGCCTACAACACCGCCCTTTTTGGCAAGGGCTTCGAGCTGTTCATCAGTGAGGTTCCTGCGGTTTTGGCAAAGGGCCCGGGCGTTGGAGTGAGAAGCGATGTAAGGACGCTCCGCGACCGCGTCCACGCCCCAGAAACTGGTGTCCGAAAGGTGGGAAACGTCCACCATCATGCCCAAACGTTCCATCTCTTTGACCACAGCTATTCCGAAATCGGTGAGGCCCGATTTGCCTGACCTTTCCCCGACCCCGTCAGCTATGTCGTTTCTTTGGTTCCAGGTCAATCCTATAGCTCTTATCCCTAGTTTGTAGAAGCTCCTAAGAAGCGAAAGACTGCCTTCGATGGCCTCCCCGCCTTCGATGCTCAAAAGGCCGGCAACTACACCCTGCTCTTTCGCTTTCTCAATGTCCTTTGCCGTGGTAGCCATCACAAATTCGCTGGACTCTTCAAGCAGACCGTAAAACCCATCCAAAAGCTCAAGGGTTCTTCGGGCAGCTCTAGCGGGCTTGTACTGGGGTTCTATGTACACTGCCATGACCTGGCAAGTCATGCCGCCTTCTTTAAGGCGGGGAAAGTCTATGTGGCCGGTCTCGCTTCTTGTGAAAAAGTCACGTCTCCTCGACCCTGGGAAACCTACAGGCCCCGTGACACCAAGCAAAGTGTCGCAGTGCCCATCGATGATTATGGCTTCGCTGTGAATCCTCTCGGCCTCGCTCACTTCAATTCCTCCTCAGCACCAAATGCCAGGTAGGGAACGGATTCCTGTAACCTGGCACGGTATAAGTAGATTGTCCTGGGGCTTCGGGACCGGTGACCCGGCACCCTTACTCTTCCACTTGGATAGCTTCGGTGGGGCACATCGCGGCCGCGTCCTTGGCGCAACCTATCTCCGCCGCTGCTGCCTCCTGGCTGATTACACCCGCTTTTCCGTCATCTTCAAGTTCAAAGACTTTGGGGCACGTGTCTACACACAGACCGCAACCGATGCAAAGATCCTTGTCGATCGTAACTTTGGGCACATGACTGACCACCTTTCCTTGGAATTTCAAGTAGGATTATAACATACTGGTGCTATCTTATTCTTGCGTTGTTAAGGGCATCGGTCACTGCTTGCACCCACGCGGTGGAACTTCGGGTTGCACCCGCGAAAGTATCTACGGACGCCTCGTTTTCCTGAACGAATCGCTTCTCCATGCTCTTCTTCGCTTCCAAAGCTTTGGGATACGCGTACGTGAGCCAGTCCTTCAACTCCCCGTCTTCCGTCACATCCTCCAGGCGAACCTGCACAATCTTATCGTCCTCTATGGAAACCCAAGCCATGCCGTAGCCTTGGGGTCCATCCGGAGATCTGCCGAAGAACGTGCCTTGAAAATGCACCCGAGACGTGTCGGGTGACTTCTTAGCTTTTTCAAGGGCAAACGATACAGCTTCTTTGTACTTGTTGGAAGATGAGGTGGCCCCTGCAAAGGCGTCCACATCGGCATCCTTTCTTCCCACAAAACGCTTGGCCATTTCTCGGTTAGCTTCTTTGACAGGCTCGTAGGGGTATGTATCATAATCCTTGAGGACTCCCAGCTCCGTCATTTCGAACAGTTCCACAGAAACTATCTTGTCCTTCTCCACGACAACCTGGGCAACGGCAAATCCGTGATCGTCTGCCTGGGACACGCCTTTGTAGGTGCCGTTGTTGTACACCTTCGGCCCACAACCTGACAAAGTAAGAACGAGAACCCCGCACAAGGCAACTAGCAACCATCGCGTTTTACTCACGGAACACACCTCCTGCACCTATTTTGAACCAAAAAGGGTGTTTTCACTAACATAGTCTTCCATGGAAAGGAACTTGCAGTCAACGCCCTTTGTACATTTACATGATTAATCTACTTTTTTCGACCACCCCAACCCTTCCGCATACCCGATGCTAACTGGTCGTCTCGGGAATGGCCTTTGGGTACAGGGTGCCGGGGTAAGCCAATCGTGTCGAACGATTCCCAGTTTTCCACAAGGGTTTCCACAAGGGTGCCCTGGAAGGACAAGCGAGGGAGCAGGCGCCGCTAAAAACAGAGAGAGGGATAAAACGCATGATCAAAATCGGTGCAATCAAACGGACATGTAGGGATTACGAAAAGGACGGAAGGAAATTCACGATCACGTATGAGCTCCAGGAGCGAGAGGAGCCCCGCGGCCCGGCACATCTCATCCGCGTATCTTTGGTCGAAAAGGAAGGGCCTGAAGAACAGATAGTAACGGGATGCAACGTTGAACTGTTCTACCTTCGCCCGGAAATAGGTTTGAAACTGAACGACATCATCTCCGGGGCGAAGGAGCCTGTGTTTCCCGTCCACGTCGCAGACATTGTCAGGGACAAAATGATCGACGACGGGGTGCAAACAAAGGCCTATTTCTGACCAGTTCTCGTTATCTGCGGTAACAGGTCGTAAATCTCGAGAAACTCATCGGCAGCGTCCACCAGTTCATCGGCAGCCTTGAAATTGCAGCGGGCGTAGGCGTCAGGGTGTTGAGTAGACAACACATTGATTCTTACGCCCCTCTGGGCCACAGCTTTGACCAGGGGCACGAAATCTCCGTCACCGGAGCACAGGACGAACTTGTCGCAGCGTTCTACCAACGACAACATATCCACTGCTAGCTCAAGGTCCAGATCCGCCTTGGTGGTGCCTCCAGCGAAAACCTTCAGGGGCTTCCTCACAACCATGTAACCGTTCCGGTTGAGAAAACGCAGAAATGACTGACATCGCCTGCGCTGACCCTCAAGATCCTCCCTGACCGCGTCAGGATCCTGGGGAGATGACAGCCTCACGAACTGTTCGATGCTGTCGGTGGTCCATTCACCGGTGTAGTAATACGCTCGGATGAGGATGCTCTCTTTGCTCAACAGTCTGAGCAAACGCACGAAGTCCACGTCAACTCCAAATGAATCGTAAGTGGCATACTTGAAATTCCACCCGTCCACAAAAACCGCAAGTCTCGCGGAAGGGTAAACTATTTGAGGGGCTTTCATTTTCGTCCTCCAGGAAACTCAAACTTTACGCTCGACACTTTAAACGTAGATGGTGCGCCCGGCGCGAATCGAACGCGCAGCCTTTGGCTCCGGAGGCCAACGCTCTGTCCAATTGAGCTACGGGCGCACTTTCCCCCATTATATCACAGGCGACCGGCAAGTATCAGGCCACCTATGATCACGAACGCTGCCCCTGCCGCCGTCTTTATGACGCTTTCCGGAACAACCTTGTTGAGGGCGCCCCCTACCAGCACCCCGATCAAAGAAGACAAAACCAAAGCCGACGCGGAACCCAAAAACACGCTCAGACGTGCCTGTTTGCGGGATGCCAACATCATGGTCGACAGCTGCGTCTTGTCCCCCAACTCCGCCAGAAACACCGTCACAAACGTTGATGCAATGATCCGCCAGTCCACGTCGCAAGCCCCTTTTCTCAGATATGTAGTTTGAGCCCGCAGACATTTTACCTGATACTGTATGGGGTCACCAGCACCGGTTGACTACAGGCGGACGGGACCTGCCGCCTTGCCGGCAGTTTGGCGGGATTCTTTAGTGCGGGGTGTTTTGACCCAACTCTTGGGCTCCTTCCCAGAAGCTTTGAGAATGAGCGCTGCGGTGTACGGAAAAGGAAACACGAACGCGGCCAAGGGCAGGATCAAAAGTCCGAGATAAATGAAGAATCGGGCAACGCCACTCTCCGGTCTTCCTGAATTGTCCAGGTGAGGACTGTACCTGTGAAACGCGTACAAGGTGAAACCTAGATAAACGGCGGAAAAGCCACCGAGCAGGAAACGCCCCATGGGGGGAATGACGGACGCATCCAGAGCATTGTTGTGGTTCAAAAACATGGCAACCGGGGGTACAAAAGTGGCAAGCTGGTACCCCACCCATTCCACCTGCCCTTTAATGATGAGTTTGCGCCTGAGCTTGCGGATCTTTGGCTCCTGACCCCAGGACCCAATCTTGTCCACCACCTGTAGGTGTCCCGTGCCCCACCGCAAACGCTGCCTGAAAAACGCACGAAACTTTGGGGGGGTCTGTTCCGACGAAGAGTAAGGCAGGTACTCGGGCCAGGCATCCTTCATCAAATAGGCCCGGGTGCCGAACTCCAGATCCTCGGTGAGAACGTGACAATCCCACCCACCGATCTCCTGCATAAGCTGCCTTTCAACGAAGACGTTGGTACCCCCCACGAAAGGCAATGACTGAAACAACCAAGGCAGGTACCAATCGTGGGCGATAGCTTGGTACAAGGATGCTATGCGGCAAAAGGGCGTCATATGGTAAAAGTTCCTTACCTGAAACACAGGCCCCTGGAGGACTCTCGAACCCACGGGGTCCATCAAACGGCGGTAACCCACGTACAACAGAACACCTTTGTGGGGGCGGCTTTCGGCATCGTAAAAACCACACACCTGTGTCCTGGGATCCAGGAAGGCCAAGCCCCAATTAAGCGCCCTACCTTTGGTGGATTCCACGCTCTCGCCCGTTCTCTCCCCTCCCAGTTTGCCGTCAAAGTCGAAAGGCACCACAATGTGCTTGAGCGTGGGGGACGTTTTGGGTAACCCAAACATCGCACCGTCCACAATCTCCTGGGTGGTGGGGTACATGACCCTGAGCGTCGATCTTATGGTCGTTTCCAAGGTTCCATCGAAGTACGCCCTCTGAACACAACCCATTACCTTGCCTGCTATGAAATTGGCCATACGACCGATGATGTCCGTCGTTAAATCGTGGCTTGCCAGCGTCACGTGGCGGATGGTCTTTCGTAGCAACCGGGGGCTGAAACCCTCGCACAGATCCGCATAAACGGCGATAACGGGAACAGCCACTGACAAACAAGCGGGGTAAACCCGGCCCATATCCTTTTCGGACAACCACGGGCAGGTTCTCTTCAAGATGGCTTGTAGTTGCTTCTGCCTTGGGGCACCCTGAGAACCTACGATAGTCGAGGCCATGTCCCTCACCACAGATTGCCTCTGTGTTTCGGGTAAAGAGCACAGCTCGGGAACGCCGAACAGCTCATCCTTCTCCCCGCCTTTTCGCAAGTATTCCTCTAGGGCAAATTCCGACAGACACGACACAATCACCGACCGGGCCATCTCAACCAAAGAGGGCTGCAAGTCCCTCATATCCCCCTGCCCTATCAGCACCCCAGTCGCCGCGTGGGTGACGATATCTCTCTCTTCTACGGACGTGAGGGTTTCCTTTTCATCGGTGACGACCACCACTTCGAACGAGTCCTTGGGGTACTCCAAGGACAATAGGTGCTCTATGGTGTTTTCTATGACCAAGGACTCGTTGCGGGCCGGCACCATAATGCTGATGAAAGGGAGATCTTTGCCCAATCTCTTGGCGGTCCCCGCCAGTGTCTCCGGTGACAGGTGGGGCCTTTTGTTCCAGTACTTCCTGTCGCTGTAGCTTTTCCACACAAAGAACCGGGCGAAAAGCAGAAAGAAGACCAAGTATATAGTAAAGGTTATCGCGTAAATCGTACGGGCATGGTCCATGTATCAAAAGGCCCCCTCGGTTTGTCTCAAGGACTGCTTCTACCAAAGGGTAGTCTTACGCTATGTAAGCAGCCCTATTCGCCCGGGGAGCAAATGAAAAGGCGGCAGGGTTGCCGCCTTTTGAAACGCTAACCTACAGGATACCGCCCACAGCTTTGATGGCCCCCTCCAGGGTAGGTTCCCCGATGACCTGCAGTTCGTAGGAAACCCTGAGCGCGGGCTTTTCAATGTTCAACACGCGCCTTAAGTCGATGGGCGTCCCCACCACAACCAGGTCGCAGGGCACCCTGGCTATGGTCTCCTCCAGCTCCTGTATCTGGCCGCCTGAGTATCCCATGGCAGGAAGGACCGGACCCATGTGAGGATATTTCTCGAAAGTTTTGGCGATGCTGCCTTTGGCGTAGGGCCTGGGATCAACGATCTCGGATGCCCCCCACTTTCTAGCGGCCAAAAGACCCGCACCGTAGGCCATCTCCCCGTGAGTCAACGTCGGCCCGTCCTCCACCACAAGCACCTTCTTGCCCGTCAGACGAGTGTTGCCCTCGAGGAAAACCGGGGAACACGCGTCCACAACGATGGCGTCAGGGCAAAGCTCCCTGATGTTTTCTCGCACCTGTTCTATGTCCTCGCGGTCCGCAGTATCAATCTTGTTTATGACGACGATTTGGGCCATTCTCAGGTTAGCCTCACCCGGGTGGTAAAGCATCTCGTGTCCGGGTCTGTGGGGATCCACAAGCACAATGTGGCAATCGGAACGGTAAAACGGAAGGTCGTTGTTTCCCCCGTCCCAAAGCACCACGTCAACTTCTTCTTCCGCACGCTTGAGTATCTCGCCGTAATCTACGCCTGAGTACACGATGGTACCCCTGTCTATGTGGGGTTCATACTCTTCCCGTTCTTCGATAGTACATTTATGGCGATCTAGATCCGGGTAATCTGCAAACCTCTGCCAAATTTGCTCCTTCAGATCCCCGTAAGGCATGGGGTGGCGGATGGCAGCCACCTTCTTGCCTGCCGCCTTGAGCAGCTCTGTGACGTGTCTGGTTGTTTGGCTCTTACCCACACCTGTGCGCGTGGCGCACACGGAAATGACAGGTTTCTTTGACTCGATGACCGTCGAATCGTAGCCCAACAGCACGAAATCGGCACCGGCCGCTATGACCATAGAGGCCTTGTGGCCCAAATCCACGTGCTTTATGTCGCTGTACGCGAAGACAACCTGGTCCGCTTTCTTCTCTTTTATGAGCTTGACAAGATCCTCCTCCGCGTAAATGGGTATCCCTTCCGGGTACAAAGAACCGGCCAGTTCCGGAGGGTACATCCTGCCCTCAATGTCGGGGATCTGGGTTGCGGTGAACGCTACCACATCGAAATCCGGATTGTCCCTGTAGACGACGTTGAAATTGTGAAAATCCCGTCCTGCCGCCCCCATGATGATCAGTTTGGTTTTTGCCATGTGCAATATCTCCTTCCCATCTCAAACCCACATCCTGCCTTCTAATTCAAGAGCCCGTCCGCATTTGGGGCACTTACCGTCCTTGAGGTACGATGCTTCTACCTCCAGACTTCCCCTCGTGACAAGCACCTCCTGACAGTCCGGGCATACGGTGTCCGCGTAGCCCTCTTTCCATGCGTTGCCTATGTACACGTAATGAAGGTGTTCTCTCGCCACACCCCGCAGACGTTCCAAAGTGGTCAAAGGGGTGGGCGGGCGATGCATGCGATAGGCGGGGAAGTACCTGGAAAGGTGAAGCGGGATAGAGGGGCTCATGTCCCCCAACCACCGGGATAGCGCTCGTACCTCTTGGGAAGAATCGTTGAGCCCTGGTATGACGAGATACGTCACTTCAAGCCACACCTTGCCGAAAACCGCCTCCACCGTCTCTTTAACGGGTTTTAGCCGTCCTCCGGCCACAGTCCTGTAGAAACCATCGTCAAGGGACTTGACGTCTATGTTCATACCGTCAATGAGCTGCAAGCCCTCGTTAAGGGCTTCTTTTGAAATGTAACCGTTGGTCACCAGAACATTTCGCAAGCCCTCATCCTTTGCCAAGGCACAGGTACTTGTCACAAATTCCCACCACACCGTAGGTTCGTTAAATGTGTACGCGATGCCCGTGACGCGCCCCGCATCCGTTCCCCTCTTGGCAAGGTTCACCAGGGTGCTTGGGCTTGCGGGTGCAACGTGAACCTCCCCTTGAGAGATCTGGTGGTTCTGACAGAACTGACACCTTAGATTGCAGCCAAAGGTACCCACGGACAGCAGGAAACTGCCGGGTTCAAAGTGAAACAACGGCTTTTTCTCAACGGGATCAAACCCCAAGGATGAAACCTTTCCGTACACCCTAGAGTGCATCCTGCCACCCCGGTTCTCACGCACTCTGCATAAACCTTGTTTGCCGGGCATGATTATACACCCGTGGGGACACAGAGTACACTTGATGTTCCCGTCATCGAGGGGTTCCCAATAAGAAGCTATGTGGGCCCTTTGCTCGTTAGCGATAGCGTTTCACCTCAAACCGATACAGCTTCACACCGGTTTCCCAAGGCTTTATGCCTGCTTTTTGTTTTGCGATGGATACTTGCTGCTTAGGGGTGTCCACGCCCTCCAGGTTTGGAAGGAGCAACCCCCGCCTTCTTCCCTTTTCGCATATCACCCCGTATTTCAAAGGATCCAAAGCGGACACATCCTCGACCTTTTCGGGTTCGGCGAGGACATCCACGGAATATTGAAGGGACCCAAGTTCAAAAGCTCTGACGGGAACAAATCGGGGGTCCCTAGTCGCGGAACTGATAGCGTTTGCCACTATCTCCTCTGCCAGACTATCGTGCACAGGCTCCACCGTGCCGATACACCCTCTCAACCTACCGTCCACGTACAAAGTCACGAACGCGGCTTTGGGCTCCCTGAACCCCTCCGGGACGTTTTCGGGGGTGATAGATTTGCCTGTCTTGATGAAGGTTTCTACGGTTTCTCTAGCTAGCTTCACAGGGTAGGGTTCTTCGGAATCATCCTCTTGGGGGTAAAAAGCTGCCGTACAGTAACCCACCCCGTAGGGTCCCTCGTAGGAGAAGACCTGGCACGAAAGCCGCCTTGAGTCCAGAGCACCGAAAGCAGCGATTATGGGCCTCAAACCGCATTGTGCTGCGTCCTCCACCAACGTACGGTCTAAGGACAAAAGGGCGGAAACATCGGAAGATTTCAAGGCGTTCACGATCAGATCATCGAACTCCCCGGCCCGGGGGTGGTAGCCCGACGGTGCATCTGTGGTCAGCCGGTGGGAAAGATCCCCCGAGGCCAACACTGCCACCCGTCGCCCGAGATCGAAGGAAGCCTGTTTGATGCATTTCCCGAACTCGTACGTTGCACGGTACGGTAAAAACCCCGCGTTGATCACAACTAGTTTGCCCGCAAAGCCCTGGTTTACAAGGTACCAAAGGGGAACAACCACCCCGTGATCTAGCTTTTCATCGATCCTGTAGCGCCTCTTGCTCCCCTCATCAAGCCACACAGTGGAGATGCCCTTCTCACGGGTTTTTTGGAAAATTGCTTCGGCGAGCTCGGCATCGCCCCTAAGACTCACACCCACGTGGCCTGCACCGAACTGCCCAAGATCCCCGCTCAAGATTGTCTCGGTTCTGATCGAAAAAGCGTTTGAAAACGCCGGCCCGTGAGGGGTGATTATCACAAGGGTTTCAAAAGGCTGGCGAACAAACTCCTGTGCAAGGGTTTTCAGACCCTTTATAGTGGCGGAAGCCTTCTTTTCCTCCCCCCTTCCGATATCGGGGACCAAAATGGCGGGGTGAGGGGAAAGACCCCCCAACACGACCGTTTCACTCACTGTACCACCACTTTCTCAACAAACGGCGACGTGGCCGCGGCAAGCACAGCTCCGTACTGTGGAAGGAAATCCAAGGTGTCACCCACGCTCACGTCCCGCAATGCCTCCTGGACGTCGCAAATTAGGTGGTCCGAGGACGCCCCTACGATGGTGATCCCTTCGTCCACCGGGGCCAAGGCGTCCGGTACCACGTCCTGGCGACCCAAGGCCAGTATGGCCCTTTTGCGAAGCCCGAGATCAAGAAAGAAAGGGATTCTGCCGAAAGCATCTTGCCCAACGTTTCCCCAAGGTTTGCTCGGTTTCGTTGACGTTTCGATGACCTCCGCCCTGATTATGAAAGCATCCCTGAAGCATCCGGGGATCGGCCGTCTTTGGACTGCTTCCTGACCCAAAAGCACCCCTTCACCGATCCTGAGCTCCGTGATGCCCTCGGGCATGGCACCGTCCATGACCAGGCTTAAGTTTGCGGAGTTCCCTCCTGACACAGTGGGTAGACGAAGGCCCAAGCCCTCTTCGATTTCCCTCTTGACAGACAGCAGTTCCTCCATTTTCCCCCGTGTGGGCTCAACGCCCCCGTAACAGGCCATGTTAGTGCCTATACCTTCAAGGATGATGCCCTCCTCGTTGACCATCCTTTCGGCCACGGCAAGGGCACGCTCGGCAAGAACCCCTTCACGAAGATCACCCAGGTCTACCATCAGGATGACTTTGTGAACCTTGCCCGAAGAGCGAGCTGCCCTGCCCAATGCCTGGACCGTGGCGGGCTCAGAGTTCAAACTGACGTCCGCGTACCTGACTGCAAGGTCCGCTTGGGAGGGGGCAGGTGCCCGCAAAAGGACAGTCTTGCCCGTGTACCCCATTTCTCTCAGTCTTCTCAGGTTGTCGATCCTGGAATCGCCTAAACCGTCCGCCCCACCTTCTACCATAGCCTTTACCACTTCGGGGTGGGCCAACACACCTTTTGCAACCCCGACCATGGAAAGCCCCCGTTCCTTCAACAGTGAGGATACTGTTCGGGTATTGTTCAGGATCTTGTCCTTGTGGATCAAAAGAGCCGGCAGATTCACAGCACCACCCCTTCTCACCCGCGATTATACATTACTGCATAAGAGGGCTGGACTCCTCCCCGAATTCAGTCAGAACCCGCGTTCTTATCAGAGACGAAGGAGATGAGGCCTTGTTGTATGCATTCTGCGAGTTTTTGCTGGTAGGAAGGAGAACCCAGCAGATTCTCCTCTTCGGGGTTCGACAGAAACCCTATTTCAACCGTAGCTGCAGGAACCTCCGAGCGATTCAGTATGAAGTGGTTCACATCCGTCGAAGTCTCCCGGTACGTGGATGTCTGTTGTTTCAAAACCTCCTGGATAGAAGAAGCAAGGGCCTTCGACTCACTGTTCTTCCGGGGATTGTAAAAAGT
>MTKW01007233.1_pt1 | contig 12590 bp, 8 predicted proteins | sample 1042761 | NCBI WGS metagenome assembly MTKW01 (sample SAMN06205366, study PRJNA360243) | anaerobic digester metagenome | biome: Wastewater treatment plant; feature: Anaerobic digester sludge; material: sludge; isolation source: anaerobic digester fed with sludge from wastewater treatment plant ...
CAATTGTACGATCCTGACGCGCCCGATCCCGACCTCTTCATTAGAACGGGCGGTGAAAAGCGTCTTAGTAATTACCTGCTCTGGCAACTAAGCTATGCAGAACTTTGGTTCGACGACGTCCTCTGGCCTAATTTCACCAAAGAAAAGCTTTGGGAAGCAATTCGATGGTTCCAGTCCCGACGACGGCGATTTGGAGGACTTAATCAAGACGCCGTCTATTCAAATGCGACAGAGTCCGATGAATAATTATCTTCATTAGACCGTTTTAAAGTCCAACTCAGCGTTAAACTATCAGAAAGGCACACAGAATTATGAATCGTCGTCAGTTTTTATCGGCGTCCGCTGCCGCGTCTCTAGGAAGCGCCGTTCTATTTGCTGCGGAAGACGCGCCTCCTGAACCCTTTCGTAAGATTAAGATTGGACAGATTGGCGTTCGACATGAACATGCCAGTGGAAAGATGACAAGTCTCAAGTTGTTGCCCGACTATTATGAGATTGTCGGCATTGCGGCAGAATCGCCCGAATGGGAGGAAAAACACAAGAATTATTCCTGCTATAAAGATTTGACGTGGGCGTCGCAAGAAAAACTCCTTGCAACGCCCGGCTTGGAGGCGGTTGCCGTGGAAACAGAAATGACGGAACTTATTCCAACAGCAAAACGTTGCGCAGAACTTGGACTACATATGCACGTCGACAAGCCGTTAGGGCAAAACCTTGACGAATGCCGCGAACTGCTTGACATATGCCGCGCGAATAACGTCATTATGCAGCCTGGTTATATGTTTAGGACTAATCAAGCTTTTCGCCTGGCAATCAAGGCGGTTCAAAGCGGTTGGCTGGGAGAGATTCACGACGTTCAGGCGAATATGAATCGTAACGACGTTGATCCTGGATTCCGCAAATGGCTCGCAACCTATCGCGGCGGCGGAATGTACGACTTTGGTTCGCATTTGGTTGATTTTGTCGTCGAATTGCTTGGAGCGCCAAATGAAATCAGCGTTTTTGAACGTCCAGATCCCGATGGGTTGAGCGACAACACGCTCTCCGTCTTGCTTTACGATAAAGCAATAGCGAGTCTGCGCGTAACGGAACGAGCTATCGACGGTTTCCAAAATCGCAGCTTGTCGATAATTGGAAACAAGGGCTCCTTCTTTCTCTTGCCCCTTGAAAATTTTTCTCGCGATCCAGAGACAGGCAAGACGGTTCCGCTCAAAGTTCGTCTCACTCTTGCAGAGGGAAACGACGAATATTCTCAGGGTACGCATCACCTGGAAATTGAACCGTTTGAAGATCGCTACATCGGTCAGCTCATCGATTTAGCTAAATTTATTAGAGGCGAAAAAGCTAATCCTTATTCATTTGAACACGAACTCCTCGTTCAAAAGACCATTTTAGCCGCGTCTGGTTACATTCCATGGACAAACTAAACTTTTCGGAAAGGAGAAAGCTTATGTCAGAAAAAACGCCTTGCTCCATTGAAGTCGATTCTAATCGCTGCACGCGGTGCGCCGCTTGCGTGGACGACTGCCTTGCGAGAATTATTGTTATGTCCGAAAATGAGCCGCCTCGTATCGTATCGGGCGAAGAAGCGCGTTGTTTCAAATGTCGGCACTGCCTGGCGATTTGTCCAACTGGAGCGCTTTCGTGGAACGGAGAAACAGCAGAGAACTGCGCGCCCATGGGCCCCATTCCAACGCCGGAAACGATGGAACGTCTGCTCAGGCAACGGAGAAGCGTAAGAGCGTACAAACGCGAAAACGTTTCCGAGGAAATATTCGAGCGCCTTGCCCGCGCAATGGATTTCGTACCGACCGGATGCAACGACCGCGCGTTTTTCTTCTCCTACTCTCGGACAATGGAGACAACGGAAGCGTGCCGCGTCGCCCTCGACAAGTACTTGATCTCGCATTCAGACGACGAACTTCCAGAAAAAATTAGACGCTATGGAATGTGCCGTGAAGCTGTTGCATCGGGCGTCGACGTCTTCTTTCGGAACGCGCCTCATTTTGTTGCAGTCGCCGTTTCTCCTGAGGCTAGCAACGCGCATATCGACCCATACATTGCCGCGGCTCAATTTGAGCTTCTCGCCTGTTCCTTTGGGCTTGGCACGTGCTGGGACGGCATGGCGACCAATCTGTTCAACGCGGCGCCAGAACTGTATAAAATGTTAAATATTCCAAATGAGTACGAATTAAAAATCGTTCTTCTATTTGGAGTTCCCTCGATTAGCTATGCGCGAGCGCCCTCGCCTCCTTCATATCCGTCGGCGTCTGTCTCACTCGACTAACCACAGACGTCCAACCAAATGGAAGTCGTCTTTTAAGGAAACGAAAATGCAAAGAAGAGATTTTGTAAAGAGTTCGCTCGCGTTTGGCGCGGCAACAATTCTAACTAATCCGCAATCGGCGCGTTCGGCTGGCGCTAATGATCGTATCCGTCTAGGACTCATCGGATGCGGCTCGCGTTCCGATTGGGTCAGTCGTGATTTTCTGGCGCGTCCTCAAGACGACGTGCGATTCGAGTACTGCTGCGACGCCTTTATTGACCGCGCAGACGCTCGCGCTAAACAATTAGTGCGCGACGACGTCGCGCCCAAAACAACACAAGACGCAAGAGTGTTGTTTGACGACCCTAATGTCGACGGGGTCGTTCTTGTAACGCCGGACCATTGGCATGCGCTTCATACAATTCAAGCGTGCGAAGCAGGCAAAGACGTCTTTTGTGAAAAGCCGCTCTGCAGAACGCCTTTCGAAGGCGAACAAATGGTAGCGGCGGCTAAAAAGTACGGAAGAATCGTTGGCGCCGGCAACCAAACGCGCTCGGCCTCCTATTGCCAAACGGCTAAACAAGCGATTGAATCTGGCGCTCTTGGTAAAATTGAATTTGTGCGCGTGCATAATATGTGGGGCGATTCTATCCCCACAATCAAGACGGGCGAGACTAAACCAGAAGGGCTCGATTGGGATCGATGGCTCGGCCCCGCTCCATATCGCGATTATTCCTCGACTTACTTGGGCGGCTTGCTTTGGGGATATTTCTGGGATTTTGGCAACGGGATCCTCTCGACCCAAGGCGTCCATCAACTCGACATAGCGCGTTGGGTACTTGGACTCGACATACCTAAATCGTGCTTCTCCGCTGGCGGATTCGACAGAGAACGTCTTCTAACAGAAGCCCCAGAAACGAGTTCGACAATTTTCGACTTCGGAAATCTGATCATGAACGTTGAGCAGACGATGAACTGTCCGTATATGCTTGAAACAGACTGGGAAGTGCGTGAAAATAAAATGCACCCCTACTGGTATCAGAACTCGACCCGGATCGAAATTTACGGTTCAAAATATCTTATGGTCATCGCAAGACTCGGAGCCGGATGGCAAGTTTTTGATCGAACTAAAAACAGACAGCCTGTTGTAAAGGCAGAAGATTTCGGCTGTTACAGCGAACTGCACTTGGCGCATATGAGCAATTTTATTGACGCAATGCGGGAAAGAAAACAACCTGCTTCTCCTGTAGAAGAGTGCTTTAAGAGCACAATGCTCGTTCTTTACGCAAATATTTCCCTGCGCGCGGGCAATGTAAAATTCGATATTGATCAACAGACTGGTAAAATTGTCAATTGCCCAGAAGCAGAAAAATTCTGGCGTCCTGAATACAGAAAGGAATACGATATTCCGGAAATCGTCTAGATCAGTCTTAGGCGCACTCATAAAAACGCCTCATAACTGCGGAAGCCCGCGTTATGAGGCGTTTGATATATGCGTTAAACGTAGTTGGACGTTATTCGACAACTTTATCGGCGATCCCTTCTAAGTAAGCGGCGTCTTCTTCTCGTACTTTATAATCTTTACCGGCGTCTTTAAGTTTCTGCCATAATCCCACAGGCGATTTACCTGTCAGTTTCTTAAAAAAAACACACGCGCCAAGATAGGTTCCCGCAAGACTTGGATGATGCGGCCTCTTCTCTTTTTCATCAGCGTAAAGATCGACTTTCTCGCCAGCTTCTTTAAACGCCTTACCAACAGGAACTACCGTTGCGTTCGTAGCGTCAGCAAGCGCGTCATACCCTCCTTGCATACCGTCTTTTAACGCCTCGAGCGTCGTTTCGCTTGGCGCGCCATATCGTTTTTCCCAAGCGGCTGCAACCTCAGCTTTCCGCACAAGGTCCGAACCGTAACCTTCAAACATACCGTCGCAACGTCCCCACGTCTGATAAAGCAATACTTTTGCGTTAGGACTGTTGTCAAGAATCATGTCATTAAGTTTTTTGCCATACTCAAGAAATTCCGCGCGACTATCTACTGCTGCAGAACTTTGTTCCTGCATAACGACATAATCCCATTGCTCGCTCTTAAGCCATTCCGGCGTCGACGTCGTCTGAGGATTCTTTTCAGGAACTTGACCGTTGAAGTGCTGACGCAGTCTCCATCCTCCCGGCGTGCTGCGCTCTGCTTTCGTTGGTATCCCAGAAACAGTCATCATATCGGCAACCATAAGGTTCAAGGAATTGTAATACGTATAGCTATTGCCGATAAAGAGAATTTTTGTCGTCTTTGTCTGCTCGGGGTCCTGCTGCGCTTCATCCGCGCGGACAGCAGCAGACAACCCCAATGCAAAACATACGGCAAAAGCAATAGTTTTCAAAAAAGCTTGCATCGTTCTCTCCCTAGCTCGATATGAATGACGTCGGCCGTCCAAGTTTCAAGCGCTGAAAATCGGACGGCGCTTTAGACTCGTTTAATTGTCGGCTCACTTGCCATTGCCGCACAGATGCACGGCAAAACCGCCAACCTCTTCCTCCAAATAGGCGGCAATAATCTTACCTTCCGGATTCTCCTTGAAAAAACGGAACTTGAGACCTTTGCGTTCCAAATGATAGAGCGCGCGAGTAATTGAGTTACATGCAATTCCAATATGCCCGTGTTCGCCAAAGCTTGGTTTTTTCATCGCTTCAACGGCCGCGCCAGCAAAGAAAGAGATATCGATTTCACGCGGCTTGAGCCCAAAGCGATCATTAAACCAACATACGGTCGAATTCGCTTCGTCGACAGAATTGCAGTTGATACCGACATGTCCCATCGCGAACCCAAGAGAAATCTCCACCGCGCGTTCTGCAATTTTCGTAATCGCCGCCCAATCGGAGCTAGCGATAGCGTCTTGCGGAGTAAGGAAACTACCGCCAATTGCAAAAATTGCAGTTTCTTCTACGTACGGTTTCATATTAGCAAGAGAAATACCGCCCGTTGGAACAAATCGAACGTTTCCAAAAGGTCCGCGAAGCGCTTTGATAGCAGGCAGGCCGCCCGCAATATCTGCCGGGAAGAACTTGAAAACGTCAAGACCAAACGAAACGCCTAATTCCAATTCGGTTGCGGTTGCAGCGCCAGGAACAATAGCAAGACCCTTCTCTTGGCAGAACTTGATTGTCGCAGGATTGATACCTGGCGAAACGATGAAATCGGCGCCCGCTTCCAAAGCAAGCGAGGCCTGTTCTGGACTCGTGACAGTGCCTGCGCCAACGACCAAGTCGGGCAATTCCCGATGAATATTCGCGAGGGATTCCAACGCGGTTTTATTGCGTAGAGTGACTTCGACAATCGCGATTCCCCCGTCAGCCAACGCTTTAGCAATCGGAACCGCTTTACTCGGATCGCTCGCGTTCACCAGTGGCAGAAGACCTACTTTCTCGATCATTTCCATCGCGTTTGTTTTCATGGCGTTTATTTTCTCCTAACGTTATTTCGAGTATTGTTTTTAAAAAAAAGGTTCCTGACAAATTGCCGCGCTTGCGTTATAAAGTTTTGAAAACAGTTTACCGTCAACGTCTCAAGGCGTCAAGAAATGGAACAAATTTCATCGTTATTCGTCAGATAATCAGGATGGGCTCCGCAGTTCTAGGGACTAGACAGACCAATTCTGGCAGACTATACTGGAGATTCGGCGCTATGTCGCCATAATGAGCGCGAGCGCCTCCGGAAAACTACGAATGAAGCTGGAAGTCCTGGAAACGCGCGTGCAATAATAAATCCAGCATTATTCTTATCCATTTTTCCACAACTGAAATCGTTTGGTTAAAATCGAACAGTTAATAATTAAAGAAGGATCGTTACGATGAAAGACGCTAGTTCCGTTAGTCGCCTATCGGCAGTTGCGGCATTGTTGCTCGCAACGCTATGTTTTGCCGGTTGCGACCGTACCGCGTCAACGGGGCAACACGGCGCTGGACAGCACGAAACGGCTCAAGATAAAGAAAGAAAGTATCGCAGCTTTCTCGACCAAGTTATCGAAATTACGGAAAACCAGGATAAATATCCCGACTCAACGTTCCTTCGCGGAGTGATCGAACGACTTAACCCTTGGCTTGCAGAACGTCCGGAATCAGTTGATTATGAACCTGACGAGGAGTTCGCGAGTCTTGCTGAAGCGTTTAGTAAGTTAGCGACCGATCTTCGCCGAACCAACGAGCTCATTCAACTTTTTGTTGACGAGACCAAGAAGCCTGAGGAAAAGGACGGAGACGAACTCCAAGCGCTCGTCGAAAGCGTTCAGAAACAAACAGACGAATTGGGAACAAAGACAGCGTCAAACACCCTGAAATTATACGCTCTCTACTTCGACAATCTGAGAGAACAATTAGCAAGCGCCAAAGAATTCCAATTTGCAGACGTTACGGAAACGCTTCAGACGCGGATTCGCCAATTCGCTAACAATCCAGCCGCACAGGTCTTCAATTTTGATTCCCTAATTGCAGGCGTCGAAGACTTTCAACGGCTCCTCGTTACCGACCGTAAGTCCTTTGTCCCGCAGGACGCCGATTTCCTCCGGGAAGCAATCTGGTTTAGGGACGTGTTCTCTTGGGCAAAAGGAGAAAAACAGGACGATTTAACCATCGTTAAAAGTCTGTTCGACTGGAGCGTTCGAAACGTTGTTACAGCTCCTCCTATGCTCGGTCCCGCCGGTCCAATGTCGCACACCCCATGGCAAACCCTGTTGCTTAGCCAAGGAACGGCATTAGATCGCGCTATCGTCTTTATCGAACTCTTGCGTCAACATCGTCTCGACGCCTTTGTCCTTCGTCCAGAAGGAGAGCAACGCGGGGATTTCCCAATTGTTGTCGGCGTGCGTCTCAACGGCGAAACGTATCTGTTCCTCCCAGAATATGCGCTGCCGATCCCGGGCGAGGGAGAAAGTGCGCTTGTCTTAGAGGACGGGCTCCAATTTAATTCTGTTGCTACCTTAACACAAGTCGCAAACAACGATTCTCTTCTCCGACGTTTTGATCTGGAAGGCAAGCCTTTTCCGGCGTCGTCGAAAGACTTTGAAAAAACAGTCGCCTACGTTCCTTCAACTCCCTTTACCGTCTCGGCGCGCATGATTGCAATGGAACGTGAATTCAGCGGATAGGTGAATACCGTCTTATCTACTCCGTTTGAATCTCAAAAAGTCCGTATTGCCGAACTCGATAATATCGTCGGCGTCCAACGGCTCTATGAGGCGACGGCTCCTGTCCTAGAACAGGCAATTTTCCCCTATGAATCTGAAAACTTAATACAGATCTACATGATCGCCTCGCCCGGCTCGAAGGCCAATCTAGACGTTTCCGATTCAACGTCGACAACCGACGAATCGATCGAAGACTATACTAATTCGGACAGCTCCTCTCCTACTGGCAACATGACGTCGACGAAAAAAACGCAAACGGCTTCCCTTTGGGTTGCTAAGAACCTCTATCTCCGCGGTCGTTTTATCGATGAAAACGGCGCCAGTTTGCATTTCCTTCAAGGGCGCGTTTCCGACCGTCTCTTGAAACAAGAAGAAGCCTCCATACCTCAACGCGTTCGCGAATACGTTACTCAATATCAAGCGTGGCTGGCAAGCCAAAATAAAGAAGCGATGGAGGAAGAACTTAATAGCATCGCGCAAGAAGCGGCTATCTCGTTCCAAATGGAGGTTACGACAAAACGTTATATCAAAATTTTGACTAGTTTTTATCTTGCGCTCCTTTCAGAAGCTGCCGGCAACGATTCGGCTGCGCTTGACAGACTAAACGACGACTCATTGCGCATTCGCCCACAAGCAAATGCAGCGCAACGCTCTATCGGAGACGAATGGCGTTATGCGGCAAATTACTTGCGCGCGCGAATACTAGAAAAACAAGGAAACGTCGAAGTCGCTATCAACCGTTTCCGACTCGACGCCGAAAACGTCGGCAATCTTGTTCGCGCCCAATGGTTGGAACAACTCGCTGGAATCCCAGCCCAAAAGGAAACACAATCAGAACCTGCGCAGGAAAGCGGCGTCGAACCAATAGTAGAACCAGGGCCAAGTGAAACGCCAAGCGAAGAATCAGAGCCTACTGAAACGTCAAGCGAGGTTCCAGGGCCTGCTGAAACGCTAAGCGAAGAATCGGAGCCTACTGAAACGCCAAGCGAAGAATCAGAGCCTACTGAAACGTCAAGCGAGGCGCCAGGACCTACAGAAACGCCAAGCGAAGAACTACAGGAGACAAGCGCCGAAAATGCGTAATAATTGCTGTTTCCCAATCAGTTCGTCACAACGCTCGAGTCGTTAGATTTCGAGCGTTTTTTTTAGCCGGCGCCAACGCGCGCGCATATTTGCGTCCCTTTTACTTCTTTGAAAGAGCGCTAAAATTACCTTGAATTTTCATGAGAGTCTGGATATTTTTCTCGACTCAGCGGTAGTCATATACAATTGCAGGAGTACTACACAAAATGAAATGGACGCCTGAAAATTGGGGCGACGTCCCTAGCGGCTGGACTCGCTCTCACCTTCTTGGGCTCGAAGATTTGAGCGTAGACGAAATTACCATTCTTCTTGATCTTGCCGATCGCTTTCGCCGCGAAATTCTCGACTCTCCCGATAACTTTCGTAAGCTTCCCTTGCTCTCCGGAAAAACGATCGTTAATCTGTTCTTTGAAAACTCTACTCGCACAAGCACAAGCTTCGGTCTGGCTGGCCGTCGTCTTGGCGCTGACGTCGTTCAATTTTCTTCTTCAACAAGCAGCGTCTCCAAAGGAGAAACAGTTGTTGACACGGCTAAGAACATTCAGGCAATGGGAATCGACGCCGTTGTCGTTCGCCATAGCTGTCCGGGCGTTCCTCGACTCCTCGCTCAAAACTTGAAAAACTGCGCGGTAGTGAACGCGGGCGACGGCGCTCATGAACATCCAACTCAGGGACTCTTGGATATTTTGACTATTCGTCAGCATTTTGGATCGCTTAAAGGGTTGACCGTTGCTGTTGTTGGGGACATCTCGCACAGCCGCGTCGCCCGTTCGAACATTTTCGCGTTGCTTAAATTGGGCGCAACGCCGATCGTTTGCGGTCCTTCCACTCTAGTTTCGCCGCATTGGGAGGAGTTCGGAGTCGAAGTGAATTACTCTCTCGATAAAATCCTGCATCGCGTCGACGTCTTTAATTTGCTGCGCATTCAATTCGAACGTCAAGTCGTTCGTCCCTTTCCTTCAATTCTGGAATATGCTCACCTCTATGCTATGAACAGCGAACGTCTCCAACAATGCAAAAAAGACGCGCTCATCATAGCGCCTGGTCCGATCAATCGCGGCGTCGAAATTACGCCGGAAGTCGCAGACGGCCCTAATTCTGCGATCCTTGATCAAGTAACAAACGGAGTCGCCGTCCGGATGGCGGTCCTTTGGGCAACGATAAGCATGGTACAGAAGAACGCGGAAAAATCATTGTCAAACTAATAAAATCGCCGAGCTCTTTTTAGCGCTGTCCTACAAAAAACTAATACGCGTTGTAAGACGCGGCAACCGGAAAAGATAGCATTATGTCGACTCAATCGATCCTTATTGAAAACGGACGCGTCGTCGATCCGTCGCAGCAACTCGATAAAACAGCTAACCTCCTTATCGCCAACGGCAAAATAGTCGGTATCGACGTCGCCGCCGATGATATTCCTGACGGCGTTCAAAGAGTTGACGCCACTGACAAAATTGTAACGCCGGGCCTTGTCGATATGCACGTACATCTGCGCCAGCCCGGATATGAAGAGGCGGAAACGGTTGCAACTGGCGCCCGCGCGGCATTACACAGCGGTTTCACGTCTATCGCTTGTCCTCCGAACACCGATCCGCCAATCGACTCCCAGGCTCATGTGGCGCTCATTTACGAGTTAGCGGCAAGCGCTCGTCAATGCAACGTTTTTCCAATTTGCTGTATCAGCAAAGGTCGCGAGGGCAAAGAACTTGCAGAACTTGGAATTCTGTTTGAAAGCGGCGCTGTCGCTTGCAGCGACGACGGGAGTTCGGTTGAAGACTCTGAATTAATGCGCCGCGCCCTAGAATACTGCAAGATGTTTGACAAAACGGTGTTGTGCCACGAAGAGTCGACGCCTCTTGCTAAAGGCGGAATCATGCACGAAGGTTATGTGTCTAATTTACTTGGACTGCGCGGCATTCCCGCAGAAGCGGAAGACGTCATGGTGTCGCGCGATATTGCGCTTGCCGAAAGCGTTGACGCCCCTTTGCACATTATGCATGTCTCCACGGAAGGCGCTCTTGCCTCGATCAGACGCGCTAAATCGAGGGGAGTTAAGGTTACTGCCGAGGTTACGCCTCATCACATTACGTTGACGGACGAAGAACTTCGGTCTTTCGACGCCAACTTTAAGATGAATCCCCCGCTTCGCAGCCGCAAACATGTCGACGCCTGTATTGAAGCCCTTGTCGACGGTACGATCGACGTAATCACCACGGACCACGCGCCGCACTCCGTAGAAAAGAAACTACGCGAACTCGACGTTGCGCCGTTTGGAATCATTGGCCTTGAAACGGCGCTTCCGCTCGCGATTGAGACGCTCGTTGATTCCGGCTTGTTGACTTGGTCTCAACTTGTTGAGAAAATGGCGTTCAATCCGTCGCAAATCTTGCGCATTTCCAGAGGAACGCTCCAACCTGGCGTTGACGCCGACGTCACGATAATCGATCCGAATCTCGAATGGATTTACACCCGTGCTGAAATTCGTTCGAAGAGCCAAAACTCCCCGTTTCTGAACCGCAAGCTGAAGGGACGCGCCGTTATGACGATCGTCTCCGGTGAAATTAGATATCAGCTCTAAAAAAACGAGGCTTCGACCAAAGGTTTTTCCTGTTGTTGACGCCTAAAAAATTAAGCCGAACAACGCTTATGCATTGTTCGGCTTTTTTATTTCAACTTGACGCCTGCTGACAGCGCGCCAAATTGTCAGCTTTGATTACCACTTGACGCGGAATCCAGTAGAACCGTTGACGTAAGTCGTATAGTCGTTCGTTTGGATATCAGCTCCGCCAAAGACGTCGAAGTTTTGGCTCAGGATCCAATCGCCGCCGACGCCGGCATAGATCCAGTCGCGTCCTGCGCCGTTGCCAACAATGCGGAACGTGTTGTTAGGACCGCCAACCATAGTCAGGTCGCCTTCGACGCTGGCGTCGAGGAATTCATGCGTCCAGTTGACGTAGGCGTTGAAGTCAAACATACCGCGAGCAAGCGGGACCGATTTGAGCCAGCGCACGCCAAGGACGCCTTGAAGGCTGTTGTATTCCGTATCGCTCGTTGTAAGAGCAAACGCGTTATACGTCCCATTCTCGGTGAAACCGTCCATTGTGAGGTGCGTGTACTGTAATCCGCCATAAGGCTGCAACGTCGATACCGGCAAGCAGAAGTTAAATCCGCGTTCCAAGTAAGCGCTGCCAGACCAACCGTCGGTCGAACCGTCGTAATAATGACGCCCAACGGCAAGCATACGGTCGACGTCGTAATCGGCGACGCCAAGCGAACCGGTAGCAAACGTATAACCCCAGTCGTCGCTCACGCGCAGATAGAGTCCAAAGACGTTGTCACGGACGTCGACGCTGCCCATATAAGCGGCGTCAAGAGCGGTGTTGTTGTAGGAGTAGTAGAATCCAAACTGGTTGGTGGCTGTACTTCCCAGTTCGACTCCAAACATACCGCCTAACAATTGGTAATCGTAGCCGCTCGTTCCGCGATACGCAGACGCGTCGCCGCTTGCGCCAAACATACTTGCCCAACCGGCAAGACCTGAATTGTCTTGGGAGTACTCATATCCTTGACCGCGAATGGCAGAGTAGCACGAAGTAACCCCGCGACAGCCGGTAAAGGTCGGGCTAGGCAACACTACGCGCGTCAGGTTTTGACGCATCAAGTTACGCGATTGAATTTGCGCGTTCATCGCGGAGAAGCGAAGTTCGCCGCTCATTTGATCCAAGAAGCGGGGATCTCCTTCGACGGCGTTTTCGAGCGCCGCAAACATATCGTTGTGAGAAGCGTCCCATGCGGGTCCGTCTTGCCACTGGTCAAGATAACGAGCGACGCTTCTTTGATTCGGCGTTTGCGCATAATCGGAGAACGCATTTTTCTTCAGCAACAAGTTGAAGTACCCGTTGCTGAGCTCGTTCGGATCGACCACAAAACGCATTCCGGCGTAATCGTCATAAATCGTGAAGTTTGTGGGTCGAGCGGTCAAATTCCCAGGATCGACTTCGAGTATCGTCAACGTGTCGCCAATGTTAAGATTGGCGCCATGCGTGTCGGTATCGACGTAAATC
>MTKW01011311.1_pt1 | contig 12588 bp, 11 predicted proteins | sample 1042761 | NCBI WGS metagenome assembly MTKW01 (sample SAMN06205366, study PRJNA360243) | anaerobic digester metagenome | biome: Wastewater treatment plant; feature: Anaerobic digester sludge; material: sludge; isolation source: anaerobic digester fed with sludge from wastewater treatment plant ...
GCCATCGTAGCAGCCCAAGGCCCAGTTGATGGGGTAAGCGGTGCTACTGTGACAAGTGGAGCAATCTTGGAGGCTGTACGTGACGCCTTGGCTATAGAGGAGGGCAGATAACAATGAAGGTATTGTGGGACGGTCTACTAATAAAGAACCCCGTATTTGTATTACTGTTAGGCTTGGTGCCTGCCGTAGCGGTGGCGTCCACAGCTGAACGCGGTTGGCTGATAGGGCTCGCAACAGCGGTAATCTTTCTTGTGATCACCGTACTTGATAGCCTGTTTTTGAAAGCAGTGCCCGGATACGTAAGGCCGATTGTGAAGTTCGGTGTTTTGGTCGTTCTGACTGTGTTCCTCCACAGCTTGCTTCTGGGCTGGAATCCCCAGTTCGTTGCTCAATTAGGCATCTTCTTGCCGCTCATTGTGGCCAACAGAATGCTCTTTGGGGAGGTCTCCTCTGAACAATCCTCGGGTCAGGTGATAATGGAAGCGGTGGGACAGAGTCTAGGTTTAATTCTGGCCCTGGTTGTGATTGGCGCCATACGCGAGGTATTGGGCTTTGGTACAATCTTCGGCACACAGCTTTTCGGCAGTTCACTGCCGCCCCTTGCCACAGCCAGGACGGTACCAGGTGGTATGATCATTGTTGGGCTCTTGTTGGCCCTGACCAATAAATTAACCGCAGGGGAGGGGGAGCTACATGATTAATGGTTTGGATTTCTTAGCAGAGACTTTAGTCGCCAACAACCTGATTCTAGTGCAGGGTTTGGGGCTCTATGCCATGCTGCGCCGAACCAACAGTGTTAAAGAGGCGTTTCAGGCAGGTTACACCACCCTCTTCGGTATGCTGATAGGTGGGGCGTTGCTCTGGCTGTTAGCTGGCTACACCTTTGCCTCACTATCGGTGGAAATCGGGTTTTATCTAATCGTTGGCGCAGTTGCGTCGGTCTTTGCTCACGGTATTCTCCGTCAGGAGAGCTCTTGGGAGGACCGGTTTGCCGATAGTGCCTTAGTTGGGCTTCTCCTCCTGTTAGGTGCAAGGGGTGCTGAAGGCGCAGCTAATGTTCTGCTCGCCTTTGGCGGTGGCCTAGGTTATGGCTTAGTTCTGCTCGTCATGGCGGTGCTGCGGCAGCGACTGGAACTGGCTCCAATTCCCAAAGCCCTGAAAGGGGCACCCATCCTGCTGATTACTGCAGGCCTACTGGGAATCGCCCTGCTGGGCTTTAGATTCTAAGACAAAAAAGCTCCTCCGGGAGCTTTTTTTGTTGGACGGGTGAGTGCCACAAGCAGGGTTTTTGCGTTATCCGTAGAAAAAGATCTGTGCCCAGGGATACAAAGGAGCGGAAAAAGTGCAAACGAGAAAGAAAGCTATCTTGGTTGTGCTGCTTTTGTTGGGCTTTATTCAGCAGGGGGTTCGCTGGTACATGTCCAGCGCTGGTATAGTTGCTGGCCGGACAGAAACGGGAATAGCGGTCGCTGCTGAACCTGCACCAGTTGATGGACTGGAGCAAGAAGAAGGGGCCCACTGCCCTTTGGTCCATGTTAACACGGCGGGAATGGCTGAATTGCAGTCATTGCCCGGGATCGGACCGGTACTGGCTGAGCGGATAATGATCGCCCGGAGGGAAAAACCCTTTTCGGAAATCAAAGATCTCTTACGGGTTCCCGGGATAGGCGAGAAACGCTTAGCTCAGATGGCAGAGCTGGTCTGTCTCTATTTTGAGCAGGATGCGGAGACTAAGTAGTTTTCTGGTCCTGCTGCCCGCCTTGATTGCGGGTATGCTTTTGGGCGGAGAAAAGGGGGCTTCCCCTTATCTCATCGCCCTTTTTGTCGTGCTCTCGTTTGTCTGGTTGGTCGCAGCTTACAAAAGCCGCGCCTGGGCAAGGTGGCTGTTCTGGCCCGTTATTCTCTTAGGTTCACTGCTCTTAGGTCAAATTGCGGCCGTTCCCAAGGAGGAGTGGAGTGGGGAGAGATACGAGCTGAAGGGAGTGGTGCTGTCCGCGAAGGAGCTGAGCTATGATACCCGCTGTATCGTTCGCTTAGTACCATCCCGGGCCAAGGTGGCTGTTCATCTTCCTTTAGGGAATGGTGTGAGTCCCGGTGATCGGATCGAGTTTGTCGGTGTAGTGACTGAACCTCCCGCAGCACCCAATCCTGGTGCTTTCTGTTACCGCAGCTATTTAAGGCGATTTGGGGCAAACGGGCTGTGTTATCCGGAAGAGTATTCCATTGAGCCCAGAGCTGAAGTAAGTCTCTTGACAGCGGTGCGGGGGAAAATGCGGGACAATATCATTGGAAGTCTGCGCGATCCCGCTTTGGCTCTGGCTTTGGTGCTGGGTGAACGGGATATGCTGAGCCAGGAGCAGCAGGACAGGTGGAGACAGTTGGGCACTTCCCACCTGCTGGCAATCTCCGGCATGCATGTGGGTTTGATTGCCTTGGGTCTCGGTATTGTGATCCAAAGGCTGCCAGTGCGCCAAGTGACAAAAGTTTTCCTAACCCAGTTGGTCCTCCTGACCTATGTTCTGCTGGCAGGCGGAAGCGTTAGTGTGTGGCGAGCCTTTCTGTTCTCGCTGTTCGGCGGGATCGCCGCCGTTCGGGGTATGCGTCTTGACTCACTCCATGTCTGGGCTGCCATAGCGTGGCTGCTGCTTCTGCTCAAACCCGAATACCTGCACGATCCTAGTTTTGTGCTCTCCTTTGGAGCGTCTGGAGGCATTCTACTTTGGGGTGTCACCATGAGAGTTAGGACCGGGATTGGGCCGGTAGACTACGTAGTCAATTCACTCTTGATATCCCTAATCGCCCAGATCAGCATTCTACCGTTTGTTCTGGAATTCTTCCAAGAAGTGGCCCTGTTGGGGCCGGTGGCCACACTCCTCTTTGTGCCCCTTGTGGCGGTACTTCTGATTAGTGCCTTACTTGTTGCCTTTGGTTTGGGATCCTTTGGACCCGCTGCCCTCGCTAACCTGGCAGTCAACATAATGCGTGCATTGGAAGAACTTCTCCTGCCCCTTGCCCGTCAGTGGTCCCCGGTAGGGATAGGACGGTTTGAGATCCTCCTTTGGTGGCTGCTCTTTTTGTATGCGGGATGGCGGCTCCGTCAGCCTTCTGTCATTAAGCCCAAGCGGACTCGGTTTCGGCTGGCCGTTTTGACCGCTCTGGTATTTGTCATTACTACGCTGCCGCCTGTGGTTCGCCGTCCCCTGGAAATTACGGCGATAAACGTGGGGCAGGGTGACTGCTATTACGTCAAAACACCCAGTGGGCTTCACCTTTTGATCGACGGAGGGGGAGATTCCCCCTATTGGCAGGAGCGGGGCCGGGATGTGGGGCGAGAGTGGGTAGTGCCCTATCTGCAGTACCGGAAGGTGCCGCGTTTGGACTATGTGATACTCTCCCATCCCCATGAAGACCATTTATTCGGCCTTCTCGCCGTTTTAGAGGAGTTTGAGGTGGGCATGGTACTTGATAATGGGCATATGCATACAACTCCGAGCTATGAGCGGTACCTGGATCTGATCATGGAAAAGGGAATTCCCTATTACCATGTGCGCAGCGGCGATGTGATACCACTCGGTGATGGAATCAGCTTAGAGGTTCTCTATCCGGAGCGGGTGCGGCCTGGCATTGTGTCCCCTTACAACAATAATTCTCTGTTGTTCAAGTTGACGTACGGCGGTGTAGGCATGCTTTTTACAGGCGATCTGGAAAATGCGGTACTCTATGACTTGGCCCGTTCCGAGCTTGATCTCAAAGCCCAGTGGCTGAAAGTCCCCCACCATGGCAGTAAGGGGAGTCTGCTGCCAGCCTTCTATGACGCGGTTGATCCTGTCTGGGCAGTCATTTCCACTGGCCCAAACCAGTTTGGCCATCCCCATCGGGAAGTGACCGACTTTTTGACTGAGCGGCAGATTAAGTGGCGTACAACCCAAGATGGGGCAGTGACTTTTTTGGTTTGGTGGGGCCTCTTCGGCAGGTTTATGCCAAGGGGTTACTGAATAGATCAGCTGGGAGGGATCGTTGTGCAGGCAATACTAGAAAAGATAGGGACGGAACCTCTGCCACGGGCCATCCTAGTGCACGGAACGGAGCATGTCCTAAAGGAGAAGGTTTTAGCTGCCCTCAAAGAACGGGTGGACAGTGGACCCATGCCCGAGTGGAATTGGTCTGTCATTGAGGGCGATAGCGAGATTGACCCAGAACCCCTCTTGGTTGAACTGGGGACAATCCCTTGGGGCGGAGCCACCAAGGTTATTGCTTTGAAACACGCCGATGGGATTCCTGCCGCTGCCATGGAGCGGATTGCCACCTGGCTGAGCGAGCATGTAGAAGCCAACTGTCTGGCTGTTTTTGTGGACAGTTTAGATAAGCGGTTGAAATATGTGCGTATTCTGCAGGAGTTTGCCTGGGAGATCGAGTGTTCACCCTTGGTGGGGGATAGGCTGATTCGTTATGTGAAGGATTACTGCACCGTTCATGGGAAAAAAATGAGCCAATTAGCAGTTGATGTTTTTTTAGAGCGGGTAGGTACAGAGATTTCCTTTATCCAAAATGAACTGGATAAACTGATCGCCTTTAGTGAGGACAGGAGGGAAATTAGCGAGAAGGATGTGCAGGCCATCACCTCGTTTGGCCCAGGCCAGTTAAGCGATCGGGCAGTCTTTCAACTTACTGACTTTATTGCCGAGAGGAAGCGGGATGAAGCCTTAAACGTGCTTGGGCTTCTGCTCAGATCTGGTCAGGCTCCTTTGCGGATTTTGCCGTTAATCGAGCGGCAGCTCCGGCTTCTACTGGCGGCCAAGACCAGTAAGGTCAGGCCGGAAGAAACGGCCCGGCGTATGGGGGAAAACAGTGCCTATCCATTAAAAAAACAGCTCCGCAACGCTGAGAATTACACCGTAGAGGAGCTGTTCGCCGGCTTTAAGGCTGTGATCAGGGCAGACCAGGAGTTGAAACTTGGTATGCCGGGAGAACAGGTTTTAACCGATTTAATCGTGAAATTGACCTAAAGGATTATAGAAAAACGCCCCATTCAATTGAGGGCGTTATTTTCTATGCTAATCTTGCAAGAGCTTTAGTCAGACGAGATTTCTTTCTCGCTGCTGCGTTCTTATGAATGATGCCTTTAGCAGCGGCCTTATCCAGGGCCTGTACCGCCGTTTTAAGGAGGGCGGGCGCATTGGCAGGATCCTGCTCTAACGCAGCTTCATATCTCCGAAGTGTGGTCCGCAAACTAGACTTAGCCGCTTTGTTTCTAGCGCGCTTAGTTTCGTTAACCCTCATTCTTTTTTCAGCAGATCTACTGTTTGCCAAGACAATTCACCTCCTCAGGCCTATGTACTTCGTAATTATACCACTAGAGTGAACCAAGTTCAAGCGTCTCATAGTAATTGAATAACAACTCTCTTTTAGGTTAATCTAACACTGATTGGAGGGAGAGTATGTCGAATTTGGAAACAGCAGATCGACTTTTTGAAAAATACAATGTGAGGACCGACTTAGCACTGGAGTCACATCAAGCGGTGATTGAGCGGGAGGGACCGCCCGAACTACCGGGCGTACAGGTCCATACTGAAGATCACGAGGGTGTGTTGGTGACCCGTATTAAGGTGGAAAGCGATTTAGGTGCCCAATTGATGGGTAAGCCGCAGGGAAATTACAGTACTCTGGAATCGACTGGCCTGAGGGAGCACAATCGCGATGTGCACGAGACGATAGCGGAACTAACGGCGAAGGAAATAGACTGGTTTCTTACAGAGGCGGGCCTTGGTCCAGAAGACAGCGTGATCGTGGTGGGGTTAGGCAATTGGAACGCCACGCCTGACGCGTTGGGACCCCGGGTAGTGGAGAGCTTAATGGTGACACGCCATCTCTTGGAGATGACTCCGCCGGAGCTGAGGAAAGGGCTTCGACCCATTGCCGCCATATCCCCTGGGGTGTTGGGCCTAACGGGCATTGAGACAGGGGAGATAATTATGGGAGTTGTTGATCGGATCGGGGCTAAGGCTGTGATCTGTATCGATGCTTTAGCAAGCCGCAGTGTGGATAGACTCTGCAGTACCATCCAAATCTCAGACACTGGCATCAACCCGGGAGCGGGCGTGGGTAACCGGCGTTTGGCCATCAACCGGGAGAGTATGGGTGTGCCCGTGATCGCAATCGGCATTCCCACTGTGGTCCATGCGGTAACAATCATCTCCGATGCCATGGAACTCTTGGAACAGAATCAGCAAAAACCCCAGGAAGGCCATCCTTCCCAGGGTGTGCAGTTCAACGTGGATCCGGAAATGCTGTTGTCTAATCCGCCTCCGCCCCAGCCGCCAATGGACAAACGTCGTCTCATGGCCAGCCTGCTCGATCCCTATCTCGGTACCATGATTGTCACTCCCAAGGAGATAGACGTCTTGATCGAAGAGGTGAGCGATGTTATAGCCGGTGCCCTCAACACCGCCTTCCATGAGGGTGTGAGCTACGACGAGGTGTTTAAGTATCTAAGTTAATTGGTTGAGCGCGTGATCGGCTCGGAAATCAAGATATGGCCGCCGATAGTTTCGATCCGCTCCCCTTCTACCAAGAACTGCACCCTCTCAATTTCGGGGAACTCGGTTAGGGTGTTCACTACCGCTTCGATCAGATAGGATTCAATTAACGCGCCGCCGTTGAAGTCATGGACGATTTCTTGGCTGAAGTTCACCGTGGCCAACCCGGCGTGGATACTTAGGCCGAGGAGACGGGTGGTAGGTGGAACGGAAGGTATTAGGTCTTCATCCCCTTGGGGTCCCGCCAAAAGTGCCTGGAGCGCCGTATGGGGTGTGGCGGGCCCATGTAGTTCGCGGCTGATCGGTACCAGGAAAAAGTCGGTGGGCGTTGACTTGATCAGAAAGATTACCGCGTGTTCTTTCTGGGCAGGAGGCTCTTCAAGTTCGGCTAACTTAGTTTTGAGCGTAGTCAGCTCTGTCGCAAGTGAACCTACCTGTTGCTGAAGCATTAGGAAACGCCAGCCCACAAGACCAATTAATACTAGGACTACGATCAGTCCAACCCATCTTGCCAAGCGCATTTCATCATCCCTTCCTCTCACAGCTTGCCTAGACCAAGTCTATCATATTTTCCTTGTCCCGGAAATATAGTTGGGAAGAGGAAGAGGTGGTGATATGCGCTTTAGACTGCGCAAAATCCGAGCCAGAATTCGCCGCCGCTTGATCCGTGGGAGGGTCGGTGTGATTCTTCCCCGGATCATCCTGGCACTTATTTTTTTTGCCCTAGTTTTCAGCAGTTATCAGCTGCTTTCCACCGAAGATGCCTTTGACCATGCGTTAGCCAGGTCCCTGCTTCGCTTGGGTATGCCCAACACGGCAGAACTCGAGCCGGGTATGACCCGGCAGTTTGATCTGCGTTCCTTTGTTTATCTCCTCACTTCCTATGACCTGTACGACCCCCTGAGCATATTGCGGCTCACACTGCCCTTCGCGGGCCATGGACCGGAGCAGCTGCGGGCATGGGAAGAACGTCCATTTGTTTTTATCCAGGAGCTGACATTTGCCCCCGATCCGGTGCGTCCAACTCCACCTGCGGCGAGGGAGGAGGAGCCTGTTCAACGCAGTCTATCGCCCAAGGTGTTGATTTACCATACCCATACTTCCGAGATGTATCTTGGTCGCTCCATACCTGCGTCCCAATCCAGCTTGGGGCATTATCAATTTCGCAACCTGGCTGATCCCACAATTACCGGGGTGATGGCGGTTGGGCGTCATCTGTACAATGCCCTAAACAGACTGGGAGTCCCAGCCCTGCATGAAACACGCATTCACACCCTGCCTAACATCAACCACAGTTACGCCAATTCGGAGCGGACGGTAAGGGATATCCTGAGTCGAAACAAAGGGATCGAACTCGTAATTGATCTCCACCGCGACGCAGGCGTGCCGGGACCATCTGTTATGATTGACGGTCGCAGTGTGGCCAGGATCTGTTTAGTGGTAGGAACGGCAGAAGCGATTCCCCTGTCCCATCCAAACTTCCGGGAGAATCTGGACTTCGCCCGCAAAATCAAGGCGGTTTGCGATGAGATGTACCCTAGTCTAATGCGTCCCATTCAGGTGCAGACCCAGGCCCGCTACAACCAGCATCTCCATCCCCACAGTATCATTGTGGAGTTGGGCTCGGTGGAAAACACTTTAGAAGAGGCTCTCCTAGCCGCAGAGTTGTTGGCCAACGTCCTTGTTCGTGTCCTCTGACAGGAATTGTACTAACCGAGGCGAATAGTCTATGTTGTTGCGGGAAGGGGAGAACGATGGAGACTCAGAGCAGGAGACAAGTTACTAAAGCAGCTGGCATTGTGATGTCAGCCATTTTGATCAGTAGGATTTTGGGTTTTATCCGGGAAAGGGCAGTGGCAGAGGTCTTTGGGCGTACTGGTATTACGGATGTGTTCTTTGCCGCCTTTGCGCTGCCTGACTTAATGTATCAGTTGTTGGTGGGTGGGGCATTAAGCTCCGCCTTTATTCCCGTTTTCACCGAATACTTGGCCAAAGATCAGGAAAAGGAAGCCTGGCATGTGGCCAGTATCTTTTTGAATCTTACTGTTTTAGCCCTGTTGGCGATTATGATCTTTGGTGTGATTTTCACCCCTGTTCTGGCACCCTTGGTTGGTGTGGGGTTCAGCGGTGAGCAGAAGGATCTCTTGGTACTCCTAATGAGGGTAACCTTTCCCGCTGTCTTTTTCACCGCCCTTTCCGGGCTGTCCATGGGTGTCTTAAATTCGTACCAGAGCTTTACCAAGCCGGCCCTGGGCCCCATTCTTTACAATTCAGGACAGATTTTTGGAGCCTACGGTTTGGGTCGTCCACTGGGGATAATGGGTATGGCAGTTGGCACAATTATTGGTGCGGTGGGCAGTTTTTCCATTCAGCTACCGGAAGTGTTGCGCCGCGCCCGGGGCAATTATCGAGCTGTGATCGATCTCAAACATCCGGGCATCCGCCGTATGGGTAAATTGATGCTGCCGGCCGTGATTGGCTTGTCTATTGCCCAGATCAATATTATTGTAGGCCAAAACCTGGCCTCCACCTTGGAGACAGGCTCAATTGTGGCGCTACGCCTTGCTAACAGGCTGATCAACTTTCCCCTTGGGATTTTTGCCATGGGGATCTCAACTGCCATTTTCCCAACCCTATCACGTCTGATTGCCCGAGATAGGAGGGAGGAGTTCAAAGACACCTTCCTTTTTGGTCTGCGGGTAATCGCTTTTATAACTATCCCCTCTGCGGTGGGTATGGCTGTATTGAGGGTACCCATTGTGCGTCTTCTCTTTGAATCAGGTGAGTTCACCGCCGTTGATACGCTGGCTACAGCTTATGCTCTACTTTTTTATGTTCCCGGGCTCTTTGCCCAGGCGGCCATTCAGGTCACAACCCGTGGCTACTATTCGCTGCAGGATACCGTTACTCCGGTGAAAATCGGGTTTGCCGGCGTGGTGCTGAACTTTCTCCTCAGCATAGCCTTTTTACGCTGGACTTCTTTAGGTGCAGGCGGTCTAGCCCTGGCGTTTTCCCTCAGTTCCCTTTTCAACATGGCGGCGGCCCTAGCTGTACTTGGTAGTAGACTTGGTGGTTTGGGCGGTTCTAGACTGGCCTCCACCATCACTAAGGCGATTGTAGGTTCGCTGGTTATGGGCGTTGCCGCCCACTACACTGCTGGACTATTGGGAGCCAGAGTGGATCTCACCAGGAAACTGGGTCAGTTCATCCAGACCTTTGGCGCCATCGGCGTGGGGATGTTGGTTTATGCTTTGATGAGCTTGTTACTGCGGATGGAAGAAACACAGTTTGTCCTTGGCTTAGTCAGCCGCAGGCTCAAGAAACGGGATTCTGCTGATGCCGATGGTCAGTGATCCATGGTTTTGAATTACACCCTTTGTATGATATAATAAAGCCGCTAAATTACGTGCAAAGGAATTGGTAGAAGTATGTCCCAGAAGAACATCCGTAACTTCTGTATCATTGCCCATATTGACCATGGGAAATCAACGCTTGCCGATCGCATCTTGGAATACACCGGGGCACTGAGTGACCGGGAGATGGCTGATCAGGTTCTCGACTCCATGGATTTGGAGAGGGAGCGGGGGATTACCATTAAGCTGCAGGCTGTCCGGTTGAACTACAAGGCAGCCGACGGCGAAGAATACGTCCTCAATCTGATTGACACCCCGGGGCACGTGGATTTTTCCTATGAAGTATCGCGCAGCCTTGCGGCCTGTGAGGGTGCTCTTTTGGTGATCGATGCTTCCCAAGGTATTGAAGCCCAGACTTTAGCAAATCTCTATCTTGCCCTAGATCATGACTTGGAAGTAATACCTGTCATTAATAAAATCGACCTGCCCAATGCGGATCCGGAAAGAGTCAAACAGGAGCTGGAGGAGTCCATTGGCTTTTCAGGCGATGAAGCGGTTTTAGTCAGCGCCCGCACAGGCCAGGGAATAGTGGATGTGCTGGAAGCAATCGTACAGCGTATTCCCGCCCCCAAAGGCGATCCGGACGCTCCGGCACGGGCAATGATTTTCGACTCCCATTATGATCAGTACCGGGGAGCGGTGGCCTACGCTAGGGTTGTGGACGGTACCATTCGCAAAGGTGACATCATCCGCATGATGAGCAGCGGCAGAGAATTTGAAGTGGACGAACTAGGCGTGTTCCGGCCGGCCATGGTTAGTGTCGCTGCCTTGGGCCCTGGCGACGTGGGCTGCGTTATTGCCAGTATGAAAGATGTGCGGGATACGCGAGTGGGGGATACCATTACGGTAGCGGCCAGACCGGCCAAGGAGCCCCTCTCCGGTTATCGCCCAGCTAAACCCATGGTTTTCTGTGGTCTGTATCCTGTGATTAACGAAGAATACCTCGATCTGCGGGATGCCCTGCAAAAACTGCAGCTGAATGATGCCTCTCTTACTTTTGAGGCCGAATCCTCTGTGGCTTTGGGTTTTGGCTACCGTTGTGGCTTTTTGGGTCTGCTGCACCTGGAAATCGTGCAGGAGCGTTTAGAGCGGGAGTTTGATCTCGATCTAATTACTACTGCTCCCAGTGTAGTTTACCAGGTTGTAAAGAAGGACGGGACCGTGTTGGAAGTGGATAATCCTGCGGCACTGCCCGATCCCACCGAGATTGACCATATTAAAGAACCCTATGTACGGGCGAGCGTTATGGTGCCAGATGACTTTGTGGGAGCAGTGATGGATCTTTGCCAGGATCGCCGGGGAATCTTCCTCAACATGCAGTATGTTACGCCCGAACGGGCCCACTTGGAATACGAGCTGCCCTTGGCGGAAATCCTGATGGATTTCTTTGACCGGCTGAAGTCACGGACAAAGGGCTATGCCTCCTTAGATTACGAGTTCATCGGTTACCGAGAAGCCCAGGTTGTCAAACTCGATATTCTGCTCAACGGCAACCCGGTCGACGCCCTCTCCTGCATTATCCATGCCGATAAGGCGCAGGTTAGGGGACGCAGCCTGGTGGAAAAGCTGAAAGAAGTCATTCCCAGGCAGCAGTTTGAAGTGCCTATCCAGGCAGCTATCGGCCATAAGATTATTGCCAGGGAAACAGTGCGGGCCCTGCGGAAGGACGTCTTAGCCAAGTGCTACGGCGGTGACGTGAGCCGTAAGCGCAAACTGCTCGAAAAGCAGAAGGAAGGCAAAAAACGCATGAAGAGCTTGGGTAATGTGGACGTCCCCCAGGAAGCCTTTATGGCTATTTTAAAGGTGGATTAGGTGGACCACTATGGAACAAACTTTGGGTATCTACATCCATGTTCCCTTCTGCGAACACAAATGTTATTACTGTGACTTCTATTCGATAGTTGCTGGCGCCCACGCGGCCTTCGCTGGGGTTGTCAGCAGCTATCTTGTTTCTCTGCGCAAAGAAGCTCTGCTCTACCAATCCCAATGGGCAGGGCATTACTTCAATTCACTCTTCTTAGGTGGCGGTACGCCTACCATCTTACCGGCAGAGGATCTGGCGGAGTTGGTTACGTTTTTTCGTACAGAACTACCCCTCTCTCCACAAGCCGAAATCACCGTGGAAGCAAACCCCAATACACTATCTTACGAAGGACTGAAGCTATTAGGTGCTGCAGGAGTAAACAGGATTAGTCTGGGAGCTCAGGCTTTTCAAGATTCCCTGCTGCGGTCATTGGGCCGCCTCCACAGCGCCGATCAAATCATAAGCAGTGTAAAACGGATCAGGCGGGCGGGGATTGGCAATGTCAATTTGGATCTGATGTTCGGTCTGCCTGGGCAGACAATGGGGGACTGGGTAGATACACTTGAACAGGCGTTAGCACTTGAGCCTGAACATTTTTCTTGTTACAGCCTAATCCTTGAAGAGGGTACCCCCTTTGCCGATTGGGAAAGGGCTGGGCTCCTCAAGCTTCCTAGCCATGATCTCCAAGCCGAGATGTTCGAAACTGCAATTAGAATCCTCACTGCTGCCGGGTATGTGCATTATGAAATATCTAATTTTTCCAGACCTGGCCGCCAATCCCGCCATAATCTTCTTTATTGGTACAACCAACCCTTTCTTGGGCTCGGCCCAGGAG
>MTKW01007464.1_pt2 | contig 12582 bp, 14 predicted proteins | sample 1042761 | NCBI WGS metagenome assembly MTKW01 (sample SAMN06205366, study PRJNA360243) | anaerobic digester metagenome | biome: Wastewater treatment plant; feature: Anaerobic digester sludge; material: sludge; isolation source: anaerobic digester fed with sludge from wastewater treatment plant ...
ACCCAGCGGAAGTTCATAGCGGCCAATCCCTGCCACCTGCCAGATGGCATCAGGAGGTATCTCGCGCATCATGTGCATGAGATTATGGGCTGACCCGGGCATTCCTCCTGGGACCCCCATGACGAAGTCGAAATACAAAGGAGGCGATACCAGTCCCTTTCTCACAAGGCGCATCGCATTTGCTACATTCCCAAGATCGAATATTTCAAGCTCAGGCTTGGTGCTCAGCTCCATCATTCTTGTGGCCAGTTTCTCTATGAGAGGTTGAGGGTTTTCAAAAACGTCGTCCCCGAAGTTGACTGTCCCACATGTGAGAGTCGCCATTTCAGGCTTGAGATCAAGAGGAAGAAGTCGTTCTTCAGGTGCTGTCCCTACTGCTCCTCCAGTGGAAATCTGCACTATCACATCGGTCATCTCACGGATCAAGTCGCAAGTCTTTCTAAAGATGTCCATGTCCTGAGTGGGATTTCCTTCTCTGTCCCTGACATGAATATGGACTATCGATGCGCCTGCGTTTCTTGCTTCACGAGCTGCCCGGGCTATCTCTTCCGGAGTTATGGGAAGGTTCGGATTATGTTCTCTCGTAGTCTCTGCCCCGGTCAGAGCCGCCGTAATTATGAGTCTATCCACACTTATTCCCCTTTCTTATTAGCCTGCCTATCTTTGGGCACCACACAAGTGCCGCTGGCTCGCAGCACAAGTTCAGGCTCAGTCAGCACTTCTGCGCTGGAAGATCCGGGTGATGTGGAAGTTATCACTTTATAGACCGTAAACTCCATTTTCCTTGAGGTAGTCCCCACTTTTGTTATTACTCCTTTAGCCTCCAGGAAATCACCGGAGTAAACCGGGGCCAGGAATTCCACGTTATCATAGGCTCTGAATAGGCCTTCGTCACCGTCATGCCTTATCAGGAGTTCAGTGGCTACATCGCCCAGAAGCTCGAGGACTTTGGCTCCGTCCACAATTCCTCCTCCGTAATGTGCGTCTTTCGCGCTCATTCTGACTCTAATTAAGGATTCGTTCACGCATACACCTCCTTTGCTTGCTCTTTCGAATTCCTCATTGTTCGCGCCAAGGCCTGTGCAATGAAAGAGCCTACATGAGAAGGCAGAGTGCCGGGGCCGAATCCGGCATCATAGCCAAGCTCAATCGCTAGTTCATGAGATATTCTCGGACCGCCCATAATTAACAATACCTCGTCGCGAATACCTTCTGCCTCCGCCAGCTCAGCCAGATGAGTCAAATTGTCTATGTGGATGTTTCTCTGGGTCACTACTTGAGATACTAAAATTGCATCTGCATTGACCTGGATAGCCTTGGCTAAAAGGTCTTCATTGGGTACTTGGCTTCCCAGGTTGTATGTAGTGAACCATGGATAACGTTCAAGGCCATACTCACCACGATATCCCTTCATATTGATTATGGCATCAATTCCGACTGTATGTGCATCAGTGCCGGTGCAAGCAGCGACCACCACTATTTTTCTTCCTATCCGTTTTTCGATGAATTGGTTGATTTCCCGGTAGGACATGAAGTCTNNTTGTGAGAGTGCACTACCTTAACATCTTCCAAGCCCATCTTCTCTGCAAGAAGCTCAGCAGCTTTTCTTGCTTCAGGATTACATGGAACCGGAAGTGTAAATGAAAGCTGTATGTGTCCGTCATCAAGTGTATCTCCGTATGGCCTGATTCTTGTCATGTTTACTTCCATTACCGGGACCCCCCTCCCTGCTCCTTGACTCGATTACCCCAAAGCACAGGTGAGAAATGAGGAGACTCAAGCTCCTGCATGAATAGTCTGGGGAATGGGTTGTAGTACCTCTTACTTTTCTTTATCACGCCGTCCAGCCCCCTGCCGCCTGTGCGCTCCCTCTTGATAGATGCGAACATCCCATCTTCGATGGCGGACATCAGGTTGATCTCAGCTACTCTCTCCAGCATGGAAGTGGCTTTTGCCAACACTTCATTTGCCCTTTTCTCCATGATTCCGTCTTTCTTGTATGTAATTTCTTGTCTCAGGTGCCTTGCATTGTTCATCACGTATCTGGCATTTTCTATTGCCAGGTACCTGTCCTGCAAATGCGGAGTGTGTACGTGCTCAGTCAGAATCCCCAGGAGTTGGATAGTCTGGCCGGAGATGACTCCTGCAAGGTTAAACATTGCATCCATAAGGTGTCCCTTGAATATGTTGCCTGTCATATGCTTGGTGGGAGGCATATACTTAAGCGGTGCGTCAGGAAAAATCATCCTTGCCATTTCAGCTTGAGCAAGCTCATAGAGAAACCCGTCGGTCATGTCAGGATCCATTTCATAAGCGTGGCCCAGCCCAATTTGCCCGGGAGTGAGCCCTGAACGTAACGCCAGGGCTTCATTTATGAATTGAGATGCCAGTACAGTATGGGCTTCCTCGTATGCATCAGCGGTGGTCAGGTAATTGTCTTCGCCCGTATTGATTACGACACCGGCATAAGCATTGATCATCCTGGAGAAATGCTGGTCGACAAAGGTTCTTTGCATGTTTATATTTCGGAACAAAATGCCGTACATTGCGTCGTTAAGCATCATATCAAGACGTTCCAGCGCGCCCATGGCTGCGATCTCAGGCATGCATAATCCTGAGCAGTAGTTGACGAGACGTATGTAACGTCCGCATTCCCTACCTGCCGCATCCAAGGCCTCTCTCATTATTCTGAAGTTGGCCTGGGTTGCGTAGGTTCCGCCGAATCCTTCGGTTGTGGGGCCATAAGGCACGTAATCCAGAAGGCTTTGACCCGTGCTTCGTATAACCGCAATTATATCAGCTCCGCACTTTGCTGCAGCTTTCGCCTGAATTACGTCTTCGTGGATATTCCCGGTAGCCACTATTACGTAAAGGTAAGGCGGAATGCTTGAATTGCTCCCTGTGATTAAGCGCTCTCGTTCAAGCCTTCGCCCTTTAATATAAGAGCACACGCGAGTTGCCTCATGTTCAATTACCCGCCTTACGGCCTCATGGTCGGACCGGGGTATTCGGTCAAGACTGACCTTCTCAGAGCATATGGCATTTGCAAGCTCAGACAGGGATGCGCCTTGGTGAAGCATAGCTGAACCGATCCAGCAGGCTATGCCGTCTTCCAGCAAGCCAGCAGCTTGAGCTTGATCGACAACGATGTTAGGCAATGGCACATCGTTCTCGTCTACGCCATTTAGACCCAGTAACCTGAGAACCGTTCTTTCAATGGATGTAGTCGTGTACGCATCTATTGTTGGTTGAATACCATCTGCAATCCTCGCTGCAGCGGATCTTGCCCGGTCCACAAGAGCCATGTCTATATCAAGTCTCGTCATGCAACACCGTCCCCTTCTATGTCGTCTCCTGCTGTTTCGCGATAACCGGGCAGATTACGAGTTTTACCTGCAACTACATCAAAAACGGGAATATGCTTGACTGCCTTAGCCACTGCATCAAGTAGTGTTTCTGCATCAAACACCCTGCCGTCAGGTGAAACAGGGTTAGTCGTTATGGCTCGAAGATCTATCTTGCTCAACACTCGAATTCTTCCGCCTCTCGACTTAAACAGAGAGAAATCTCGATATGTGGCAAGAATCCGTGTAGCGTCACTCACGACTACCGTTGAACCTTGTACCTTCCTAGTAGCTGCCAAATCCCTCATAAGATTTCCCGGAAGAGCCCCGCCCAAGATAATCGTGCTGCCCGGTCCCGGCAATTGCCTGATGATTTCAGGTGCGGATACAAGCACGCTTTTGACTTTCAGCTCCTCAACATGCTTGCCCGTGGCAGCAGATGAGATTATTACTACATCCCGGTTTGTCAAAGATTCCGGGTCCAAGCTTTGTCTATATGGATCTGACCACTCGGGAGAAGTGAGGATTTCAACTACATGGGCTGTTCGGGAAACTACGCCTTCAAGCGTCGCTGCGACTACCGCCCCCGTGGACAAAATCGTCGCATCCGCCAGAGACGGAGCAGACGAGAACCTTCTCCCTGCAGCACCGTCAATGACAACCAGCTCAGCTCCTAAGTGACGCATAAGCTCCGTGACGGTCTTGACTACTGAGGCCTTGTTGCCGCTGGCAATTTCGATGGTGCCGGGGGAGTTGACTCTGTAGATGATAAGCCTTCCCAGGACGGTCACGTGCTTAGTTTTTATAAGGGGCTCCAAAGACAGAGACGCGCTCATGGCAAGTTTCTCTGCTGTGGCGACAAGCGCCCCTCTCTGCACCTCAATTCTTGGCTTCGGAAGGCAGGTCACAGCATCCAGTTTCTCCCCGTCGCGACCTGAAGATGCGACTCCTATCCGTATTCCAGAAGCTTGAGCCCGTTTGATTATAGCGTTTAGTGCAACGGTTTTCCCTGAATTCTTCGCAAGGCCTACAACTGCAATGTTATTGGCCCCGGAGAAAACCACCGTATCTATGGGTTGCTTTGTGTCATCACGGCCTGGTGTGACCGCGATCTTTGCGCTGGAGGCGCTCAGGTTCAATGCTTACACCCTCCCCGTGGAGAAGAGATGCCACACCCATGGAAGTCTTTTCTTTGTCATTGCATATTGAGCAACTGCTGCACCATTCACTCTTGTAGTCTTCAGGCTCTGTGTAGACGCTAATCACACCTTCGTAATTCCTCAACGCGACTTTATTGTGGCTTTGAGAAATCAGATAAGTAGGGCTCACCGGGATCTTCCCTCCCCCTCCCGGCGCATCCACTACAAAGGTAGGTACTGCCAGGCCTGAAGTGTGCCCGCGCAAATGCTCAATGATCTCTATTCCCTTAGACACCGGAGTCCTAAAGGACGCAAGTCCTACAGACAAGTCACACTGATAAATGTAGTAAGGCCTTACTCTGATTTTCAGCAATCCCTGAACAAGCTTTTTCACGATGAACGGACAATCATTAATTCCTCTTAACAATACAGACTGGTTCCCAAGGGGAATTCCTGCGTCTAGAAGGAGCTCGCATGCGTGCCTTGATTCATCCGTAATCTCGTTAGGGTGGTTAAAATGGGTGTTTATCCATAAGGGATGATATTTCTTCAGCATAGAGCAGAGGCCAGGTGTTATTCTCTGAGGAAGCACTACCGGGGTTCTTGTCCCGATACGGATGATTTCCACATGTTCAATGGATCTAAGCGTGCTCAGAATGTATTCAAGGACATGGTCTTCAAGGATGAGGGGGTCTCCGCCTGATACGAGCACATCTCTGACTGTCTCGGTTTGCCTGATATAGCCGATTGCCCTGTCTATGTCGTCCCGTGTGACAGGTTCATCCTCATGCCCTGCCAGCCTTCTTCTGGTACAGTGGCGGCAGTACATGGAGCAGAAGTTAGTGACCAAGAAGAGAACTCTGTCGGGATATCTGTGCGTAATGTATCTAACAGGTGAATCCTCATCTTCGGCCAGTGGATCCACCATATCATGGGGAGTTGCTATCAGTTCCTTGGCCGTAGGTACTCCCTGTCTCCTGATAGGGCATTTAGGATCATCAGGAGACATCAAGCTTACGTAGTATGGGGTTATTGCCATCCGAAACCGGGTAAGGCATTGTCCTATGCCTTCTTCTTCATCAGCAGTCAGATGAAGAGCGTTTTTTAGAGTCCGGACGTCTCTCACCCTGTTTTGCACTTGCCAATGCCAATCATTCCATTGGCTGTCATCGACCTCTTTCCAGAGGGGGATCTCTCGGAAATGCCTCATGTCAATGCCATCTCCTTCTTATAGTTACGACACTGCCCACCTCTCGAGAAACATCTTCATGAGCACAGGGCTTTCTCTGAGCACAGAGAGCGCGATTTCGGCATGGCCTTTTGTATAACCATTTCCGATTATCATATTTACGTCCTTCCCAATGCCTTCCGCGCCAAGGGCGGCAGATGTGAAACTTGTCGCCATGCTGAAAAAGTAAACCACTCCCCCGTCCCTTGTAGCCATTATAGAAGCCATTTCAGTTCCTGGGATATTCACACAGTTAATGGTGACATCGGCCAGGCGCCCTGAAGTGAGTTCTTGCACCTTTTCATAGACTTCCAAGGGTTTCGTGGCATCCAAGGAGAAAACGTGATCTGCAAGGCCTGATTCGACTATGCGATCATGACTGGCCTGACTGTGTCCCATCCCTAAGACTTGGCCTGTGACTCCCGCTCTCTTCTTAGCTTCGTAAAGACACAGAAGCCCCGACTTTCCGCCTGCGCCGATAATCAGTACAGTGTCACCGGGTTTTACAAGTCTTGCAGTTTGAGCAGGCGCTCCTGCTACATCAAGCACCGCAAGGGCAAGAGCAGGAGGCATGTCAGAGGGAAGCTTAGCATAGATTCCGCTTTCAAACAGGATCGCTTGACCTTTGATCCTTACCTGATCTTGGTCCTGGCGGATCTCAAGAATCTCATCAATCACAAGGGGAGTGAGGGTAAGCGATACCAGGCTTGCTATTCTGTCTCCTGGCCTAATACCGATATCTGAAATATCAGCCCCAATAGCCTTGACTGTGCCTATGAACATCCCTCCGGAGCCTGTAACGGGGTTGTGATGTTTGCCTCGCGAATCTACAATACCTTTCATGATTTTCGCGATTTCTTCGCTATCCCCGCTCGCTTGTTTCTTGATTTGGGTAAAACTTGCAGCATCGATATTCAGCGTGTCAACATCTACAAGGATTTCATTGTCATGAAGTTGCATCGTGTTATCAATACGCCATGCCGCCTGGGGCAACGCACCTTTTGGCTCCAGAACTCTGTGAGTCCCGTACTTGCATCCTTTCATACCAAACCCTCCCACCCGTTAAGAACCTTATTCATAGTACAATGCAAATTCCATGCCATCACAATATGAGCCTGTGTCAAGCCAAAGCCGTGGCAACACCTGCGCTTACACTAGTTCAAAGCTGTAATCCCTTCAATTTGGCAGTGAAATAGAGGCTGGGATATGATGCTGAAAGTTGGGCATGTGCTTAATATTGGGCGCTTTCACCCAGTGTTCTCATAAGCCCCATGAGTAGTGTTTATCTTTGACTCTGGCAAGGTAGGCAGGAGTCACTGCCTGGTAAGTCTCGCTTACTGAGAATTCCGCATGGTTCAGCCCAGTCTGAATCCATTCATTACAGGTTGTGTGTTTCCACACAAGGCCTGTACGATAGTTTTCTATCATGAGAAGGACGATTCCTTCTGCTATTCCATAATGCGTCCCGGACCACCACGTGCCGTCTGCGCTGAAACCTGAAGTAAAACCGTACTTCCCCCAAATACGGTCCCCGTGTCTTTTCAGCATTTCTCTGACAGCTTGCATGGAATCGCAAGGTGAAAACGGCATACAGCCTATAGATGCATAAGGGGAAAACACTCCATGGTAGTAACCGGCTGATGCCCCGTGGATCTGATACCCCTTGGGGCCTTCGCATTCACTGAGCCCCCACAGGTCTTTCGTGTAGGTTCCTGATTCAGAGGACCGGAGCATAGAGTAGATACGGTTATATCTCGCGGCTGACACCACATTATTCCAGTAGTTGGAGTAGAAGTCTTCTTTTCCTTCCAGATATAACCATACGTGGGGCAAGATGTAAGATACGAGGCTTTCTTCAGGTACGCATATGTAGTTTCCACGCACAGGCCTTCGAACTTTATGCCATGTTGATGCAGGGATTGGGTACGTAGGAGAACCCATTGCAAGGATGTACATTAGAATACTTTCATCAAAGGAGTCCCAACGCTCTTCTTTAAAACCCGACTCAGGAGTCCAATACCTGGCCAGTGTCTCACCGCCGTTCATCATCCATTGCCAATTCACAGCAGAGTAAAGGTCATACGCCAGGTCTTGGACAGGAGTCTGGGAGAAGAATTCTCCTGCGAACAAGGCGCCTGTTATTAGGATACACGTGTCCATGGAAGATACCTTGCTGTCCGGGATTCTGGTGCCTTCATTCATATCAAGCAACTGACAGAAGAATCCGCACGTTCGCTGAATCCTGTCTGAACTGAGTGTGCTCAAAGTGGTAACGATTCTGTCATACCCTTCTTCCCTGCTTATCCACCCTCGCTGAATTCCTACAGGTACGGCAGCGAGCCCCATGCCTACCGCGGCTGTGCTGTATGGAGATGTGGCTTCGTTGCAGCACGGGGTGAGGCCGTTATGCGGGTTTGTTTCGTGCCAGAAGTAATCAAAAGCCTTCCTGGAGATTACTGAAAGCAGCTCGTCGTCGTCCATAAGTAGAAGCGGAGATGCAATATGGTTGAGGCCGGGCGTTGTGTGTCCGCCCCCTGACAAGCCTGAATCAGTGATGAGAGTCATGACAACGACTGCAAAGACAAGTACTAAAGCAGTATGCCTGAGCGTGGAAGAAAAACGCACCGCTATACGAGTCTCGCAAGGAGGCAGTCCCTGTCTCCTTGCAGAAAATCAATTAGAGGCAGTTCAGGTAGGATGTATGCTCCCGGAGACTGCTTGAAGCCGGCCCTTATTGCCCCTGTCATGATCTGCCCTGTGAGCGCAGGATTGTTTATGCTCATTTCAAACCTGAACCGTTGGTTCGAGGATACGCCTGAGACTCCTTTTCTCTCTATTATTACTCCGTGCCCAAGGTCTTTCAGTGTATCCACGCTGTCAGCACACACCACCACAGTCTCGTCATTTGAGAAGTATGGGTCGGTGATGATAGCTTCTCTCACCTCGTCAAAATGAGCGCCTTCATCGAGTTCCACGTACACTATGCGTCTGTGCACTCCCTGGCCTTTAGGATACGTCATGGCTATCGCATCTTTTACCCCTGGAACAGCCTTTACTGCAGTTGTGTGACCCATACTCATCCCGGGCCCGAAGTTCGTGTAGGTTATCCCTGAAGGCGCCATGATCTCCAACATCACGCGAATCAGGGAATCAGTTCCGGGATCCCATCCTGCGGATATTATTGCAACGCTTCCTGCCTCTCGCGCTATACGGTCGAGAGTCTTCTTGACATGGATGAGTTCGCGGTGAATATCATAACTGTCCACCGTGTTAATGCCTAAACTTAGGATTTCCTTAGCGTACTTAGGAATTTGCCGGGTAGGAACTGCAAGGCATGCGGCTTCCACCCGATCCAGGCTTTCGATGGATGCCACGACAGGAATATCTCGGAACTCAGGAGGGACACATCGACAAAGGCTCTCAGGCCGTCTCACTATACCGGCGAGTTCCAGATCCTGAGATGCCGAAATAGCTTGAGCAGCGAACCTCCCGACATTCCCGCACCCTACTACCGCAACTCTGTGTCTCTTCTCATTTGACATATTCATTGCCTACCTGATGCCTCCATCTTCGAGTTTCTTCAATACGGAACGCATGTCTTCGGGCATCGGCGCCTCGATGTGCATATGTTTACCGGTTGTCGGGTGAGAAAATGCCAGGGAGAAAGCGTGCAAAGCTTGTCCTGTCATGCCGAAAGACTCACCGCCGCGCGGTCCGTATACGTTATCACCGACAATTGGATGGCCAATGTACTTTAGGTGAACTCGTATCTGATGAGTCCTTCCGGTGATAGGTTGAACTCTGAGCAAAGAGTACCCTTTGAACTCCCTGAGCGTCTGATAATACGTAAGTGCGGCACGCGCCCTTCCCTCTTTGATTACAGCCATCCTCTTTCTATGAGCCGGATGGCGGCCAACTGCTGCATCGATGTGCCCTTCCCTCTCATCGGGAACACCTGCGACTATTGCAAGATAGATTTTCTCAACCATACGCCGCCTGAGGTCTCTCGAAAGAGTTGCATGTGCTATGTCAGTCTTGGCAACCAGGATTACGCCTGATGTATTCTTATCAAGCCTGTGGACAATTCCGGGGCGCTCCTTTCCGCCGATAGTCGATAACTTATCGCTATGGGCAAGAAGGGCATTCACCAGTGTCCCTGACCGGTTGCCGCAAGCAGGATGGACTACCAGGCCACGGGGTTTATTTATTGCAATTATGTCATCATCTTCATGGATAATGTCCAGAGGGATGTCCTCAGGTAATACCTGATCTCTTTCAGGAACGGGAATAGTGACAGACAGAACATCACCTTCCCTTACCTTCCTGCTGACTCGTGCATGCTCCCCGTTTATCAAGACGAAGTCATCTGTAATGAGCCTCTTCACCCGTGACCTGGAAAGGGCAAGCTGCCGTGAAAGATAAACATCGAGGCGCTTGCCCTCATCAGACTTCTCAACGTGGATTATTCCGGCCTGCGGTGTATTGGCTCCCGGCGAGTCCATGCCTGTTACCGCCGGCTTGCCGAACTCTGTCCCTCAACTGCCTCAGAAGACAAAACACGTATGGAGGCAAACGCACCGAATAGAAGGAGCACACTTGCCAGTTGAGCTATGGAGAACGGACCGATAAGTCTCGGCACATCCCTGAAAATCTCTACGATAAACCTGCTTATGGAGTATAGCCCCACGTAGAGAAACATGAGGTGCCCCGGGAATTTCTTGTGATCCTTCTTAGCGTACAAGACTATGAAGATTATAAAACTCAAAAGAGCTGCGTAGATCTGAGTCGGATGCCTCAAGGTAGCGTCACCTGCACGACATGCCAAAGCCCACGGGACATCAGCGGGCAATCCAAAGCAGCAGCCATTCAGGAGACATCCGATTCTTACGATGGCATAACCCAGCGCTATCAGAGGGGCGATAATATCAGCCAAGATCCATCCGTTAAGCTTTGAACGGCGCGAAAACGCTATTCCCACAAGAAGTGCAACGATGAATCCCCCATGGTAGGCGAGTCCTCCATCGCGGAGATTGAAAATCTGGATTGGATCCTTGAAGTACGTCGGAACATCCAGCAGGACGAATAACAGTCTTGCCCCGATGATTCCTGAGATGCACACATAAAGGGCCAAATCAAGGACTTTGTCAGGATCGATATCTCTTCGTCTTGCCTCTCGCATTCCAAACAGCGTGCATGCTACAAATGCTATAGCTAGAGAAAAGCCATACGAGAGGATGGGCACCTTCCCGATTTGAAATAGAATAGGCCTCATTTACTACTCCTCCCCCCGGGGTTTCCTATGACCAAGCTGTAAATTAGGACAGCCGCCCCTACACAGACAGCTATATCCGCTACATTAAACACAGGCCAGATGCGCACGTCTATGAAGTCTATTACTTTGCCCAGCCGGATCCTGTCAATCAGGTTTCCTGCCGCTCCGCCCACGATCATCGCGGCCCCCAACCGGAAGCTTTCGCCAAGATGCTTGTAGGCGCCTTGCACGATAACTATGATCCAGGTTGCCAGGACCAGGCATGACACAATAATCGGGACTCTTGCCGTGGATAGGACGCCTAGCGCAGAGCCTGGATTGTAGATTCGGGATATCTCAACCAGTCCTCCCAGGACAGAGATACAGGTGCCGGCCGGAACCGTCTTTTCCACCAGGTGTTTCGTGAACTGGTCAAGGACGACAATGGCTGCCGGCAAGAAAAGTGACTGCAATATGACAGGATCTCTCCTCGCTGGTTCATCTGTTATCATGAGACATGCCCTTAACGTCGGTATTGTACCACACATTGAAAGCGAGTTCAAGAAAGCCCGCTTCCTGGCTTCCTGCGTATCAGCGCGTACGCTTTATCCGGCTGCGCTGCCCTCCCGGAATCACCTTGTAATCTTTGGTAGCAATCATCTCCACATCTTCAACTGCTCCTCCCGCCGGATTCCCGCCTTCTTTGAATACTTCACGACTGTCGAGAATGCCTGTCAGATCTTGAGGCCCGCTTGCAGTCCCATACCTCTCCAGATCTTGCCACACGTCTTCTCCGTCTGTGCCGGGAGTCTTCCTGTCGCGCATACCGTTGCCGAATGGGGTTCCCAGCACCTCCTCTTCCACAGGCCGGTCCCTCCTGGGAGGAGCAGTTGCTTGAACGTCATTTTGACATTTGCTACAGAGGCGCGTGTAGGGAATGAGATCTAACCTGTTTTTTTCGATATTATTGCCGCAATGCTCACAGGTGCCGTACTCACCGCTGTTCAGAAGGTCTATGGCTTCATTTACCCTCTTCAGAATGATTTTCGCGTCTTCACACAGCTTTATGTCTTTGCCACGCTCAAAGAGCTCAGAGGAGACGTCTGCCGGGTGGTTGTCATACAGGGAAAGCTCGCCTATGGAATCGCTCATGGCTTGTTTTGTGCCCCCTTGCCCTTTCCCCTCCAGCGCCTCGATACGTTGTGTTAGCCTCGCTTTTTCAGATAGCAGTCGTTCCAGGTAATTCTTCATAGTCTCTTTGTTCACAGCCTTTTGCCTCCTATCTCAATCTCATGTGGCTGTTCACTGTCTTTACGATCTCCGCAATGAATTCGCCGATTACAGGGATGTTCAGTTGGACAATCCTGGACAAGATTATGATGAAGAGAGCTGCGAGTATTGTGGCTCCAATACCTATACCAAAGCCACGGGCAAGCCCCCCTAGGAAGTTTACGAAGATTATCCTTTTCGGATTCCTCAGGAACTCAACATACTCGGCAATGTTCATCTTATCCATGGCAAGGGACAGTTCAGCTATACGGCGGATAAGCGTGTTTGCGGTTTCTCTGTCAATATTCGCCTTTACCGGCTCATACCTCTTTGTCATGATTACATGTCCTC
>MTKW01002157.1_pt1 | contig 12581 bp, 16 predicted proteins | sample 1042761 | NCBI WGS metagenome assembly MTKW01 (sample SAMN06205366, study PRJNA360243) | anaerobic digester metagenome | biome: Wastewater treatment plant; feature: Anaerobic digester sludge; material: sludge; isolation source: anaerobic digester fed with sludge from wastewater treatment plant ...
TACTCATAATCACCACCATAGGCTTCTCTTCCATACCAATCGAGATTAGCGGCGATGCGCTGCTCCTTTTCTTCAGGAGTGGTGGGCTGCAGCGTCTTTACATTGTGGCGATCATAGGCAAAGTTGATGGGTAGCCCTGCCTGGGAGGACTGCAGATTCTGCCAGGAGTACTCCAGGGCATCGAAAGAAAGCAGATTCCAAAAGCGATAACCGAATTTGTTGGCGGCCTGAATATAGAATGAGGGATCTTCGAAGCGATTGGGCAAGGTCAGATTGCGATTAGTGGTATAGAAGTCCAACCCGATGTAGATGACCTCAAAATCTTGCCCATTGCACTGTACGGCATAATCAATATAATCGGCATATTCGTAAGGTAGCATATTGTTGACAGCATAATTGTAAGTGGGGCCGGGGCTGAATTCCTGCTGGTCGATGTAGGTGACCCGGCTGCTGCCCAGCACCAGGGAAGAATACTGCTGCTTGGTAAAGGTGAGGTGGTTGGTCTTTTGCTGCCGCTCATTAAAACCCGCCTGAATGGAGTTATAGGGATGAGCATGGTCGAAGAGCCACAGAGGATCGATCCAGGCATTAAACCCAGCCACCCCTAACAGCAGCAATAAAGTTATCCCCAAAGTTGTCCACAGCCAGTGTGCAGGCTTCATCATGCTNNGCGTAAATCTGCGTCATAAATCTCTTAAAAATTAAAATACAGGAATTCGCTGACTCGGGTGAGGCTGAGGATCGAAGCGGTGGCTAAAATAATGGTTACTGCCGCGTTGACCCAACCTGCCCGGAAGCTGTCCTTCAATTCAATGGAGTTCTTCAAGGTGATCACCAGAGTCATAAATACCAGCACCGCCGGTAAGGCTAACAGCATCTGGCCATCCAGCAGTTGGGACTGAAAAGAGACTCCCAGACTACTGATCCAACCTAGTGAGTCAGCCAGTGAAGAGGGCAAGGCCACTCCGTTTAAGCCTATCATAGCCCGCAATACTTTTATAGCATCAGCCCAGTTCTCGGCGCGGAAAAACACCCAGGCAGCATTGACGAAATTGAAGGTTATCAGCCAGCTCAGCCAATTGGGCAAACCAATGCCCAGCTTGCGCCAGAGCCGATTTATAACCAGAGCCACCCCATGCAAAAATCCCCAGAACACAAAGGTCCAGCCAGCTCCGTGCCACAGTCCGCCGATCAAAAAGGTGATCAGGGTGTTGCGGTAGGTATGGAATTCCGACTGACGGCTACCCCCCAGGGGGATATAAATATAATCACGTAAAAACCGGCTCAGAGTCATGTGCCAGCGGCGCCAGAAGTCTTGAATGGACAATGCTTTATAAGGGGAAAAGAAGTTGATAGGCAACACGATGTTGAACATCAAGGCTGCTCCGATAGCCATGTCGGTATAACCGCTGAAATCGAAATAGAGCTGCAGACTGTACGACAGTGAAGTTACCCAGCCTTCTATTAGTGTTAAAGAAGTCGCCGTATCAAATCCATAGGTTGCCCACATCCCAAAGGTATCGGCAATGAGCACCTTTTTGGCCAGGCCCATCACGAATATGAATAGACCCCGGGCGACATTGTCCGATATCCAGCGTTTATTAGCCTTATCCTCGAACTGTCCCATCATTTCGCGATGGTGTACAATGGGGCCGGCTACCAGTTGGGGAAAGAACGATACGAACAGAGCATAGTTTAACAGCCGGTACTCCCGGGCCTCTCCGCGATAGGTGTCTACCAGATAAGCGATTTGCTGGAAGGTAAAAAAGCTGATCCCCAACGGCAGCAGCAGATGAAGCAGGTTAAAATGGCTACCGGTCACCCCATTGAGGGTACTGATAAAGAAGTCCGCGTATTTATAATACCCCAGTAGACCGATATTAAAAGCTAAACCGGCGATCAGGACCCCGCGGCGCACCAACTCATCCCAGGGCTTAGTGCGCAGTAAGGTGCCTACCCCATAGTTGACCACTATGGAACCCAGCAAAATAGGAAGATATACCGGATTCCAATAGCTGTAGAAAAAACAAGAGGCCAATACTAACCAGACTTTGGCACCATCGGCACGCCCGAGTCGGTTTAGGCCAAAGTAGATCAGCACCACCAGGGGCAGGAATAATAAAATGTACTCATAGGAATTAAAAAGCACGCTCTGGGCTCCTTAGTGTTAGCATGGTAGTTGGATGCAAGAGGGGACGGTTCTTTCTGTCATTTGCGAAAGAAATTTATTTGGTATAACAGCCAGCCTGAAATGACAGAAAGAACCGTCCCCTCTTGCATCCTTTAGTCCAGGTTGAAGCTGATGTCCAGGCTGCTGGCGGAGTGGGTGAGGGCGCCTATGGAAATGAAGTCCACTCCGGTGCGCGCTACCTCGACCAGGGTATCTTCGGTGATGCCGCCTGAAGCCTCCAAAAGGGCCTGGCCCGCGGTCAGTTCCACGGCCTGGCGCAGGGTGTCAATATCCATATTATCCAGCAGAATGATGTCTGCCCGGGCTTCCAAAGCTTCCTGGAGTTGCCCTAGGTTTTCCACTTCTACTTCAATTTTTATAGTATGAGGAATACGGGTACGCAGGGTGGAAACCGCTTTTTGTATCCCACCCGCTGCTTTGATATGGTTGTCCTTGATCATGGCTCCATCATACAGTCCAAAGCGATGATTACGAGCTCCGCCTACGGAGACCGCATACTTTTCCAGGTAGCGCAGACCGGGGGTGGTTTTGCGAGTGTCTACGATTTCCGCCTTTTCATAACGGATCAGATCCACCATATGGTGAGTGCGGGTAGCAATCCCGCTCAGTCGCTGCAGGAAATTCAAGGCTACCCGTTCTCCCATCAACAAAGTACGAGTAGATCCTTCAATTATGGCCAGGATATCGCCCCGGTTTATCTCTGCACCGTCGTCTTTCACCACGGTAAATTGGATATCTTCGTCCAAACAGCGAAATACCTGCTGGGCTACCTGGATACCAGCCACGATCCCTGCTGATTTGGCCAAAAAAATTCCCCGGGAGCGCTGTTCCACATCCACCAGGTTTTCGGTGGTGATGTCCTGATGGCCAATGTCTTCCTGTAGGGCTCTCCTNNCTTGCGCGTCAGCAGTTGACGAAAGATATGTGGCGTATCCAGCGCAGGTCATCGCGCTGGGGGTGATCGGTGCGGAAGTGACCGCCCCGGCTTTCGTTGCGCCACAAAGCTGCCTGAATGATGATGCGGGCCACAGTCAGCATGTTGATGGCTTCATAGTAGGCCAGTTCATCATCACCACGCTCGATCTGATCGTACAGATCACGCACAGTCTGGGCAGCCTTTTTCAAATGGGCTTCATCTCTAAGGATACCCACATTCTCCCACATTGTTTCCTGAAGTTTCAAGCGGACTTCCCGGGGCTCCATACCCTTCTTCTGCGGTTGGAACACCTCACTGCTGTCAAAATGACGGTAAAGCTCTCTCAAATCCACCCGGCGCCGATACAATATTTCCTCGACCTTGTTGATTATTCGCTGTCCAAAGACGATTCCCTCCAGGAGAGAATTGCTGGCCAGGCGATTGGCACCGTGGACTCCGGTACAAGCCGTTTCCCCGCAAACATATAGTCCGGGCAGCCCGGTCTCACCATAAGTATTGGACTCAACCCCCCCCATAGTATAATGGGCAGCCGGAAATACCGGAACCAATTCACGGGTCAAATCGATACCGCGCTGCAGGCAGTTTTCATAGATGGTGGGGAAGCGCTCCAGCACCTTAGGGATGTGAGTCATATCCAGCCAGACATATTCGCTGTCAGTGCGCCTGGTTTCGCTGACGATAGCGCGGGATACTATATCGCGAGGAGCCAGTTCTTTCAAGGGATGATAGCCAGCCATAAAGGCTTCCCCCTTGATATTATAGAGTCGTCCTCCTTCCCCACGCACCGCTTCGGATATCAGAAAACGCTGCTTCTCAGGGGTAAAGAGAACGGTNNACCGGGGGATTGGTAGTGTATTTATATAATTGCCCGGCCCCGCCAGTGGCTAGAATAGTCGCCCGGGCAGTAAAGACGATCTTCTGGTGACTACGGGCATCGTATACCAGAGCACCATAGCACTCCGGATTCCCGGCTTGTCCCAGCACATCGATCAGAAAATGCTCCTCCCGAATCTCAATAGCCGGGTTTTGCTGACACTGTTCCACCAGGGCTGAGCGGATGGCTTCCCCGGTAGCGTCAGCCGCATGCAGAATACGGGGCCGACTGTGGGCTCCTTCTCTGGTCAGGGATACCGAGCCGTCTTTCATGTCGAAACGGGCCCCGGCACTGATCAATTCGCGCACCCGCTCCGGTCCTTCTCGAACCAGAACATCAACCGCTTCAATATTACATAATCCCGCCCCTGCTTCCAGAGTATCCTCCAGATGCAAAAAAGGGGAATCCTCCTCATGAACAGCAGCAGCGATTCCCCCTTGGGCGAGACCGGTATTGGAATCTTTGAGCGTTTTCTTGACCAGCACTACTACCTGGCCATACTGTGATGCCTTTAAGGCAGTAAACAGTCCAGCTATCCCCCCACCCACGATCAAGAAATCGGTGCTGACACCGGGTGTATCCTGGTCAAGCATCCCTATATACCTGGTTATATTCATCGAGTTTACGACCTTTGATTATGAAGTCTATTTAAGGAGCAATCGCCAGCATTCTCTGCAGGGACTGCACCGCACGTATTCGTATTTCTTCCGGTACCTCTATCTGGTGTTCCCGCCGCTCTAGCGCTTTGGCCAATACTTCCAGATCGATCATCTTCATATCCTGGCACATGAACTCGCTACGGGCTAAATGGAACACCTTGTCGGGGCAATGCTTTTGCAGAGTATAGATAAACCCTTCCTCGGTACCGATGATAAATTCCCGGGCGGAACTTTCCTGGACATATTTCAATATCCCGGCGGTAGAACGAACGGCATCAGCCAGTTCAGCCACCTCGGGTGAAACCTCGGGATGAACAACTACTACCGCTTCTGGGTGAAGCTCTAGCTGTTCTTTTATTTCCTGGGCGGTAAGCTGGTCATGGATGGGGCAGTAACCGGGCCATAATTCCATGCCCCGTCCGGTCTGACTGTTTATCCAGGCTCCCAGGTTGCGATCCGGCACGAATAATATAGGCTGTTCNNATTTTATCAGGATTCAGTATTTTGGCACTTTCGGCCATAAAATGAACCCCACAGAATACGATGATATCGGCATCAGTTTCGGCCGCCTGCACCGCTAGCTGCAGGGAATCACCTACAAAATCAGCTATGTCCTGAATCTCGGGAGGTTGGTAAAAATGCGCTAGAATAACTGCGTTTAACTCCTTTTTGCGCTGGTCAATGAAAGTAGCTAGATCTGCAGCTGTCAATTATACCGGCCTCCTATTCGTAATTCCCCCGACATACTTTTTGAATGTGATTCTTCTCGTCCACATAAACAAGATGAGGCTTGAACTCCTGGCACTCCTTTTCGTCCAGGATGGTGTACGTAAGAATAATGACTATATCGCCTCTTTGAACCAGCCGGGCTGCTGCCCCGTTCAAACATACTATGCCTGATCCCCGTTCTCCCTCGATGACATAGGTCTCAAATCGCTCACCATTATTATTATTGACAATAGTTACTTTTTCATTGGCGATAATGTCGGCCGCATCCATCAAATCCTTATCCAGAGTAATGCTGCCCACATAATTGAGATCAGCATCAGTAACCACTGCCCGGTGAATTTTAGACTTGAGCATATAGCGAATCACTAGTTACACCTCCACCAACAGGTTATCTATCAGTCTGGTTGTACCAAACTTCACAGCCAGAGCTATGAGAACTTTTCCTTCTATCCTTGGCAGGGAAGCCAGATCATCAGCTTTATTGAGTTCTATATAATCGATCTGGGCCCCCGGGCTGGTTGCGATGATATTCCTAATGAAATCTTTGACCTTTTCTACATCCCGTTCTCCATCCATGATCAACTGGCGGGCGGCCTGGAGGGACTGGCTCAAGACCAGCGCCTCCTGCCGCTCTTGCGGATTCAGATAAACATTGCGGGAACTTAATGCTAAACCATCCTCTTCGCGGACGATAGGAACCCGCACGATTTTCAGCGGGAAGTTCAACTCCCGCACCATTTTTTCCAGGATCATAGCCTGCTGAGCATCCTTCTGTCCGAAGAATGCCAAGTCAGGCTGACATATATGGAACAGTTTACTGACCACCGTGGTAACTCCCCGAAAGTGACCGGGACGAGAGGCGCCGCACATTTTAGTCGTGATCTCGCCCTCCACTTCTACAAAGGAACTGTACCCCGGAGGATACATGTCCTTCACAGCAGGAGCAAAAACTACGTCAGCCTGCTCCTGTTCCAACAGAGCACAGTCTCTGGTCAGGTCACGGGGATATTCTTCAAAATCTTCTCCCACGCCAAACTGCATGGGATTGACGAAGATACTCACCACCACCAGGTCGCACTCCTGACGGGCCTGGCGAACCAGACTGAGATGCCCATCGTGCAGATAACCCATGGTCGGCACCAGCCCGATCCTGCGTCCCGAGCGCTTCTGTATACTGCTCCACTGTTGCATTTCCGCTACGCTTTGAATGGTTTGCATCGTTAAGTCTAAGACCCCCCGTACAGTTTATCCAGCACCTCGTCCTGGATAGCAAAACAGTGTTCTGCGGCTGGGAAGGTTCCTGACTCTACTTCCTCTTTGTAGCTTCTTAAAGCTTCCAGGATGATCGGTTGCAAATCAGCAAATTTCTTGACAAATTTGGCAATATGTCCACTATACATACCCAACATATCATTCACTACCAAAACCTGACCATCGCAGTGAGCTCCTGCCCCAATACCAATAGTAGGGCAGGCTATCTCAGCGGTGACCCGTTTGGCTAATTCGCTGGGAACGCATTCCATTACCAGGGCAAATACGCCTGCTTTGTCCATGGCATGGGCATCATTGATCAACTTTTGGGCCGTTTCCAGGTCTTTGCCCTGCACCTTGAAGCCGCCGAAGGCATTCACCGACTGCGGGGTAAGCCCGATGTGGCCCACCACTGGTATCTGGGCATCCAAAATGGCCTTGACCGTATCCACCCGCTCAGTGCCGCCTTCAATCTTAACAGCCTGAGCGCCCCCTTCCTGGATCAAGCGTCCGGCATTGCGAACCGCCTCTTCCAGGGAGATATGATAGGACAAAAAGGGCATATCCGCTACTACCAGGGCATTTTTAGCAGCCCGGCTGACGGTCTTGGTGTGATGTACCATGTCATCCATAGTGACCGCCAGGGTATTTTCATAACCCAGCATCACATTACCCAATGAATCTCCTACCAGGATCATATCAATACCGGCCTGATCCACCATAGTAGCCATGGAATAATCATAGGCAGTCAGCATAGTGATACGTTCCTGACGGCGCTTTTTTTCTTTGATGGTAGCGGTAGTAATTCTAGCCATAACCTTCGCTCCTTCCGATCCAGTCCATGTCTGTTGTCATCCTTAGCTGGCTGACTCCGCACGGGACAGTTCCCTGCGAAAAACATTCTGGAACTCTTCCATAGCAAAATCATCAATGGTTCCTTTCTCCATGGCGATTTGCGTGGTGTAGAAACCCAGCCAGCTGTATAGTTTCATTAGTTCCGGAGCCATCTCTTCCAAACATTCCAGATGTTTTACTATAGTGCTTAGATCTCCCCGGGAGATTGGTCCAGTTAAAGCCCGCGGGATCCCTATATTTTCGATGTTATTTACAGTACCCTGAATTAGAGGCAGTAAGGCCTTGACACCTGCACTGCGTGGAATCCCGGTGGATTCCAGGAGTTTCACACCAAAATCTATCAGGGTCACCAGATAATTGGACACAACACAAGCGCCCGCATGGTATAAGGGCTTGGCCTTGCGGTCGATAAAAAAATATTCCCCTTGCAGTGTTTCCACAATACATACGGCAGTATCGTAGGCATCTCTATCCCCTTCAATACTAAATACCGAACCGGGCAGGTTCTTGATGGCCCCGTCCACATTGGCAAAAGACTGAAGAGGGTGAACCGACAGAATATTAGCTCCAAACATTTTGGCGCGATCCAGTACTTCCGATGACTGGGCCCCGCTCATGTGTACCACGACTTGACCTTCAAAAAACGCTTTGCGGTCAGCCAAGGTATCAACTACATTTCTTATAGCTGCATCATTTGTTGTAATAAACAAAACATCTGCCGAGCGAGAAACTTCTTGAGGTGAGGTATGAGGAGTACATCCGATCCGCTCCACGAGCTGTTGTGTAGATTCGGATTTGACATCATAAGCACCCGTAATCTCATAGCCTTTTTGCTTTAGTACCACCCCAACTGCTGTTCCTACGACTCCCGCACCGATAATTCCGATCTTCTTCCTCAATGTAAATCCCCCTTCGGGCAGGACTAAGTCCTGTTTTGTTCCGTCTTGGTCACAAAGGATCCAAGCGTAATTCGCATTAAGTATCGGCGGGAATCAAATCCTCGCGATTCCTCGGGTTCCTTCTCGGACTAATACTCTACTCAACACCTCCCTGACAGTCGCCCCATCGTCGGGAAATTGTAATTCCGCTCCAATTTCCGCCAATGGCACGAGGACAAACAACCTTTCGCGTAGGTAGGGATGAGGAATTGTTAATTGCGGATCGTCTATGACCTCATTCCCAAACAATAGGATATCCAGATCTATTAACCGTGGGCCCCATTTTTCTTGGCGCTGGCGGCCCATTTTAATTTCAATACTCTGTAACTCCTGCAGCAGTTCCCCGGGCTGCAAAGTAGTCTCTACAGCTATAACCTGATTCAGAAACTCCTCCTGATCGGTTTTTCCCCAGGGTGCAGTCTCATACAGGGAAGAACATTTAATAACCTGGGTTCCCGGCAAAGCAGCGATCAACTCCCCTGCCTGCTTCATATTGTCGCGTTTACAGCCTACATTCGAACCCAGAGCAATATAGACAGTTTTATTCATAAAGAGGTTCCCTTCTAAATTAGCATATACCCTTATTCGGGGCAAGAAATATCTTGTCTGAAACGGCGGATTTTTACCGCAAAATATTTGAAATCTCCCGCCACTGGTGCCTGTGGTTTGTAAACGGTCAGTTCCACTGCTTCAATGGCGAATTTCGTCAATAGCACTCTTGCCAGCCTTTCAGCCAAAGCTTCCAAGAGTTGATAGTGCTCATTTTCGACTACCTGTTGCACCGCCTGGAAAACTTCATCATAATTTACCGTCTGCTGCAAGTCATCACTCTGCCCGGCTCCAGACAAGTCCAAATAGAGATCGAAATCCACCTCAAAAGGCTGAGGTTTGATCTGTTCCTCCTCTAAGACTCCATGACATCCGTAAAAGCGCAGGCCGCGCCCCATAATCCTATCCATTTTCCATCCTTATCCCATCGGCCATCCGAACCGCCCGTACCGTTGCCAAAACATCATGCACCCGCACCATGTCCGCTCCATTTAAGGCCCCAGCTACTGCCACCGCCAGGCTTCCTTCCAAACGCTGATCTACCTCTAAGCCTAAGGTAAGGCCGATAAAGTTTTTGCGGGAGGCCGCCAGTAACACTGGCAGACCTAAGCTACGCAATTCTGCCAGGTGTTTAACGATATAGCGATTCTCAGCAGCAGTTTTGCCAAAACCGATGCCAGGGTCTACCATAATCGACTCCCGGGGCAGTCCTGCCTCTAGGGCTTGTTCCACTGATTGGTTCAGCTCATCTATAATGTCACTGATAAGATCAGTATAGGGTTGTCCGTGGTTCATTTGCAAACGATTGTGCATCAGCACTACTCCAGCTTGAAACTCCACCAGTACCGGCAATAGATTATGATCCATCTGCAGCCGGCCAATATCATTGATGAGGTGAGCTCCAGCCTGCAGGGTCTCTCGGGCTACCCGAGCCCGAAAGGTATCTACTGATACCAGGACTCCTCGCCGAACCAGNNGAGGAAGCTCCCCCAACATCAATAATGTCGGCCCCCTGTTCTATCATTTCCAGACCGCGTTCTACAGCTCGCTGAGTGTCAAAATAGCTCCCTCCGTCTGAAAATGAATCAGGGGTAACATTTAATATGCCCATCACCAGGGTACGTTCCCCCAGGGGAAGGCTTTGTCCGTGGGCCAGAGCAAGCTGGCTGTGGCTGCTGTAGCCGTTAACAGCCTTCAGCATCGTCTCCAGATCAGAGGCCACCTTTTTCAGACCGAAAGGCTGCCGCTTTATCTTCTCAATAAACCGACGATAATGTTTCCTGGTTCCCATGAGCAGTACATCGGTAGTGCCCTGCCCTAAAATAGTCTGACGGCTGACTGCCGCATCTGCGCCCGTGGCCAGCATTTCTTGTTTTATGATGTTGGCCGCCGGAGCCTGGATGTCCTTGAGCAGCACACAGTGAAACAAGGCCTTGGGAATCAGATAAGGATATCCTCCCTTATCCGGGCCCAGCCTCTCTAGGCAACGCTTAACTTCTTCCTCATTATGCAAAAGGATCACATGATGTCCGGCCATAAATTCCTCCTGGGTAGTTGATTGAAATGTCCGCTGGGCAACNNATACCCTGGCGTGAGCTTGGTTCTCCTTAAGTTGTCTTCTCATCCCACTTTAATAATCCAGGCTGGATACTGCTGTCTCCCGGCAGTTGCGCTTGGGGCATTGGGCATCGTGTTCGCAACTGATACATATGCGCGACAGATTATCAGCCCGATGGATACGTTCTCCCAAGAAACTCATGGTGGAGCTGATATTGCGATGTTCATAAACCGCCCGTGCGATCAGTTCCACTTCATTGGGATCAAAAAAGGCTCGAGGGAGAATTTCCCGAGCCAGCCTAGCTCCAAAGGAAGCGTGGTCTACACCTGCTTTATATTCTTGCCATTTGCCGATGTCGTGCAGAAGACCGGCGCCATAGATAACTTCCTTGGCGGCCAGACGGCCAGACAAGCCGTATTCCTGCATAAAATACTTAAGATCATTATGTTCCAAAACTAAGATATAAGCGATGCGTGCTACATCTAGATGATGACGAAAATCATGGAGGCAGAACTTCGGTTCCTTTTCTTCTTCTGCGTTCCGCTGCAGATATTGATTATATAATTCATCATTTACCAGTAGTTCAACCCTCTTCATAATCAATTCACCTCATATATCGATTTTAAGAGATAATAGGGTGTTCACTAGTATTATATTAAACGACCGCAATAAAAATCCTGCCCCACGTGATTAGAAAGGTGCTTGGGCAAGGGGGCTTTAACCCGGTAGGGGGACGATGCCTACATCGTCTCCCTATTGCCCAGGAGAACGGGGCGATGTGGGCATCGCCCCCTACCATCCTTCCTATCAAACGCCTTTCTAGCCTTGTTATGTGAACTGATCCTACCACGAGCTATCTTAAATGTCATCCTGAGGGAGGAACGACCGAAGGATCTTTCCCCCTGCACCAGCAATGATTCGTGGGAGGATCTTCCGACTTGCGTCTTTCCCGGGGCAGCACACGGGGCGATGTGGGCATCGCCCTACTCCTTTCAAGAGAAGAGGGGACCGTTTGGGGGTCACCCCAAACCGTCCCCTCTTGCATATAGGGTCATTTTATTTCGGAAGGTTGAAAGAACAGGTTTATTTCTCGTCGGGCTGATTCTTCAGAATCGGAGCCGTGGATGATATTGAAATTGATGCTGTTACCAAAATCGCCGCGGATGGTTCCCGGATCTGCTTCCAGTGGGTTGGTTTTTCCCATCATTATGCGTATGGCCGGGATGACACTTTCGCCTTCCCATACCATGGCCACCACCGATCCGGAGGTAATAAAATTCACCAAGTCCGCAAAAAAGGGCCGGGCGCTATGTTCAGCATAATGTGACTCTGCTGTGGCTCGATCCAACTGTAGCATCTTTAAGGCGGCCAGACGAAAGCCTTTTTGTTCAATGCGGCGGATGATCTCCCCTACCAGAGCTCTTTCTACTCCATCGGGTTTTATCATTACCAAAGTCTGTTGCACTTAGTTTTCTCCTTCTGTTTTTTCAGCAGGGTTTTCTGGGGAAGCCTCGCTGTCGGCCTCGGCCTGATCCTTCTCACCAATCGCTTGTCCGGTCATAATGGCCTCGAACTCGTCAGCTTCCATGGTTTCCTCTATCATTAATCGTTCCGCAACTTTATGCAGTTTATCCATATTATCCAGCAAAATTTTCTCAGCTTTATTATAGCTTGCTTCCATGTATTGACTGGCTTCTTTGTCAATGGCAAAAGCTATGGCATCGGAATAATTGCGATCTCGGGATATGTCGCGACCCAAAAATACTTCTTCGCTCTTGTGGCCGAAAGTCATCGGCCCTAGCTCATCGGACATCCCGTATTCGGTGATCATCTTACGCACTATTCCAGAGGCCCGCTCCAGATCATTCTGAGCTCCCGTACTGATGTCGTTCAACACCAGGGCTTCAGCCACCCGTCCTCCTAGAAGGGTCGCTACCTCATCCAACAGATAGGACTTGGTGATATAATTCCGATCTTCCTCGGGCAGTAACAAGGTGTAGCCTCCGGCGCGCCCGCGGGGGATGATGGAAATCTTATGCA
>MTKW01004326.1_pt1 | contig 12572 bp, 6 predicted proteins | sample 1042761 | NCBI WGS metagenome assembly MTKW01 (sample SAMN06205366, study PRJNA360243) | anaerobic digester metagenome | biome: Wastewater treatment plant; feature: Anaerobic digester sludge; material: sludge; isolation source: anaerobic digester fed with sludge from wastewater treatment plant ...
GGAACCCGAATCGGTTCGCTTTCTGGAAGACGATCGGGGCGCCGTTCAGGAGCTCGTTGGCAAAGATCGCGTCGCGAGAGGCCCAGCGCAGCGCGCAGTAGGCGTCGGCGATCGCGGCTTCGTCGGCGTCTTCGGCGTCTTCGGCGAATTCTTTTGCGGAATCGATCGCGGCTCGGAACGCGCGGAGCGTCTCGGCGCCGACCAATTCGTTCTCTTCCAGGCAGAAGAGGAGCGCGTCGGACCGCTCGATCAGGTCGGTCAGCGCGTCGGCTGTTCCGACGGTTCGGTCGCGCGTTTCTTCTTGCTTAGCCCAATCCGCTTCGACTCTCGATCGGAATCCGGCGGTCGGCTCGTCTTGCGCGGCCGCAAACGCGCCGAGAAAGAGCGCCGCCGAGAACGCGAGCGCCGCGCTTATCTTGGGATATAATCTTCGTTTAGTCATGATGGCCTCCAACATATTTTCAAATGCCGACCTTTCCGGTCGAAGCGCGGACAAAGCGCTCGACTCTCCTCAACGCGTCGCCAGGGAATCGAGCGCTCATAAACAAACCGCGCGATCTGAGCGGAACTCAGACCGCGCGTTCTTATGACGATACTGCTATCGTTTCATTGTGCCTTATTCGGCGTTGGCGGCGCGGCCCAGACGAGGACGCAGGCCTTGACCTTGACCCTGGCCTTGACCTTGCCCTTCGCGCAGTCCGCGAGGACGACTGCTCCACATAGTAACGAATTTTTCGACTTCAGCATAATCGATTCCGGAGATCGTTCCGGGCGGATCGACCGTCTTGTTCTTCATGCCGGGGAACGGGTAGTCGAAGTTGGCGACCAGGAGCTTGCCGGCGTAAACGACCGCTTCGCACGGCTGGTCGAGGAGCCCGTCCTTGCCGTCGGAATCGTCGTTCATCCAGAGGATAATCGGCCGAACTTGTTGGCCCGCCTCGACCGGCTTGAACATCCAAACGGCGTTGTTGACGGAGTCGTTGATATAGACGCAGTCGAGGTTCGCGTCGTAGAACATACCGTCGCAGCATTCGAGCTTCGTTTCCGCCATCGGACCGCGTCCAAACGCGCGTTGGTTCAGCGCGTCGAAGACCGTTTCGACGTTCTCTTGCTTATATTCGCCGGCGTCGTTCGGACGGAGCGCGTAAATGTAGCCGTTGCCGAAGTTGCCGAACCAGATCGTGCCGTTTTTGTCGATGCAGATACCGTCGGCGCCCGTGTCGCCGTCGCGGCCGAGCTTCTGAACGGTTGTGAAGGCGACGCAGTGCGGGTCTTCCGGACCAGACTTGATCTGGAGCGGCGGATTGCCGTCTTTGCCAGCCTTCGTAATTTCGTCGGCGGTGAACATGAGGACGCCGCCGGAACCGAGAAGCTGTTCGTCGTTGAGTTCGACGTCAAAATACGAGTCGCTGACGAACAAGTTGCCGTTGAACCAGGTCATGCCGTTGGCCAGCTTGAGCCCTTCGACCGCCACTTGGACTTCCTGAGTCGGCTTGCCGTCGACGAAGACGACGCGCAGAATGCGGGAGCAGTAGTCCGGGTTATGGAAGTACTGGTTGTCGCAGACGTACAGGTTGCCGTCGGGCCCGAAATCCAAGCCCATCGGGCCGGCTTGACCGGTCTTTTCCAAGACGGGGAATTCCAAGATACGCGTCGCTTTACCTTCCTGGTCGACTTCGTACAGGTACCCGCCCTGCGCGGAATCCGCCTTGACCATATTCTCGTCCATACGGCCGAAGTTCGGGACGCTCAGGTAGAGCATGCCGGTTTCGTCGCTGATCGTCATGCCGTCGGGCGTGTAGCATTCGTCGCCTAAGTCGGCGAACAGGGTGGGCTTAAGGTTCGCGCGTTGGAGCGCGGGCCGTTCGGTCTGACGAAGACCGCGTTGGATCGCCTGACCGGCGCCTTGACGAGCGCCGCGTTGACCGCGAGCAGGGGCGTCCTGCGCCAAGGCCGTCGAGACGACGCCGAGCGCGAGGAGCGCGCTGAGTAAGAGATTGAGTTTTTTCACGTTAAGTTTCCTTTCTTATAGTGAACTTGGCGACGACGGGGTTCAGCCCCGTCGTCTGTTTGTTGACAGATGAGGTCCGACGTCTATTCGAGCGTCGGCGTTACGACTTCGCCGCGGCGCTGCGCTTGGACCGTTTCCATTTCGTACGCGCCGAAGAAGTCTTAGTTATTGTCCATCCAGAGCGCGAAGCGCCGCATCTCCTCGTCGGAGAGCTGGACGTCGTAATGCCCTTCTTTCAGCAGCTTCCACAAAGGCGAGCGGTTCGCGCCGAATTCGCCGGGCATGGTCTTGCCGGGCGTGAAGGCGTTCCACGCGCCGCCGTGGTGCGGCTGCTCGGTGATGGGCGCGCCGGGGTTCGCGTTCCCGTTGCCCGTTACGTAGACGTAAGGACGGAGATTGATATACGACGAAACGAAGTACTGATCTTCCGGGCCGCGCCCTAATTCGAAGGTCTTGCCCTCTTTGGCGGCTTCGTCGTGGCACTCGGCGCAATGCTTGTCGAGGACCGTCTGAATCAAGGTCGGATAGTTGAACGGATTCGAGCCGGAGACCTCGGGCTCGATCGTCGAGGGCGGGCGCGTGAACGCAGTCGGCGTTACCGTGTCGACGTTTTGGCTCGTATTGAATCGACCTTCGTGACAGCCGAGGCACGTGAGCGTTTCGCCAGGATGGACGTAGGTCGCGCTGCGCATCGTCTGGACGGCGACGCCGTCTTTGTCGAGCGCCTGGATATAGAACGGCACGTCGACCGGCGCTTCAAAGCGCGCGCTGCCGTCCTCTTCGACCGGCACGGTCCCGAGGACCTTACGCGCCCCGTTTTCGCCCGCGTACCCGATCCAGGGCATATTCGCATTCACGGTCGTCTTCGGCAGGATCTGGACGATCCGGAGTTCCTTGATCTCGGTTCCTTCCGGGAAAGGCCGGGTCGTCGTGTAGACGTTGACGAGCCCGACCGTCGCGGTCGTCGGCAGGACGTCCGGAACCTTCTTCACGGCGCGCTCTTGCTCGGTCAAGCCGACGAACGTCTGGTTCGGGATGACCGGCGGGACGTCGCGCGCCATCACCGGGATCGGATGCTGGCAGGAGATATCCTTGTCGCGGTAGAGCAGGACGCGGTTCCCGAAGGAGTCGAGCAAATAGACGCTGTAATTGTTCGCTTCGCCCTTAGCGGACCCGCTGAACGCGTCGTAGACGACCAAGAAGAAATCTTCGCTGAGCGGGAACGGCTGGCCGTAATTGTGCGGCGGGCCGTGGACTCCGATCTCCGCTTCCGGGAAGAGCTGTTCGGGCGTAACGCGTCGGATCGGCGCCATCGGGTCGTTTCCGACGTCGTCGTCTTCAACTAACGGGTCGAGCAAGATGACCGAGCCGAAGTTCTGCGTATGGTGCCCGCACGCGATCCCGACCAACAGGTTCGAGTCGGGGACCTGCTTGAAAGTCGTCTCAAAATGCGGTCGGCATTCCTGACTTTCGGAGTAGTTCCCTTGAACGGCGCGCGAGTCGCGGCCGTCGGGGAACGTGATCCAAGGATGGTGCGCCTGATTGAACCCGCGATCGACGTAGTCCCAACGGGTATAGACGATCATGCCGTTGTTGTCGACCGTCGGCGCCCATTCGTTCGTTTCGTGGACGCTGAGCGCGACGATATCGCTTCCGTCCGGGTTCATCGAGTGGAGCGTGTAGCTCGGGCAAGGGCGCGCGTGACAACGGCCGTACCCGCCGCGCCGTTCGGAGATGAACGCGACGCGCCCGTTCGGGAGCAGGCACGGGTCGATATCGTTCCACGGCCCGTCGGTGAGCTGCGTGAGCTCGGAGCCGTCGATATTGACGCGGAAGATGTGGTAGGAGTTTTCCGTCGTCCATTCGTAGACGTGCCGGGGAGTTTTCGTGTCGGCGGCGGCGAAATAGATCTGCTTGCCGTCGTAGGACAGGTGCGGCGCGAGGAATCCCCAGGTCGAATCGAGCTTCGTTCCTTTCAGCCGACCGTTTTGAACGACCGAGTCTTTCAGGACGTCGACGACTTCCGGATTATCCGAAAAGACGTTCTTCATCATGAAAAGCCCGCCGCCCGGCCGCGCGTGGAACCCGAAGAACTGGTCGCACATATGGTTGCCCTGCTTTTCCGGCTCGGGGCAATAGTGGCGCTTGATGAAGAGCATATCGTTAAAATCGAGGAGCGGGTTCTTCAACGCAATATCGCGGCGCAATTTGTACGCTTCCCCAAAGAGCGCTAAGCGTTCTTTCACGGAGTCGAGGGTCGGCTCGCCCCCCTCGGGCCAATTCGCTTCCGCCGCTTCGTATTTCGCCAGGAACGCGGCCCAGTTGGCGGCGTCTTCGCCGAGCGCGTCGTCGTCGCGCATCTCCTGCAATACGTCAAGAAGGGTCGAGACGCGCCGGACCATGATATCGAGCGGATCTTTATCGGTCGGGAGCAAGGTCGCTTCGACGTCGCGCGCCGTCGCGGCGACATTTTCGCGCATCCCTTCGGCGAGCTGCTGCGTGAGGGACGTGAACTCCTTCACGATCTCGTATTCGTCCGGATCGCTCGGGTCTTGAGGGAGGACCGCGCGGCCTTCGTCGTCAAGGTATAAAGGCCGGACAATCTGAACCAACTCGGCGCTCTTTGCCCCTTCTTCGTCAAGTTCGAGCCGGGCGTCCCCAACGACCGCATGGTCGTGTCCGTACCCCTCGGGGCCCGTGTCCGCATAAAGGACGAAATATTTCTTGCCGGTAAAGGTCAGGTCGCACGAGACGGTCGGCTGGCTCCCGACGACAAATCCGCTCGACCAGACGTGTTCTCCGTCCGCAAAGACGTGGAACGCCATATGACCTCTGCCGTTCGTCTCGTCCGCGATCCCAAATTGGGCGCGGAAACGAGCGGAACCGGTTTCCGGAAGGGTTACGACCATCGAGCCGGGCGCGTGCCAGCCGAACCCGCGGCCGAATTTCGTGCCGTTCACAACGAGCTCGCGGTTGTCGGTCGTTCGACCCTTGTTCGTCGTGCCGTAGCCGACCGCGGCAAGGGAAAGATCGAGGTCGTCAATCCAGACGGTCGCGGCGGGCGGAACAGTGAATTTTGGAGGCGGGACGGGCGTCGCGGCCAACGCAGAGACCGCGGCGCTCGCCGTCAACGCGATAAAGAACGCAATGATAGGATAACGTGTCGGCATGACGTCTTTCTTTCATCTCTTAAGTTTTTGTCATGAAGGAATAATTACGTCGACGTCGCTCGCGGCGCGGTAATTCGCGCCATACGCTCACGACTCTATCAATTCTAACATATACGCGTTTGCGCGTCAAAAGTTTTTAGCATTTTCTGGGAAAAAACTGAAAAATTCGCGCGTCGGCGTCCAAAAACCTCTGAAAACACGGTCCCAAACGCGTTTTTCTCGCGACTTGACGCGCTTTATTCGGTGTGATAAAATTTAGCGCAACGCGGAAACGGGCGAGCGCGTCGTGCGTTCGGCTCGGTATTCTGCGGTTCCAGCTCCGCCCTCACTAAGCGCGAGCGCTGATGAAAGGAAATTATGCCGTCGACTCCCGCCCCGTCGTTTGGACGACGTCCACGAATCGCTGTCATAGGCGCCGGAATCTCCGGTCTTGCCGCAGGATGGAAGCTTCGCAACACGGCGCCCGACGTCGATTTTACGATCTTCGAGAAGGCCGACCGGGTCGGCGGGATTATCGGCACGCGTAAAGTTGGCGATTTCCTGTGCGAATTGAGCGTCGACAACTTCATCACGACAGCGCCACACGGGCTCGACCTCTGCAAAGAGCTCGGGTTCGAATCGGAACTTCAGTCGACGAACAGCCAGTACCGCCGCACGTTCGTCGTCCGGAACCGGAAACTCTACCCGCTCCCGGACGGATTCATGACGATGGCGCCGACCAAGTTCTACCCGATGATCGTAACGCCGCTCCTGACCCCTTGGGGCAAATTGCGCTGCGGGCTCGAGCTGCTCCTGCCGCGCCGCAAGAGCGACGAAGAAGAGTCGCTCGCCTCGTTCGCGACGCGGCGGCTCGGCAAAGAAGCGTTCGAACGGATCATCGAGCCCCTTGTCGGGGGGATCTACGGAGGGGACGCCGCCAAATTGAGCTTGCAGGCGACCCTGCCCCGATTCGCCGAGATGGAGAAGAAAGACCGGTCCCTTATCTGGTCGATGAAAAAATCGATGAAGAAAGCGCGCGCGGATAAGCGTCAAGAGGAAAGCGGCGCGCGCTACTCCTTCTTCATCACGCTCAAGTGCGGACTGCAGGAACTGACCGAACGGCTCGCCGACAGGATCGGGCGCGACCGAATCGCGCTCAACCACGCCATTACCCGAGTCGAACACGCTCAAGAAGGCGGCTGGAACCTGTTCAACGCGGACGAGCCGCCCGAACGGTTCGACGCGGTCGTTTTCGCGACCGATTCGGGCGCGGCGAGCAAGGCGCTCTACTGGGCCAATCCCGAGGCGGCGGAAATCTACGGTCAGACGGACCACACCGGCGTCGCTATTATCCACCTGGCGTATGAAAACGACCAGATCGGCAAGCCGATGCAGGGGATGGGGTTCGTCGTGCCGACGTCCGAAGGCAACGGGGTCATCGCCGGAAGTTTCAGCAGCCATAAGTACCCGACCAGAGCTCCGGAAGGCAAGACCCTGCTCCGGATCTTCGTCGGCGGCTCGCGCGCGCCGGAGATGGTCGGTCTGCCCGACGACGAGCTGATTCGGCGCGTTCACCAAGAGATGCAGACCCTGCTCGAGGTAAAGGGCGAGCCGATCTTCACCGACGTCGCCAAGTTCCCCAGCGCGATGCCGCAATATTACCTCGGCAGGCTCGCCTGGCGCGAAAATCTGCAAGAAGCGCTCGAGAAAACGCCGACAATAGCGCTGGCGGGCAACGCGCTCGAAGGCGTCGGGCTCCCGACCTGCGTCAAGAGCGGTTACGACGCCGTCGAATCGGTCCTTGCCGCGCTGACCCCCGAGCAAGACTGACGGCGCCGGGAAGACGCGCCTTTAACTGTCGGGCCGAACTGAAAGAATCAGCCGCGGACGCTCTTTTGGGAACGTTCGCTATGAACCTGTAGAGCATATCGAACTTATCCCCCTGTCGCAAAGGAAGATATTATGGAAATCACACCGCGTTGTTTATCCGCCGGTATTTTGTTCGCCGACGTAGGCTGCGCCCCGATCGACCATGCGCCGGAGCCCGGCGAGCTCGTCGCAACGGACCGCATCGGGCTCTCGCTCGGCGGGTGCGCGTCGAACCTCTCGATCAACTTGGGGCGTCTCGAAGTTCCGACCGGGCTTTGCGGATGCGTCGGGGACGACGCGTTCAGCGACCATATTCTGAACTCGCTCGCCAACCCGTTCGTCGACGTCTCGGGCGTGCGCCGCATCCCGAACTCCGGGCCCGGCTGTTCCCTTATCGTCAATGTGAAAGGTCAAGATCGGCGCTTCATCAGCACGACCGGCGCCAACGCGAAATTCGCTATTGAGGATATTCCGCAGAAATGGACCGACGCCGCCGAGATCCTCTTTGTCGGCGGGTACCTCATGATGGAACGGCTCGAAACGCAAGAGACGGTCGACTACTTCAAGGCGTTTCAGGCTAAAGGCGGCAAGACGATCCTCGACGTCGTCCTCTATGGCGATCGGCCCTATTGGCCCGTCCTCGAGCCGCTCATGCCCTACTGCGACTACTTCATGCCGAACGACGACGAAGGGCGCGCGATCTCCGGGATCGACGACCCCGTCGAGCAGGCGAAATTCTTCGTCGACGCGGGCGCAAAAGCGTGCGTTATCACCTGCGGCGGCGACGGCTCGATCTATTACTCAAACGACGAAAAATTCCGCGCGGGTATTTTCGACGCCGAATTTGTCGGCGGGACGGGCTCCGGGGACGCGTTCAACGCCGGGTTCATCGCCGGGCTCCTAGACGGCGCCGACCATTATGAGACGATCAAACGCGCTGCCGCGCAAGGGATGAGCTGCGTGCGCGACGAGTCGGCGACCAAGAGCGTCTTCACAAAAGAAGAAGCGCGCGAGTTCCTGGAAGGGCGCGAGTTGAAGGTCGAAAAGCTCTAATTCGACAAAAATTTTTCATTTTTTTGGACGCGCGGCTATTGCATTCTTGCAAAAGAGCCGCGCGTTCGTTATGATTAAGGTCGACGCCGATAAGCAAGCGCTTAATTCGCGCGATTACGCTTCGCGTCTCGATATATGGAACGTTACTGTTAACTTGTTTTGTGGAGCGAGTTATGTTTTTACTTCAAAGTTACAAGGTGGCGGTCATTTTTTGCATCGTCACAATGATTTGCTGGGGTTCGTGGGCGAACGCTCAGAAACTTGCCGACAAGAAATGGCGCTACGAGCTCTTCTATTGGGACTACACCCTCGGCGTGCTCGCGACCGCGATCATCTTCGCCATGACGTGGGGCTCGCAGAATCCGGATAGTACCTACGCGTACCAACACAACTTGAGCCAAGCGATTGTGGAGAACCCCGCCTCGCTCGGCTGGGCGTTTGCGGGGGGCGTCGTGTTCAACATTGCGAACATCCTGCTCGTCTCCGCGATCGATATCGCGGGCCTGGCGGTCGCCTTCCCCGTCGGAATTGGGCTTGCGCTCGTTCTGGGCGTCTTGTGGAACTATATCAACGACCCCGCCGCGTCGGGCAATCCGTTGTTCCTCTTCCTCGGCGTCGGGCTCGTCGCCGTGGCGATCGTCATCAGCGCGCTCTCCTATAAGAAACGAGACGAGGCGAGCGCCGATCCGAACGCGCCGAAAAAACCGATTGGGAAAGGGCTCGCCCTGTCGATCCTGTGCGGCGTCTTGATGTCCTTGTTCTACTTGTTCGTTGCGAAATCGCTCGGCAAAGTGGTCGTGGACGGCGAACTCCTCGAGCTGACTCATGAAAACCTGGCCCGCCAAGGAGCCGTATTCGAGTCGGGCAAGCTGACGCCTTACGTCGCCAACTTGATCTTCGCCGTCGGCGTCTTCGTCAGTACTTGCGTCATCATGCCGATTCTGATGCGCTTCCCGATCGTCGGCGAGCCGGTTGAGAAAGGGCATTACTGGCGAGGTTCGCTTGCCAACCACTTCTGGGGCTGGGTCGGCGGCGGTATTTGGGCGATCGGCATGACGTTCAACGTCTTGGCGGCTGGTCTGGCGTCCCCTGCGGTCGCGTACGGGCTCGGTCAAGGCGCGACGCTCATGTCCGCCATCTGGGGCGTCTTCATCTGGCGCGAGTTCAAAGGCTCGCCTAAGGGCGTCGGCAAGATGCTCGCCGCGATGTTCGTCTTCTTCATCGTCGGCCTGTCCCTCATCGTCATAACGAAGATCGACTTCAAGCCCGCCGCGGCGGTCGAGACGGAGACGATTCAACAGACTGACGAAACAATCGAAGCGCTCCCCGACCTTGAAGAAGGCGTCGAAGAGGGCGTTGCCGAAGAAGGAATTGTCGAAGAGGGAATTGTCATAGGAGGCGCTGAAGTCATCGACAACTCCGCCATTGAGGAAACGCCGGGAGCTGTTGAAGAAACGATCGAAATAATCGAAGAAACGCCGGAAGCCGTTGAGGAAGCGCCAGTTGAAGTCGAAGAACCGATTGAAATAATCGAGGAAGCGCCGGAAGCCGTTGAAGAAGCGGTGGAAGAATTCGATATAATCGAAGAACCCGCGGTTGAGGAAGCGCAGGAAGTTGTCGAAGAACCGATTGAAATAATCGAAGAAGCGCCGGAAGCCGTTGAAGTTGTCGAAGAAGCCGTTGAGGAAGCGCCAGTTGAAGTCGAAGAAGCGGCGGAAGCCGTCGAACCGGCTGAAATCATCGAGGAAGCGTCCGAAGCGGTCGAAGAAGCGCCAGCCGAAATCGAAGAACCGGTTGACGTCGAAGAATGACGCGCGTCATAACGGACGTTAGTCGTTAGAAATAGCCGCGTTAAGCTCGACACAGCTTGACGCGGCTTTTTTCATGCTCGATAGAACCAGCTCACTGCAAGGCGCGCGCGATCTGCCGGACCGCTTGACGGAGCCGTTCCTCATTTTCGACGACCGCGAGCCGCAAGTACCCTTCTCCGAGCGGGCCAAACGCGGAGCCCGGGCTGACCACGACGTTCGCGTCGCGCAGGAGCCGCATCGCGAAATCGAACGTGCTGCAGCCCTTCAAGTACTTCTCGGGGATCTTCTGCCAGACGAACATCGTCGCCTTCGGTCGTTCGACTTCCCAACCGATCCTTTCGAGCGCGTCGCAAAGGACCTCGCTGCGCCGCTCGTAGATTTTCGCCTGTTTAGCGACATACGCGTCCTGTTCGCGCATCGCGACGACCGACGCGATTTGGAGCGGAACGAACATGCCGTAGTCGTAATACGTCTTGATCGTCGCCAGCGCGCGCACGATCTCCGAATTGCCACAGCAGAACCCGACGCGCCAGCCCGCCATACTGTAGCTCTTCGACATCGTCGTCATCTCGACCCCGACGTCGAGCGCGCCAGGGACCGACAGGAAGCTCGGCGTCTGGTAGCCCGAGAAGGCGACGTCCGCGTACGCCAGGTCGCTCAGGACCATGAACCCGTACTTCTTGGCAAGTTTCACCAGGTCGACGTAGAATTCGCGCTCGACAACGGTCGTCGTCGGGTTGTGCGGGAAGTTGACGATCGCGACTTTCGGACGCGGCAGGAACCGGTCGCACGCAAAAGCGATCTCCGCAAGGAGCCGGTCCGGCTTGCGCACGTCGAGCGCGAGCGTCTCGCCCCCGGCGAGGATCACGGCGTAGAGGTGCGCGGGGAAATACGGGGACGGCACGATCGCCAAGTCGCCGGGGCCGCACAGCGCAAGGAGCGTGTGGCTCAGCGCGTCTTTCGAGCCGAGCGTCGCGATGACTTCGGTATCGGGGTTCAGCCGGACGCCGTAATATTTCAGGTACCGCGACGCCACTTCGCGGCGAAGGCTCGCTATGCCGCGCGCGGCGCCGTACCCGTGAACTTTATGGTTATGGATCGCCTCGGTCAACTTGTCGATAACCGACTGCGCGGGCGGGTCGCTCGGACTGCCCATGCCAAGGTCGACGACGTCCGCGCCGGCGCGCCGTTTCGCATATTTGAGCGCGTTGAGCTCCGCAAAGAGGTACGGGGGCAGCTTCTTGAGCCGGTCGGCGACGTTGACTTCAAAGGGTCGCGCGTTGTCCGGAGCGTCGCTCGTCGACTCCAGCGCGTTCGCCAGCGCCGCGTCTACTTCCGACGCAATGTCCGCCAGCTTGCGCGGCTTCAACTCGTCGCCGCCGTTATTGCGTTCTTCCTGATTGCTCGTCATCCGCGCGCTCCTTGTTACGAACCTAACCCCTGTTGCCGTCGACCAGACCGATTCCGAAACCCCGAAATCTGTTCCGAGTCATTGTACAACTCGACCGCAATTCGACAACGGCTCCAGCCCGATTTTTCGCCCTTTTACCGCCCTTTTCCGGAATCTTTTCAAGCCTCGGTTCGGCGGTTTGGAGCCGTAGACTCCAAACCTATTGCGCCAGTTCCAGCTTCTTCTGGCGCAAGCATATCGCATAAAAGACGATAGCGAGCAGCTGTCCGGCGACGGAGACGACGACAAGATAGAGCGGGTTGAAGTCGTAGAGCGCGCCGAGCAGCCAGCTGCCTAGAAACCAGGCGACGCCGAACCCGGTCTCAAAGACGCCGAACCCCGTGCTGCGCATCGAGCGCGGGATAATCGCGCTGACGGCAGCTTTCATAATGCTTTCCTGCGCGCCCATGCCGATTCCCCAAAGGATGACGCCGACGCCGATCATGACCGGGCTGCCGGTTGCGAAGATGAAAAAGGCAAAGAGCGAGCTGAAGAGCGTCGAGACGATCAGCGCTTTCAAGCCGATTTTGTCGAAGAGCCAGCCGAAATAGAGCGCGGCAAACGCGTCCACGACCATCGCCGCCGCGTAAAGGAGGCTTAACGTCGCGTCGGGAAAGGCCTTAGTCTTAGCGGCGTGCAGCGTGATCAGCGTGAAGTCGGCAAAGGCAAACGCGAAAAGACAGATGGCGATCATGTAGAAAACAAACGACTTTTGGAACCGGAATTCCGTCTCTTCCTCTTCTCTCGCCTTCTCAAAGATCTCCGGGTTCGGATATTTTACCTTGGCGAGGACCAGAAGCGCGATCGTTATCAGCGCCGGAATACCGAGAACTGCAAAGCAGAGCCGATAGGTCGAAAACAGGTCGCTCGTCCCTTTAACCGCGGCGATGACAAACAAAATGACCGGGCCAAGAAATCCGCCGAGCTGGTCCAGAAATTCCTGATAGGCGAACCCTTTGCCCACCCCGACCTCGCTGGCGGCAAAACTGACCAGCGTATTCTTCGCCGGCTTTTTGACCGCCTTCCCGATCCGTTCTAAAATAACCAGCCCGCACGCGATAATCCAGCCGTTTTCAGGGACCAAAGCGAGCGCCGGAATCGCCAGAACCTGCATGGCATAACCGGCGATGACAAGCGTCCAGTATTTCTTCGTTTTGTCCGCAACATAGCCCGACAGCAAGCGCAGCGAGTAACCGAAAAGCTCCCCGATTCCCGAGACGAACCCGATC
>MTKW01001317.1_pt3 | contig 12568 bp, 7 predicted proteins | sample 1042761 | NCBI WGS metagenome assembly MTKW01 (sample SAMN06205366, study PRJNA360243) | anaerobic digester metagenome | biome: Wastewater treatment plant; feature: Anaerobic digester sludge; material: sludge; isolation source: anaerobic digester fed with sludge from wastewater treatment plant ...
ACGGTATTATCACTATTGTTTTCCGTAGACGACCAGAAGCGGCCTTGAGTGCCTACGTAGAATAACGAGCCTGAGCTTGATTTATAACCGCTAGCCGGGAAATAACGAACAACGTCGTTTTCCTGACCGCTACTCCAGAATATTGGATCGGCTATATTGGTAATGGTCACGGATGGCGCTACACTGCGAGAAGTAATTTTCAAATGAGTATTATTGCCATCGCTGATATACTCGTACTTCCATGCAGAGACATAATCAGTACCCTTGTAACGAAGAGCATAAGTAAGATTGTTCCCGGTATTTTTATAATCGCTGTGCATATTTATGCTCACACCTTGAACTATGACGTTCTCGGCAATATTATTATAAGGAGAAGTACTTTTGAAGTAAATGTAATTAGTGTTCTGCGGTATGATACTTCGCCACTCATCTATACTCGGCAGGTGGTAACCGGAAATGTTGATAGCTTTTGCAGCATTCCAATTGAAGTAACCGCTCACATTGCAAGCAGTTAAATCAGTCACAAAACCGTTACGGGCAGGATTGACGTTGGACTCGGCAACGTAGACGAGCGGGGTGATCATCTCACTCCAACCACTGTTTACGGTTGCAGTATAGCGATTTCCTACGGTATAGTTCTTCCCGCCTGCAACGTCGATGCTCCACTGGTAAGATTTGTTGCCGAACAGCGTTATTTTAAAATTTCCGTTTGCAGCGATTTTCATCACGGCGGGGTCAAATGCGAGGAAAGCGGTAATGGTGTCGAGAGCAGAGGAGAAAGTAACACCGGTCACACTAAGTGTCATGGCTTTGAATACTCCCGTTGCAGTCTCAACAGTCCAGCTTAAGCTGTTGAGTGTTCCAACACCGGCCGGCACGTTTTTGAGTTTAAATTTGATTATGCTATTCTTCGAAGTCAAGTTGAAGGTCTCAGTAAGGAGGTTAGCCTCTTCGTCGAACAGAAGAAGGTGGTTGCGGAGGTGTGCAGTCGAATTCTCTCCGTTCTGTGCTTGATTCCATGAAGTTGCTGAACCGGGTATCACGTTTCCGTTCGCATCCAGCGTGACTTTTTCTCCGGGATAGTAGGCTTTGTAGGTTGTTGCGCCTGTTACCTCTTGTCCCGTAAAAGTGTTTCCTGAATCCCAGTTAAAGATCCGGCTTCCTTTATAGGTTGCGCCGTCATACCCTGCAAGCAGGAGTTTGTCGCCTTCCTGCCATGAGAGTTTGCGTGTAGAGTCATCGTAAGTTACACGGGTTTCCGCTGGGACTGATGCGCTTATGGTCACTATCTTATCTTCTTCCTTACCAGTTCCGGTAAGAGGTTCACTAATACAACCCGCTACCAATAAGGCAAGCAGTGTAATTATCAATAGTTTGATTTTTCTTGAGTTCATAAGAAATGATATTTTGCTATAAGCATGCAAAGGTAGATTTTTTTTACAATCTAAAAACATTTGGGTGTAATTACTCAAAGCATAACAAAACCCTGAAAGTTTTTTGTTCAACTTTCAGGGTTTATTGTAGCCGTAGGTAAGAGAGATCTATCTATAGAAAGAGGGTGTTAAATTCCCTTCCAGTGGTTTGGGATTGCGCCGTAGTTGGTTACATTGGCTCCTTTGAAACAATCGGTAATCGTCCAATTGGTCGGCCCTGTTGCGCCTCCACCTCCGGTAAAACTCCATAACTCTGGGGCGGTACCAGGGGATGTTGCCTGCAACCCCACATTATAAAAACAGTAGCCGAAATCCATCGTCCTACCTACAAAAAAATTGGCGTTTGTGCCCGGATCCGGGAAAATCCCCGGTTCTAATACCAATTTTTTGCACTCATAGAAGCAACGATTGAAATTTGTTGCTTCTAAATGGTTGTGGAACAATCCTACTGGGATAGTAATTAAGTTCATGCATTGGTAGAAGCATTGGTGGAACGAGATTGCTTGCGTATTGTTATCAAACAGTCCCGCCGGAATGGAGGTTAATTTGTAGCATTGGGCGAAGCAGGCAGCAAAATGTTGTGCTTGCGTATTTTTCTTGAACAGATCTTTCGGAATAGAGTCTAATTGAGTGCAATGCATGAAGCTGCCGCCGAAAGATATTGCTAACGTATTTTTGTCAAACAGCCCCTCCGGAATTGAGGTTATTTGTTGGCAGCTTGTGAAGATATTGTTGAAATACAAAGCTAGCGTATTGTTGTCAAATAATCCCTCCGGAATTGAGGTTAATCCGATGCATTGCATAAAACATTGGTTGAAATTTGTTGCTAGCGTATTGTATTTGAACAGCTCTGTCGGAATAGAGGATAAAAGTTTACAACTATTAAAACAGTATGTGAAATCTGTTGCTAGCGTATTATATCTGAACAGCTCTGCCGGAATAGAAGTTAATTTCCCGCAGTAGCTGAAACAGTGACTGAAATTCGTTGCTTCCGTATTGTGCCTAAATAGTTCTGCCGNNAGATTTGCCGGAACATCGGCGAATCCGCAGTATTCGAAGCATCTGGTAAAATTTTTTGCTTGTGTATTGTACCTGAACAGATCTTCAGGAAAAGAGTTTAAGTACATGCTATTGTAGAAGCACAAGCTAAAATCCTCTGCTGCCATATTGGGAAAAGGGGTAAGTACGGCTGATAGAACATTTTCATTGGTGATGTTGTAATTGAATGTGATTTGTGGCAACTGTTTGAGGGAAGGGTCTACTTGGTCGGAGTAGATGGTAACGATATAATCGCCGTCGTTGGTGTAGGTATGCGAGGCGATGGGATTTGAAAGTGAAGCGCCTTGTGGAATAGGTGTCGAAGTGCCATCTCCCCAGTCGATCGTCAAATTGGCAGGGCTGGTAGATGAAGCATCTGTTTGCCAAATCTGATGAGTGTAACCATCCCAGATGTATTCGATGAGATAGCTGAATTTAGCCTGAGCCGGTGTCCAAGTTCCGGATACAGAAGCATAGTAGCGTTTCCCGGGATCGTAGGTCTTCTCGTTGGCAATGGGATTGCTCCACCACTCGTATGATGAGTTGTCGCCGATCAGCGTTATTTTTACCTTTCCGCCCGCACCGATCTTTGTCACGGTGGGGTCAAAAGCGAGGTAAGTGGTCAGGCTGGTTGTGCCGGAGCTCACATTGGTTACATTGAGGGTAGCCCATTGGGTATTTCCCCCCGCTACGGTTTCAACTGTCCAAATCAATTTTTGGAGAGTTCCCACCCCGGATGGTATGTTGCTGAGATTAAATCTGATGATGTCATTCTTTAATTCCAAGTTAAATGTCTGATTGATGGGGTTTGCCACTTCNNACATTTCCGTTATTATCCAGCACGATGGCCCCTGCCGGATAGTAGGCCTTGTAGGTGTCGGCGCCCGGTACCGCTGTTCCGGTAAAACTGTTGCCTCCGTTGTAATTAAAAGTAGCACAATCTAGATAAGTTCCACCTGCATCATATCCTGCAAGCAGAAGCTGGTCATCGGTCTGCCATTCAAGTGTGCCACCGATGCCAGGAGTGTTGGAATCTTCGTATGCCACACGAGTCTCCGGTGAGATAGTAGCAGTTATGGTCACGATCTTTCCCCCTTCCTTCTCAGGTTCGGGAATAGGCTCAAGCGTACAGCCCGCCACAATTAGGGCAAGCAGTGTGATAATAAATAGTTTGGGTTTCATGCCTATGTGTTTTTTATTGTTGGCTAATTGTTCATTAGCCATTGTTAACTGCTAATGGCTAATGGCTTGATGCTTTGAGATCAAGACTGTGGGCAAAAGTCTATGAGCTAAAAACGAAAAGCCAATGGCTAAAGGCCAAAGGCTAATTGCTAATAGCTAACAGTTCTTACCACGCATCTCCTCCGTCTCCAACGTCAGGAAGACTTGCTGTCAGGATGTTTTGGGAAAGTTCGATTTCGATGACTTCGATGTCAGGCGCGACATATTGTTCCCCCGATTTGAATTCTCGTGTGTTCATAATCAATTAGTTTTTCTACCAACCGCCAATATAGATTTTTTTTAATACAATACAAGATTTTGGGTGGAATAAGTCAAAGTTTAAGTTTATATTTATTCAGACTCGAATCTCAGAACCCCTAAACTTCTAATTCAAAACTGTTTTCACTCGCACCCGCACCTCGTAACTCGTAACCCGCACCTCGTAACTCGCAACCCGCACCCCGTACCCTTCCTTACTACTGACTCCTTACTCCGAACTCTCCAATCATCCATCACTACACACTCCCCACTCCCCACTCCACACTACCACTCCACACTCCACACTACATACTCATAACTATCCTTTTGTCATTTCATCCCGATTATATTGCAATTCGGAGGGAAACCCTTTTAAATAGAGGTGTTTTTTAATAAATTCGTGTCCATTTAATTATAAACTGACACAAATCATATTTATTTATGAAAAGACCAAAGATGAGCTTTTGGGGTATCTTCAACATGTGCTTCGGCTTTTTGGGGATACAATTCGGTTTGGCACTTCAGAATGCAAACGTCAGCAGAATATTCCAATCTTTTGGAGCGGATGTCAGTACGCTTTCGCTCTTCTGGCTTGCTGCACCTTTGACGGGTATGATTGTCCAGCCCATTATCGGGCATTATAGCGACAGGACCTGGACAAAGCTAGGCCGCAGACGCCCCTATTTCCTTGTGGGTGCAATTCTGGCCTCGCTGATGCTCTTTCTCATGCCAAACTCTCCGGCTCTTGCTCCCTTTCTCTCGCCCCTTTTGATTGCCGCAGGTGTCCTTATGATCATGGATGCCTCGATCAATGTGGCGATGGAACCATTCAGAGCACTTGTTGCCGACAATCTTCCTTCGGAACAGAGAACGCTCGGTTTTTCAGTACAGACTTTCCTCATAGGCATAGGTGCTGTATGTGGTGCTGTTCTGCCTTTTGTGCTTACCAACTGGTTTGGTATGTCTAACGTGCCTGAAACAGCAGGTGGCGTGGCGCCCAATGTCAAACTCGCTTTCTATATCGGCGGAATTGTGCTCTTTGCCTCGGTTCTGGTGACCGTGGTACGCACAAAAGAGTATCCTCCCGAAGGAGGAGTTCTCAAAAAAGAGAAGGACGGCGGATTTCTGGAGATTTTCAGGGATTTCGGCAAAATGCCCAAGACCATGCGCCAGCTTGGTTTGGTGCAGTTTTTCTCCTGGTTTGCCCTCTTTTCCATGTGGGTCTANNGGTAAGGCGGGTGATTGGGTTGGAGTGCTTCAGGCCATTTATAATGGTGTTGCAGCCGTGATCGCTTTCCTTCTTCCCGTAACTGCGGACAAAATCGGTCGCAAGGCAACGCATGCCATTTCGCTTATATGCGGTGCGCTTGGATTTGCTTCGTTCCTGTTTTTTAAAAATCCGACCATGCTCATCATTTCGATGGTGGGTATCGGAATTGCCTGGGGTTCAATCCTGGCGATGCCCTATGCTATGCTGGCAGGATCCCTGCCTCCCAAGAAAATGGGTGTATACATGGGTATATTTAACTTTTTCATCACTATTCCGCAGATCTGCAACGGTCTGGTAGGTGGATTGATGGTAAAGCATATCTATGGCGGACAGACCATTTACGCCCTCCTTTTTTCCGGAATATCTCTTTTGATAGCTGCGATATGTGTATTCTTTGTCGATGACAAGGATGATCCCGTACAGCTCTTTCAAAGAAAAAGAATTAAACAATAATTATAAAGGTTTTCCTATGAGACGATTAATGACAATGTTACTATCGGTAATGGTTCTATCCGTTACAGCCGCCTTTGCGCAATACACCGCAAAGGGAGTTGTGGTGGACTCCAGAGGAGAAACCGTTATCGGTGCTGCAGTTATCCAAGTGGGAACTGTAAACGGTACCCAGACAGGTCTGGACGGCGATTTTGTCCTGACAGTACCTTCTGGAGAGACTATGTTGGAAATCAGTTTTTTGGGTTACAAGACCATAACCATTACAGCCGCTCAGGCGTCAGCTGCAAGGATTGTGATGCAGGATGATACCGAATTTCTTGAGGAGGTAGTGGTCATCGGTTACGGTACTGTCAAGAAAAGCGATATGACAGGATCGGTCGTAGCCATAAAAGCTGACGAAATCAACCGTGGAGCCATCTCTTCTCCCGATCAGATGCTCCTCGGTAAAGTGTCGGGTCTGCACGTGACTCCGGCCTCAGGCCAGCCCGGTGCATCCGCTACCATTCGTATTCGTGGTGCAGCTTCGCTAAATGCATCAAACGATCCTCTGATTGTGATTGACGGTGTGCCTGTCACTTCTGACGGAGGTGCCGGAATGGGTAATCCCCTGGCATCGGTCAACCCCAATGACATCGAGAGCTATACCGTATTGAAAGATGCTTCGGCAACTGCAATTTATGGTTCGCGCGCTTCCAACGGTGTGATTATCATCACCACTAAGAAAGGCCGCGCAGGTGCACGTGGAGTCAATGTGAGTTACAACTCCAGCTATTCTGTAAAGCAGAATGCTTCTACCATCGATATGATGGATGCCGATACATTCCGCAACTTTATGCAGAGCACTTATGCGGGAAACAGCGCTATTCAGGGTCTTCTCGGCACCGAGAATACAGACTGGCAGAAACAAATCTATCGTCTGGCATTCAATACCGACCAGGCAGTAAGCGTTTACGGAGCAACAAAGCATGTTCCATATCGCGTAAGCCTTGGCTACAACTACGACCAGGCTACACTCAAGGTGGGTGACAACCAGAAAGCCAACGTCGATTTCAGCCTATCTCCCAAATTTTTTGATGACCACCTTTCAATCAACCTCAATGTGAAAGGTATTTACCAGAAGACCAACTGGGCTCCGACAGGTGCAGTAGGCAGCGCTCTCTCGTTTGACCCTACGAAACCGACACATTTCACAAATCCTGACGGTAGCATAGACTACTCAAAGGTGTCAAACGGTTACTGGAACTGGCTCAATGCCGACGGCAGCGCCAATACGATGGCCGGCACAAACCCCCTTTCAAGCCTCTACGACTTCACGGATGTCAACAAAGGTCTCCGCTCGATCGGTAACCTCCAGATTGACTACATGTTCCATGGATTCGAAGACCTAAGATTCAACCTAAACCTCGGTTATGACGTCGCCAAGTCAAACGGCGAAAAATATAACCACCCCGGTTCAATTTCGGCAATGCGCTCCAGCCTTGATCTTTATACTGATTATGCCAATTACAATTCCAACACACTGCTCGAGGCGTACTTCAATTATAAGAAGGAATTCGGCAAGAGCAACCTTGACGTGATGGCCGGTTACTCCTGGCAGCACAACTACGTAAAGTATGATCAGAGCACTTATCTCAATAATGAGTCAAGGCCCCTTTATCAGGCCAACCCCACAAATGCAAAGGAGTACTACCTTATTTCATTCTTCGGAAGACTCAATTATTCACTCCTCGGCAGGTATCTCTTTACAGCTACAATTCGTGAGGACGCCTCCTCTCGCTTCAGCAAAGCTAATCGCTGGGGCTTCTTCCCCTCCGTCGCTTTCGCCTGGAACGTGGTAGAAGAGAGTTTCCTAAAGGGCACTGATGCAGTTTCGGCCCTTAAGCTCCGTCTAGGTTGGGGACGCACCGGACAGCAGGATATAGGATCCGACTATTATCCTTATATGGCAAGATACGAGGAGTCCAGTTCCATTGCAATGAAATATTATCTCGGTGATGGGTATTACACTACCCTCGCTCCTCAGAAGTATAACCCTAACCTAAAATGGGAGACCACTGAGACCTACAACTTAGGTTTGGATTTCGGATTTATGAATGACAGGATCACAGGTAGCCTCGAAGGTTACTACCGTTACACTTACGACCTGCTCAACGAAATTTCGACTCCTCTGGGTTCAAACTTCGGCAACAGTATCATCTCCAACATTGGTAATATGGAGAATAAGGGCGTTGAGTTCTCTCTCAATGTGATTCCTATAGAGACAAGCGATATGTCGCTCTCGATTGGCGGAAACGTTACCCTTCAGAGCACCCAAATCACAAAGCTTACGAGTGTTGAGACAGAGGGCTATCTTGGAGTTACCACCGGTTCCGGTATGGGCGGTACGGGAGGATACACTTCACTTCACCGCACCGGATTTGCGCCCTTCACGTTCTACCTTTTCCAGCAGCTCTATGATTCGCAGGACAATCCGATCCAGAATGGATTGGTGGATCGTGACGGCGATGGCGTAATCACTGACGCTGATAGGTATGTGACCGGCTTCAAGCCCACTCCCGATGCGTTTTTCGGACTCAACCTCAAATTCAGGTACAAAAAATGGGACCTCGGCTTCAACGGCCATGGTTCGTTTGGTAACTACATTATCAACAGGGTTGCGATGTCCTACGCTAGTTCATACAGTGACAACTGGAATAAGGGCTACCTTGACAATTTGAGCAACATCTATCTGGTGAATGGCTGGACGGCAGCTATGGAAAACAACCAGAAATATAGCGATATGTTTATCGAGAATGGTTCATTCTTCAGGATGGACGATATCAACTTAGGCTACACATTCGACAAAGTAAAATGGGTAGAGAGCATCCGTCTCTCCGCTTCTGTGCAGAATGTATTTGTAATTACAAAGTATAGAGGTCTCGATCCCGAATTGCAGGCATCTGACGGTGTGGATTCCAATATCATTCCCCGTCCCCGTCTCTTTACTTTGCGTTTAAATATTAACTTCTAAAAATGACCCGACGTATGAAAAAGATATTAAATATTAGTTTCTTGGCGCTGTTGGTATCTCTGATCTTTGCTACTTCCTGCATAGGTGACCTGAATACACAGCCTCTCAATGAAACTGACGCAACCTCGGAGACCGCGTATAAGGACGAGGTGAGCTATCTCAAGTCTTTGGGATATATCTATGGATACTGGGCATTGGCAAGCCAGAATGATGCCGGATCGTCGGACATTAACGTGTCAGACGCCGGTCAGAGCGAGCTTTGTCGTATGTATATGATACTCAATGAGCTCAGTACAGACGCACTCAAGATCATCTGGGGCGACAACTATATCAATCCTATCCAGTATCATAAATGGACATCAGCCGATAACGAAGCCATTATCGCGGTTTACACACGCTGCATGAAAGGCATCACCCTGGCAAACGAGTTTCTCGTGAGAACAACTCCCGAGATGCTTGCAAGCCGCGGGCATGAGGCGTTCCAGAAAACTATTGACCAATATCGTGCAGAGGCAAGATTTAATCGTGCACTCTACTACTACCTTTTGATGGACTTCTTCGGCAATCCTCCCTTCGCAATGCCTGAAAATATAGGTGGCGACCTGCCTGAGCAGATCGGCAGAGTAGAACTTTTCAAGTGGATTGAGAGTGAGCTCAAAGAGCTCTCGGAACTCTCCGATATGCCTAACAAGGGTACGGTACCTTATCCCCGTGCTACCAAGGGTTCCGTATGGGCTCTTCTTGCAAGGATGTATCTCAATGCAGAGGTCTATACCGGTACGGCACGTTGGCAAGATGCAAAAGATGCGGCAGCTAAGGTTATCGGTATGGGCTACAAGCTCCATGACAACTACCACGAACTCTTTATGCAGGACAACACCACCAACGGTGCTGCGGAGGAGTTTATATTTGCCATTTCCTATGACAAAGACCAGACACAGAGCTGGGGTGGTACCACCCACCTTGTTTCGGCAACACTCAGCGATGCGGCAAATGCGGCTATCGGAGCAGCAGTTGTTGGAGAAGGTCAACTTATCAACCCTGAGAACTGGAACGGCTATCACGTAGCTGATGACTATGTTGCTCGTTTCCAACTTGTAAATGTTAAGTGGGGCGGAGAAGGTTTCGGTTATGACAGAGCAGCCAGCGATAAGAGGGCATTCTTCTACAACGGTGGTGCGACCAAGGAGTTTGACAACACTACAACTGATTCCGGCTGGAGATGTTGGAAGTTCTCCGGACTCTATTCAGACGGTCATGCCATATCAAGCTCCGAGACCAACTACAAATTCTCGTCAATCGATTTCCCCATCTTCCGTCTTCCGGAGATGTATCTCATTTATGCGGAAGCTGATGCCCGCCTGAACGGCGGAAATGTTTCCGACGAGACTGCAAAAGGCTATATTCGTCAGCTCCGTCAACGTGCGGGTGTTGATGCGACAACTCCTTCTATTATGGATCTCAACTGGCTCCTCGACGAGCGTGCCAGAGAGCTTATGTGGGAGGGTCACCGCCGTGTTGACCTCATACGCTATGGCCTCTTCACTTCAATGCAGTTCCCCTGGACATTGAAAGGTGGTGTACCTAACGGAAAGATTGCTCTTCCCGAATTCCGCACCATCTATCCTATCATTATCAGTGACCTCAACGCCAACCCCAAGCTGGTGCAGAACCCCGGTTACTAATGGCACGAAACATTGAAAAATCAATAAGATTATGAAACAGTTTAAATATATAGTAATGCTGATGATGACCATGTTTCTCTTTTCCGCCTGTGAAATGGAAATCGAACATGTCAAAGTCGATCCTGCGCAAAGCGTTGCTCCAACATTGCTTGGCCAAAAGGACATTATTGTCAACCAGGATAACAGCAAGGTTGAGGCAGTGGTTTTCAACTGGACATCAGCTTCGTTCGGAGTACCTACTCAGATTCAGTACGCTCTCTATCTGACACTTGGAGAAAACAGTGTTCTGGCGGGTACCTCCTTCTCAAACTCCTTTACCATCAGCAAGCAGGATTTGAACGGACTCGTTTGCAATGACCTGAAGGTCAAGCCCAATGAGACCGCTAATATCAGCGCCGGCCTAGTCGCTTCCATTTACGGCACTAATGTGGCGCCTGTCAAATCCAACAATATCAGCTTCAATATCACAACCTATGCTGCTGAGCTGAGGTTTCTCTTCCTTCCCGGTAATTATCAGTCATGGAACATTACCCAGGCACCCCAATTCTGGGAGACGGACGGTGGTACAAATCTCTACAAGATCCTTGTCGATCTTCAGGACGGCAGTGCCGATTATTCCTATTTCAAGGTGACTGTTGCACGCAACTGGTCCGATGAGAACTGGGGTTATAACTACCTCACTCCTTCTTGGACCTGTCCCGAACAGTCCGACTCCAACCTTTCTGTAGATCTGAGAGATGGTTCCATCTACGAACTCACAGTAAATCGCAGTGCAATGACTATAGACAAGGCAGTTGTTGACGGAGTTGGAATGTGCGGCGCATACAACGGATGGTCTTATGGCACTACCGGCGATGACCCTCTTACATATGACGCAACGGAGAATGTGTGGGTTTCACCTGCCGTGACATTCAAAGAGAGTGACGGACTTGCCTTCCTCATCCGCCTCAATACCGCCAATGACCCCAACAACTGGGCATTTAAGTTCGGCACAAATGGCGAAGCCAGTGCGGAAGTCCCCGGTGGCATCAAGCTCGTACAGGGTGGAGGCGACATTACGGTTCCTTCAGCCGGCACTTATATTATGAAGCTGCACGGCAACAGGACTCCTTATGTTTTGGTAATGGAAAAACAGTAACCTTTAAAACGATAATACAATGAAAAAGATATTAAGCTTTATTGCAGTTGCTGCTTTGATGTTGGGCATTACCTCCTGTGAGGTATTCCCGGAGGATGCCTTCTCCACAGCCCCTGTGGCTCCGGAGCTCTATTCCCATTCGGATATCCTTATGACATCCAACACAATGGATGAGGATATAAACTTCTCCTGGTCGGCATACAGATTCCTCCCTGAAGGATTGAACTATGACTTCTACGCGGAGTACGAGGGTACTGCAGCAAAACTTGCATCCACAAAAACTCTTTACTACATCGCTTCCAAAAGCGATTTTAAGACAATCCTTTATAATACTTTCTCTTCACTTCCCGAGAACAATACATTTACGATGTCGTTCTTTGTGCAGGTGACGGATGGCGCCAATACCTACAAGTCAGAAACCATCACCATTGACATCTATGCCTTTGGCGATGCTGTGGCTCCAGTATTCGGCGAAGTCATCAAATCGGTTACCCTCGATCCCGCCGACCCTACAGGTGAGATTATGCTCTTTACCTGGGAGCCGGCACGTCTCGGATACAATGAAGAGATTACCTACAGCGTATTTGCACAGTTTGAGGATGGAGATGCTGTTGAACTGGCTTCCGATCTTAAAAACACCTCATACACAGTAACAGTAGATGCTTTCAATGATGCGATTGTTTCGACAGGTGCACCTGAGGATGCAACTTCAGATGTAAAATTCTTCGTTAAGGCATTTTCCGAAACTTATGCTTCGGGTGTGCCTTCGGCTGTGATCACAATTCCTGTTAAAACCTACATAGCGTCATACCCTGACATCCTATATCTCCCCGGTAGCCACCAGGGCTGGAATCCTGCAACTGCTCCGACGATGTACGAGTCCACTGTAGCTAAGGGATTTTATGAGGGAGTCATTGACCTCAGAACTGAAGATGGCTCTGATGTTGAGTTCAAATTCTGTATCAAGCCTGAGTGGGGTGATGATTTCGGCGGCATTGTTGAGGTTTCTACCTTTGCCGGAGAATATGCCTCAGCAACAGGTGCCGTTGGTGCCCCTAATAA
>MTKW01006944.1_pt1 | contig 12567 bp, 10 predicted proteins | sample 1042761 | NCBI WGS metagenome assembly MTKW01 (sample SAMN06205366, study PRJNA360243) | anaerobic digester metagenome | biome: Wastewater treatment plant; feature: Anaerobic digester sludge; material: sludge; isolation source: anaerobic digester fed with sludge from wastewater treatment plant ...
CGTGAGTAAGATATGGCTGCTGATGTTATGTTTGGGCATAATTCTGGCCATCATCATGAAGGGCGCAGGAAGCGTCACGAGTATCGCATTGTCCTCAACTAAAGAGGCGATACAGGTATGCATAGGGCTTTCAGGGTCCATCGCGCTTTGGTCGGGAATCGCAAGAATAGCGGAGGAATCTGGGCTGATGTCGCAACTTGCAGACCTCGTGAGGCCGCTCATATCGCCTCTCTTCCCCGGCATCTCCCCTCGCTCCCGCGCCGTCGGATACATGGCTACAAGCATGGCCGCAAATCTCCTGGGGCTCGGGAGCGCAGCAACGCCCTTCGGGCTGCGCGCCATGGAGGAGCTGGCCGCCGAAGCCCGGCGCTCCCGGGGAGCAAACATATCCCGAGGGGCCAGGCTGCGCATGTCAGCACAGCACCGGGAACCCACTGACGCCATGTGTACATTCGCCATAGTCACCGCATCTAGCCTGACATTGGTTCCCACTACTGTGCTTTCCCTCAGGGCTGAGCTTGGATCTCGAGATCCAGGCTCTGTAATAGGAGCCACCATCCTGGCAACCATCTGTTCAACTGGCGCCGCAGTACTCTTCGACCGCCTTCTTTCGAAGGGAGGACAATGAAGATGACGCTCCTGTCGTCACTACCCCAACTCTTAGTGCCACTCTTTCTGCTGGGAATACCTGCCTACGGGGCGCTGAGAGGCATCGATGTATACGCATGCTTCATAGAAGGAGCCTCCGACGGGCTGAAAGTGATTGTAAGGATAGCGCCTGCCATAATCGCAATGTTCCTCGCAGTCGGACTCCTGCGCGACTCTGGAGCATTGGGCATCCTTGCGGATACGGTTGGACCTGCGACCGCAAGACTTGGAGTCAAGCCTGATCACATAATGCTGGCCCTGCTCAGGCCAGTGTCGGGTTCGGGGTCGCTAGGCTTCCTGGCAGGCATCCTGAAGGAGCTTGGCCCCGATACCTTCGACGGCAAGCTTGCATCCGTGATCCAGGGGGCATCCGACACATCCCTGTATATCCTTGCCGTCTACTTCAGCTCTGTAAATGCATCAAGCATGCGCCATTCAGTAGTAGCCGCATTCATGGCCAGCATGGTTGGGTTCGCCGCTGCCATCCTCGCCTGCAGAATCATCTTCCAGTGAGCAGGTGGCTTACTGCCAGTGCCATTATCTCCTCGGAGAGTGCTGCCGGGTCATGTCGAGCCAGGTTGGTCCGGCTGATGACCGGGGCATCCATTACCCTAACCCCCATGTGTTCCAGGGCTTCTCGATCCCACGAAACCGGCGAAGAACCCTCTCGGCAGTACTTATCAAGCACCTCTTCTGATATGGGCGAGTTGTTTACGATGATCGCATCTACGACATCAGCCCCCACATGGTCGTATATCGCAGCCAGATGCTGCTGGGCCGTGTACCCATCAGTCTCCCCGGGCTGAGTCATTACATTGCATACATAAACCTTGACCGCATCAGACAGGGCAATTGACTCTGCAATCCCCTCAACAAGAAGATTCGGCATAACGCTCGTATACAGGCTTCCAGGGCCAAGCACAATCACATCCGCATTCTCGATGGCATGCAGAGTCTCAGGAAGCGGAGCACATGCCCTAGGTTCCAGGAAGACCTTTCGGATTGCATAGCTGCTGCTGCTAATTGATGTCTCACCCATCACAACAGTCCCATCTTCGAGCACCGCGCCCAGGGTGCAGTTGTCAAGGGTAGACGGCAGCACGTGCCCTCTCACCACCAGTACTTTGCTGGACTCCTTGATAGCAAGCTCAAAATCGCCTGTTATCTCCGACATTGCGGCGATGAACAGATTGCCGAAACTGTGCCCTGCCAGGGGTCCTTCTCCATTGAACCTGTAGTCGAAAAGCTCTTTCATGAGCGGCTCAGCATCTGCCAGTGCAACCAGACAATCTCGAATATCTCCAGGAGGCAGCACGCCCATTTCCTTACGCAATCTGCCTGAGCTTCCCCCATCATCTGTCACCGCAACAACCGCGGTAATTCGGCTAGTATACTCCTTCAAGCCCCTCAGCAAAGTGGAAAGCCCAGTCCCACCGCCAAGCGCCACAACGCGCAATCTGCGGGACAGGGGTTTGGGCACAGGGCTTCGACGCATCAGAGTCCCTCCTACTTCAATGCGGGTTGATCACCGCTGCCTATCTCGACATCCCTATGCATTGTATGAGTACGGTATCCGAGTTCGCGCAACGGCCTGGCAAGCTGATTTGCAATGACCACCGAACGATGGCGACCGCCTGTGCATCCAATGCCAACCGTCAGGTTGAACTTACCCTCCCTCTCGTACTCAGGGAGTAAGAATCTGAATAGATCCACTAGTTTGTCAATGAATCTGTTCGTCACCGGCCAACGCATAATATACTCATTCACTTCTCCGTCATTCCCCGTCAGCTCCCTCAAGGAGTCAACATAGAACGGGTTAGGAAGAAACCTGACATCGAATACAAGGTCTGCATCTGCTGGCACACCATGTTTGAATCCGAATGATACCAGGGCCAACTGCATGGTAGGCGAACCTGAATCATCCCCGAACCTGCGCACAATCTCAGCTCTCAGTTGCCTTGCTGTCAGCCCCGATGTATCGATCACCAAAGCCGCTCCGGCACGTAGTGTGGCCAGGAGCTGCCTTTCCAGCCTGAGCCCATCCAGAATTCTACCCTCGGGTGCAAGAGGATGCGGTCTTCTGCTCGCCTTGAAGCGATTAACAAGGGTTTCATCGGACGCCTCCAGAAACAGCACTCTGTAGTTGAACCCAGAATCATCCATTGTTCTGAAAACAGAGGAGAGCTGGCCGAACACGTCCTGACCGCGCACGTCTATGACAAGCGCCACCTTGTCGATTCTGCCGGACGTCTGCGAAAGAAGCTCTGCCAGCTTCGGAATGAGCATGACCGGAAGGTTGTCGATGCAAAAATAGCCGAGATCTTCAAATGCTCTGGCTGCTTCAGACTTGCCCGCTCCGGACAGCCCAGTAATTACAATGCAGGAAAGCTCCTGGCCTCTAATTGCCGTATCTGTCATTGGCTCATCCCCTGATGATGAATTCTGGTCGATCTGCAAGTCTCTGGCTCACGACCGAAAAAGGCTGTCGGGCTTGCCGTGCAACTGCGCAGAAGCCCGCCTTACACTCTTAGTTTGCACTTCCGAGTATATCACAGCCCTCCCCAATCGATCCATGTAAAGAGTGAATCCCGGCCAGACGACGTTTCCAGGGTTTCCAGAGATCGTGAATCCAATTGCTCAGATATCGCGGCCTGCGCCAGGACTTCGAAATCTGACAGGTGCTGTGTGAACCGGTCGCAAGCGTACTGGCGAGCCTGACTGGTTGTGACAAGGAACGGCCAATCACTGGCCTCAAGGAGAATAAGCTCTCGGAAGGCTTGCTCCGCCATGGACCGCGACGTCCCCTCCAGCCTTCCAAACACACCCTCAAGCCTTCGGACAGTCTCATACGACCGCCAGATGGCCTCCCACATCCATTCAGTTTCAGAATTGAGCCAAACTGCGTGTTTTCCACCCTGCCCCCACGAACACTCGGGAATCTCAACTTCGTGAACAGGCGGGTGCAACTCAAGATACGACCCCAGAGTAGCGCAGGCAATCTGGCTCGAATCGTACAGCATCCTCATGGCGGTTGAGAGCCAATGTACGCCTTCATGCCACCAGTGCCCAAAAAGCTCCATGTCATAAGGAGCCACTATGACCCCGTGCTTGCCTGTCTCCTCTCTGTATCGGCGGAGCCTTGCCTCTGCAACGCCTGCGAAGTGCTCCGCATGCCTCCTCACGTTCGCAGCCGCATCCTCGGGGTTGTAAAGCTGCTTCTGTCCGAGATCCAAAAGCTTGCTTGTGACTTTCCAATAGCGAAGCCCGGACGAGTCATCTCTCTTGTGGAACTCAAGGTAGTTGCCATCGCCCGGATATCCCACATCCCTCGACCATACCTGGGCAGCCGTTACCTCATCTCGGCCGAAGACGACCAGTTTGGAATTGCGTAGACGATACGGCGCAAGTGTTGCCATGCTTGGTAGGCTAGCTCCCAGCCGGTTCTCACAACCTGTGCGAGCGCCGCCATAGAGGTTGCGCGGATCTCCGCCTGCTATTGCCGGCGTATCCACTATGAAGTACTCGATCCCGCACTCTTCCAAAGCCCGTTCTATGGCCCCGGGGCTGTACCCGCACTCCGGAAGCCAGGCGCCCTTAGGTGAGACGCCGAAGTGCCGTTGGCACGCCTCAAAGCCCAGCCGAATCTGAGTGCGGACACGCGAATCCTGGGATAGCAACGGCAAGTAGGCATGACTGGCCGATGTGGCAAGGAGCTCTACTCCTCCCCGAGCAGCCAGCCTTGCAACGGCGCCCAACAGATCGCAGTCATAGTAGTCTGTGAACCTCCTTTTTGCATTCTCGTAGAAATCGGCATAGTACCTTGACAATCCGGCAAGCCTATCATCGTGCACCGACTCGTGTCGCCTGAGGTCTGCCCGGGCAGCATTGGCACGAGCGTCCATGTATTCCACAGCGCGCGATTGCATGTACGGATCAGCAAGCTGCTCAGCCAAGACTGGGGAGAAACTCAGTGTCACACCGGGTCTTATCGCCTCTTCGAAGCAGGATAGAAGCCAGTCCAGCATGGGAATGTAGGTTTCGGCAACTGCTTCGAAAACCCACTCCTCCCCAAATGGCCATACTCCAGACCTTCGGCAGTACGGAATATGTGAGTGAAGAACCAGAGAGAACGTTCCAATTTGGTCCATTGTGAGCACCTCCTTGAAGCATAAACTATTGTTGCCCAAAGCAAGAAGAGTATCCGATATGGGATAACCTGCATTTCCAGCGGGCAGACTAATCAAGAGATTGCCAGACGGTAAAGGTCGGCAATTGAGCCTCAGGCTTTGTGTGTTTGTAAGGAGGTTCCATAAGTGCAGGACTCGCTCGATGAGGTCATCCAGGCAAAAGGAAGCGCAGAAGCGCCGATCGTGCCAGAGCAGAAACACGCATCGACGAACGATGCCGAAATCGAGCTCAGCCCCCCGGAATTGAGCCATCAACCATTTCCACACAGACCATTCCCGGAGGTAGCTGTATTTGAGCCCGAGGGTATACAGATGGATCCAGCTCGACGTCGCGAACTCCCGATACTGCCCAGTCTCTATGGAACCACGAGAATAGTCCTCCAGGTTCGTGACCCTTTCTGGATGCACGCCTACTGGGAGATTGCAGAAGACATGGCCATCAGCCTCCGCAGGCAGCTCGGAGAGGAGCTGGACCGCTCCAACCTGACCCTTCGCATTCATGACGTCACAGGTATTGCTTTTGACGGACATAACTCAGTCGGCAGTTTCGATAAACAGGTTCATCCCTTTGCAAACAACTGGTACTTGAACGTAAGCGAATCTGACAGGTCCTACTGTGTGGACCTCGGGCTTCTCACAAGCACGTCTCAGTTTCACCTGATTGCACGTTCCAACACTGTGCATACTCCCAGAGTCAGCCCGTCTCCAATTGTAGACGAGGAATGGCTAACGATACGCGAGATTGAAATGCTATGCCGGCCCAGCATGTCGCCTTCGTCGCCAGGCATTCACGAGGCCGCCCTTGCCGAAGAATACATTCGTCAAGTCGCCCTCGGGTCAGGAGGCGTGGGAGCAGTAGGCAGNNCGCTGCCCTTCGGAGACCACCCTGTTGATATTCTCGCTACATCCGCCGACCGGATCATGCAGAGAGGCATCTCATGGACTGTGTCGAGAGCAGCCAGGGAAGATAGGAGGTCATAGTCATTGTCAACTCCAATGGGCTACCTTGCTATCGTCTTGCATGCGCACCTTCCTTTCGTCCGGCACGCAGACGGAGAAGACTATTTGGAGGAAAAATGGTTCTACGAAGCACTGATTGAAACATATATCCCTCTGTACATAGTCCTTTCGCGCCTAGCAGCCGAAGGTGTTCCCTACCGGATCACGATATCGGTCTCCCCAACCCTTCTGTCGATGTTCCGTGATCCACTGCTTCAGACGCGATTCTCAACTTACATGAACAACCTCATCGACCTGGCAGAACAAGAGGTTGCACGGACGCGGTGGCTGCCGCAATTCCATGAGATTGCAAAGATGTACCGGGATCGGTTCCGAGCGGCGCGAGATGTCTATTGGAATGATCTTGGCGGGGACATGACAGTGGGGCTCCAGGAGCTTTCAGACTCAGGCCGCGTTGAGCTCATAACTACAGCAGCCACACATGGATATCTGCCTCTGATGGAAGTCTGCCCTGAGGCCACCCGCGCACAGATCCGCGCCGGAGTCGAGTATTTCAGGCAAGTCTTCGGATTTGGCCCGAAGGGCTTCTGGCTCCCGGAGTGCGGGTACTCGCCGGGAATCGACGGATACCTTAAGGAAGCGGGAATCGCCTACTTTTTCACCGATTCCCACGGACTGCTCAATGCATCTGTACGGCCAAGATACGGCGTGTACGCTCCTGTCTACTGCCGCTCAGGCATAGCAGCGTTCGGCCGTGACATGGAATCATCCAAACAGGTCTGGAGTGCGCAGGAGGGATACCCCGGAGATTACGACTATCGGGAGTTCTACCGCGATATCGGACATGAGTTGGATTGGGAATCTATCAAACATCTGATGGGCAATTGCTCTGTCAGACTGCAAACCGGGTTGAAGTACTACCGGGTAACAGGCCGTACTGATCATAAGGAGCCATACGTACGCCAGTGGGCACTGGAAAAAGCCGCTACACATGCCGGGAACTTCGTGTTCAATAGAGAACGCCAGGTGGAATACCTGGCATCTGTGATGGATCGAACACCCATAATAGTGGCTCCCTACGACGCGGAGCTGTTCGGCCATTGGTGGTTCGAAGGTCCCGAGTTCCTCGACTACGTAATTCGCAAGATCGCATATGACCAAAACACGATAGAGCTGGCAACCCCATCCGACTACCTGAAGCTTCACCCGCGGAATCAGGTCACCACCCCATCCATGTCGTCCTGGGGATACATGGGATACAGCGAAGTCTGGCTGGCAGACTGCAACAATTGGATCTACCGGCATCTTCACACGATAGCGTGGCGCATGACTGATCTGGCCAATTCGCATCCGCATCCCCAACCTGAACTCACTCGGCGCGCCCTGGCTCAGGCCGCACGTGAACTACTTCTGGCTCAGAGCTCTGACTGGGCGTTCATAATGAAGGCCGGAACATGTGTGGATTATGCCAAGAAGAGAGTTGAAACACATGTCGCGCGCTTTCTGCGGCTATACGATGACATAAAAGCGTCAACTATAGATCCCGGCTGGCTTGCGGAGATTGAGGAGCAGAGCAACATCTTCCCTGACATCGACTATACGGTGTACGCAGGCGCGCAAGCCAGCTCATGATCGCCCGGCCCGGCAAGCAGACGCGATTCGAAGTGCCCGCGGAGACCAAGCACCCCCGCCACCGACTGCATTGGACATTTCGGTTCGTGACAACACGTCTGTCACGTGCTACAGGTTGCGCGCGCCTCCGGTCATCTGCGTGTCGGAAATCGTCTCGGCAATCCTGCTGACGTATATCCCTGCTATCTCCTCGGCAATCTCCTGACTCTGCGCCTCACTGTACACGTGGAACAACGGTTCCTCAGAGTCGGGGAGTATCAGCGTCCATCCGTGATCGTCATAGACCTTTATGCCATCTATGAGCTGTACATCTTCGCCATCAGTCTCCTCTATCAGTCTCCTCATCACCCTGCCCTTATCCTCCCACGGGCAATCAACAATCTGCTTCGCCATGTAGGATCTNNCTCAAAGATCACTGCGAGAGCAAAAACGCCATCCAGTACCGGCTGGAAATGAGGCAGGTTAGCCTCTCCCATTCTGACCCTGGCTTCGATCGCTTTCTCCATCATTGATCTGGGGTTCGCCTGAGTTCGCACGACGTGGCCCCTGAACGCGGCAGCCAGTCGTTCTATTGACGAGGATGCTGTAACCGGCACAGCCACAGTTGCGCCGCGATGTGATGTAAGGAGGGATACGCAAATGAGGGCCAGCATCTCTTCGTTTGAGATGCTTGATCCCGTCTCATCCACTAACAAGAGTCTTTCTGCATTTCGGTCAAGCAGGAAACCGAGGTCGGCTCGTGTCATTGCAACGGTGTCGGTCACTGCAGATGGGGCCCATGCTGAATTGGCGATCTCCACATGATGCAGATCGCACCCGCAGGCATCGCAGAAAGCCCTCATGAGCTCCCCTATGTAAGCCCTGTCATATCCTGCTACAACCTTCATCCCGCGCCCGCGCACGGTATCAACATCTACTGATGAAGTGATGGCATCTAAATATCTCCCTACAGTACCCCGGGTAGCGATAGCCTTCCCTGCCTTTTCGGGGTTCGCGCGCTTGAAGTCCTCTGTGAGGAAGGCATTTTCAATCCTCCTCTCAGTGCCCTTGTCCACATTGATCCCGCTTGAGTCGAGGAATTCGAGGAGCGTGGCATTCCTGTCGGTCGGCGATACCCGCACATGCACTCCCCCGTCGGCCCCGAGTGCAGGAACGGCATATCTGGCCACTGCTGTTGTTCCCGGATCAAGCTCGGCCACTGACATGCCCGAGGATAGGATTCCCGATGTCAAAGCCCGCTTTATCATGTCAGATACGGGATGGATATCGCTGGACACCGCCACGGTCCCGCCGGAGAAACACGAACCATAGGCAGCGCCCAACCGGGCAGCGAAATCCGGAGTGACCTCGATATTGGCAAGCCCGGTCACGCCGAGGCGCCCGAACAGGCGCTTCGACCAGGAAGCCCCCCACACCAAGCTCGTGCTGATCTGAGCGCCGCCGTCCACTGTTTTGTCAGGCCATATCTTGACCCCGGGGCGCACCTGAGCCCGTTCACCTATGGAACAACCTGAACCGACTACTGCCCCCTCCTGGATAGATACGCCTGCCTTGGCGCTCACTCTGCTCCCGAGTATCGCTCCATGCGCCTCTGCACCAGATCCAATGAAGCAACCTGTCGACAGTATGGACCTTCGAACTGACGCTCCTTCCGCTATGATGCAGGACGGCCCCACAACAGAGTACTCCCCGACCAAAGCCCCNNGCGACCTTGCCCTCCAGGATATCCTGGGATGTCTTCCGGTATTGGTCCAGGTTGCCGACATCGCACCAGTATCCATCTGCTATGTAGCCGTACATTGGATACCCTTCACTCAGCAGCATCGGAAAGAGGTTCTTGCTGAAGTCGAACTCACACGACGGATTGACGTTCTTCATTATTTCAGGCTCCAATACATATATCCCCGTGTTGACGGTATCGCTGAACACCTCGCCCCAGCTGGGTTTTTCAAGAAACCTAGTGATCCGGCCATCGTCATCTACGATCACGACTCCGTACTCCAGCGGAGTCGCGACACGGGTCAAAACGATGGTGGCTGCCGCACCTTTCTCCCGGTGGAAGGCAACTGCCGACGCAAGATCAATATCGGTGAGTGCATCGCCGCTAATGACGAGAAAAGTGTCGTCCAGGAAATCGCCAAGAGCTCTCACGCTTCCAGCAGTGCCAAGAGGCGTGTCCTCCACTGAGTAAGTAATCTTGCATCCCATTGACGAACCGTCGCCGAAATAGCCCTGAATTGCCTCTGGCATGTAACACAGGGTACAAGCCAGCTCTATGAAGTCATGGGCAACAAGAAGATGAATCACATGCTCCATCATCGGTCTATTCACGACTGGCACCATGGGTTTCGGCATGCTGCAGGTCAACGGCCGCAGCCTCGTTCCTTTGCCTCCCGCCATGATTACTGCCTTCATCTGAACATAGCCTCCTCTGCATGCCTAGCCTCTCTGAGGACTTCCTCATACACCTTGAGAGTGCGATCTGCTATGGCGCGCCAGTCGTAGACAGTGAGGATGTCATGGTAGGCAGCTGCCGACATTCGTTCGGCAACCTCGGGGCTGTGAAGCAGATGCAACACTCCATCGGCGAGGGAGTTTGCGTTGCCGGCGTAGCATTTCCATCCGTTTTCTCCATGCCTGACAATTTCGGATAGCCCGCCTACGTCAGACGAGACGAGAGGGGTTCGCGCGGCCATCGCTTCCAGGGCGGTTATCCCAAATGGCTCATACAAGCTGGGCACCACGGCAACTCTCGCAAGCTTGTACAGAGCATTTCTTGCCTCGTCAGAGACGAATCCCACCATTCTGACCTTGCCTCCAAGATCCAACCTGGCCGCAAGGTTCCTCAGCTCGCCCTCGTAAGGCCCTTGCCCGGCAATGACCAACAGGGCAGAAGGCCAGTAATGTAAGATCTTGGGCATGGCTTCTATCAGCAGCTGGACGCCCTTCTCATTTACAAGCCTGCCCACAAAGAGAATCACGTTATCCTCGTCAGAGAGCCCGTACATTCGCCTCGCCATGTCCACGTCAGCGTCCTGAAACTGCTCCGGGTGGACGCCGTTGGGAATTACCCGCAGTTTGTCGCCGGGCATGCCGAATATGCTCGCAAGCTCCGCCTGCATATGGCGGGAACAAGCGATGACGCGCCAGGCTTCATAACACAAGAACCATTCGATGTCGGATATCCGCCGCTGCGTAGCATTGTGGAGGCCGCCATTCCTCCCCCACTCCGTCGCGTGAATGGTTGCCACAAGAGGTGTAGCGTATGCCCTCTTCATCCCCACCCCTGCAAACGATGTCATCCAGTCGTGGGCGTGAACGATATCGAAGGCTCCATCCTGGGAAACAAGACTCGCAGCCCGGGCCAGCATTCCGTAGGACAATTGCGTAGCCCAAGACAGAAAATCATCTGTAACAGGACCTATGGGATCAACCCTATGCACCCATACTCCCTGGTCGCGCTCGACATCCGGAGACCCTTCCGCGCTACATGTGATCACATGAACCTCAGCACAGCGCGCCATTGCTCCGGCAAGCTCGTGAACGTGACGAGCAAGGCCCCCTATGACTCGAGGTGGGTATTCCCAACTAAACATCAATATTCGCATAAAGCACCCCTCTCTGAATACCAAAAGACTGCGGCCTGAATTCCAAGCCGCAGTCATATAATTGGCCAAGCAGGATGAATTATGCGCCAGGAGCCTCACGTCGCCTGATATAGATTATTACAGCCGCGAGAACTACGGCGGCGCCAACTCCAACAGCCACCCATGCCGCAAGGGTTCCGCCGACACGAGCATAACCAGAGGTTATCTCCACCGTAGAGTCGCGCACTTCGGGGAAGAACTCATGGCGGCTGGTGCCTTTGACATAAGAACCTGCATTCTCGATCAGCGCCTTTCTGCCTGTAACCAGAGTTGCAACTAAATCGTATCTGCCCTGCGGCATAGGCGCTTCAACCTCGGAGATTGTCTTCCCCTGTGCCGCCCCTTCCTTCCTGGCTGCCCGAGACATGCTAGTCATTGGCATGTCGCTGATGTATCCACCGATAAACTGACGCACTGTACACGCCCTCGTATATGTGGGGAGACCAGCCAGTATCGTTTTACCGCTCCCCTCGATCCAGGAGACTGCCGACGGTGAGGGCCATGTCTTGCCCCGTTGAAGCTCAAAGCCTAATCCTGCAGAAGCACCCGGCGCTATCGTGAACCGATACTCTAGATCCAGGTGCCTGCCGAAACTGCCTAACACAGACGAGACGCGCGAGAGAGGCACATTCTCGTCGCCGTTCTGATGGGGAATGACTCTGATCAGGGTGCCGGAGATTACGTTCATCAGGCCAAAGNNTCCCTGCCTCCGGTCTGTATCCAACGCATGTCGGGGGAGAAGTTGTTCGACACAGTAAGATCGATCCGACCGCGCGACTTGATAGTGTAATCGACTGCAAGGGCCCTATCCTTCGCCGCCACTGACTTCTCAATCGTCGTGGAGCCATGCCTGAAAGTAAAGCATGCGTTTGGAAAGCCCTCGCCCAGCTGGGCCTCGTATTCAGCCAAAGGCAGGTCCATTCCGGTTGCAGCCGGGCCTGACATGGTATCAAGCAACACCCTGTCTAATCCGCCGCCTGCCATGGATTCATTGACAAACGATTCCCCCGAGTATTGCTGGATCTCACTCCCCACCAGCACCTCGCCATTTTCGAGATCATGCCAGTATAGAAGTTTCGCCCCTATGGGAGAGAGAACGAACATGTCAGTATTCGTTGTCATGATAACCTCATCCACACCGTCACGGTTAACATCTTCCTGATAAACCGAAACAGTCGGATTCACACACTGCCAGGCCGCAAGGGCCGACACGTACGCCGCCCTTCCCATCTCCCAATTCGCGCCTCCGGAAACCGCGCCGCCCGAACCAGGCCTCCCCAGGCCGTACTGGGCGGATATGAACACCTTCTTCGAGTGGTCAAGCAACTTCTGAGCTGCGGAAATGTCTTTCCCTGACGCTTCAGCCTTTCTTACTGCTGCCTCCACTGAGTGAATTCGTCCTCGAACTTCAGAATACAGGGTCCGCAACGCCTGAAGATCCTCGGAATCGGAATTGAAGGTCCTCCAGTCTGGGAAACCTTCCTTCGACGAGC
>MTKW01007394.1_pt1 | contig 12543 bp, 14 predicted proteins | sample 1042761 | NCBI WGS metagenome assembly MTKW01 (sample SAMN06205366, study PRJNA360243) | anaerobic digester metagenome | biome: Wastewater treatment plant; feature: Anaerobic digester sludge; material: sludge; isolation source: anaerobic digester fed with sludge from wastewater treatment plant ...
TCCCTTCCCTTAAAGCTTATATTTATAATTTTTAATAATTTAAGTGTAGTCATAACTAAAGCGGCTAATAAAAATCTGTATGATATTAGCTCCATTGGAGTCATAACTTCAAGGCCAATTTTACTAAATACAAAGGATAATCCAAATATAGTTGAATATGTAATGGCTGCTAAAATCGGTAAAAGTTTTTCTTTATTCATATTCTGTCCACCTCTATAACAATATATCATGAGGTGATATTTTTTAGCAATGTTTTTATTTTAAATTTGAATCTTTTCGTTATTAGTATTTTATCTTTCAGTGGTTCTTTATTGTCTAATTATTGATTGGATAAAATTTCTATGGTATTATGAGAATATTAAGAAAAGGAGGAGTTTTTATGGAATATAGAAATGCCAGATTAGAAGACATCCCTGGTGTTGCAGCATTACAACAAAAATACCATGTCTCAACTATTAGTGAAGAAGATAAACCAGATGGCTTTGTTACAACTTTATTTACAGAGGAGCAATTTAAAGAACTTATTGAAAAGGAAAATGGACTTGCCATAGCTTGTGATGGAGATAAGATTATAGCTTATGCCATGGCTGCATCTTGGGAATATTGGTCTGCTTGGCCTTTGTTTCAATATATGATAGAGGACCTACCTAATACAAAATATCTAGGACAAGTTCTTTCTACAGAAAATTCCTATCAATATGGTCCTATTTGTATTCATAAGGACTATCGTGGTACTGATGTTTTACCTAATCTTTTTGAGTTTTCAAGACTTCAAATGAAGGATAGATATCCTATTATGATTACTTTTATTAACCATATTAATCCTAGATCCTATAATGCCCATACTAAAAAACTTGGACTTGATTTAATTAAGAACTTTGAGTTTAATAACAATAATTATTATGAATTAGGCTATGATACCTCAAAAAAAACTAAAGGTTCTACTATTTAATTTTATCCCTACTCTTTTAATTGCAGGAACAAAGTATATATAGTATAATATTCAGTTGTGTAATTGAAATTTAAAATAAAATAATTTTTTTATTATAGAAAGGATATGCTAAATGAAAATTGGAATTGTTGGATTACCAAATGTAGGAAAAAGCACTTTATTTAATGCAATAACTCAAGCTGGGNNGAACCTAATATAGGAGTAGTAGCTGTTCCAGATGAAAGATTAGAAAAACTTGCAAAAATTTATAATTCAGAAAGAATTGTTCCTACGGCCATAGAATTTTGTGATATAGCTGGTCTTGTAAAAGGAGCTAGTACAGGAGAGGGATTAGGCAATAAGTTTTTATCCCATATTAGGGAAGTAGATGCCATAGCCCATGTAGTTAGATGTTTTGAAAATCCTGATATAGTTCACGTAGATGGAAGTATAGATCCTATTAGAGATATTGAAATCATAAGTTTAGAATTAATGCTTTCAGATATTGAACTATTGCAAAGAAGACTGGAAAAAACTGAAAGAGCTGCAAAGGGTGATAAAAGTTTAGTCCAAGAAGTGAAACTTATTAAAGAAGTCTTAGATACATTAGAAGAAGGAAAATCCATAAGAACTTTAGATTTATCATCTGAAGAGTTGGAAATAATTAAGTCCTTTAATCTTTTAAGTTCAAAACCAATCATATATGTGGCTAATATTTCTGAAGAAGATTTAGTTAATGATGAAGGCTCCAATGACTATGTGGAAAAAGTAAGGGAATTTGCTGCCACTGAAAATGCTGAAGTTATAACTGTTAGTGCAGAAATAGAAGAAGAAATTTCACAACTAGAAGATGAAGAAAAAATAGAATTTCTAAAGGATCTTGGACTTGAAAAATCAGGTCTTGATGNNGCCCTATGGAGTCAAGGGCTTGGACAATTAAAAAAGGAACTCCAGCTCCTGAAGCAGCTGGTAAAATTCACTCTGATATTGAAAGGGGATTTATTAGAGCAGAAGTTATCTCCTTTGATGATTTAATGACCTCTGGAAGTGTGGTAGCTGCTAAGGAAAAAGGCCTTGTTAGAATAGAAGGTAAAGACTATATCATGAAAGACGGAGATGTAGTATTATTTAGATTTAATGTATAAAACCAAGTGTTTAATTACTTGGTTTTATTTTTTTATCATATGAAACCCTATTGACATTATAGAAAAATTAGTTTAACATTAAACTATTGTTTTATTAGTTTAGCATTAAAGTAATGGAGGTTAAATTATGTTAGAAACTGATGTAGCTCTTCAATTAAAAGAAAGCCATCAAAAGATATTACAAATAATGCAGTTGGAAATAGATGAATATGGGCTTACCTTTGGCCTATTACATCTTATGATGCTTATAGAAAAAAATCCTAATGATAATCAAAAACAGTTAGCTAGTAAAATGAGGCTTACTCAAGGAGCCATGAGCATTATTGTAAAAAGATTATTGAAACTTCATATGATTAAACAAATGCCCTTAGAATCTGATCTGAGGTATAATAGATTGATTTTAACTGAAAAAGGAAAATCCATGGTCAAAGATTACAAGGATAATCTCTTGAAAAAATATGAGTACATGTTTACTGGATTTAATTCTCAAGAATTACTACAGTTAAATTCCTTTCTCATAAGAATCAATGAAAACCTCGAAAATATGGTTCTTAACAATAGCTTATCAAGTTCAGAAGAAAAGGAGTGATAATTTGAACAAACTATTACCATTGATGAAAAAATATTCTATATTTGCAGTTCTAAGTCCTATACTTATGATATTAGAAGTTATTGCTGATATTGCCATACCTTATCTTATGTCAAATATAGTAGATGTTGGAATTGCAAATGGTGATATTGAATATATAGTTAAAATTGGGATTATTATGATTGGTGCTGCACTACTGGCTATGGCTTTTGGTGTAATTAGTGCTTATTGTGGAGCAAAGGCAGGATATGGATTTGCTTCTGAAGTTAGAAGGGAAACCTTTAAAAAGATACAAGGTTTTTCCTTTGCCAATTTAGATAAGTTTACAGTATCATCCCTTATTACTAGACTCACAAACGACTGTAATACTATTGGCCAAGTAACTATGATGAGTTTACGTATGGCAGTAAGGGCACCATTTATGATGTTCTTTGCTCTTGTAATGGCTTTTAATATAAATTCATCTTTAGCAAAGGTATTTATGGTTTCTATACCATTTACTGCCATAGTCATAATTTTAATTTTATCTAAGGCAAGACCCCTATTCTTAAAAATGCAAACTCGTGTAGATAGGGTAAATGCTGTCATACAAGAAAATTTAACAGCAATTGGAGTTGTAAAATCTTTTAATAGACAAAAGTATGAAGAAAATAGGTTTATGAAAAGAAATGATGCCTTAAGGGATACTGCTCTTAAAGCTATTTCTCTAGTTATATTTTTAATGCCACTATTGAATCTTGTAATATATTCTACAATTATTGCAGTTTTGTGGTTTGGAGGGCAACAGGTAATAGCAGGCTCTATGGGCCGTGGTGAATTGATTTCATTTATTACCTATATTACTCAAATCTTAATGGCTCTTATAATGATTTCCATATTTTTTATGCAATATCTACGTGGTTCAGCATCAGTAAAAAGAATTTTGGAAATATGGGATACAAAATCTGAAATAGATGAGCCTGAAGAGCCTATTAAAGATTTAAAAAATGGATCTATTAGCTTCAAAAATGTATGTTTTTCTTATCCAGGAAGTCCAGAAAAAACTTTGAAAAATATTAATTTCCATATTGAATCTGGTGAAGTCCTTGGTATTATAGGTTCTACTGGTTCTTCTAAATCTACATTAGTCCAATTAATACCAAGACTTTATGATGTTACTGAAGGAAATATATNNATATGTTATGGGGTAATGAAAATGCTACTGATGAAGAAATTGTTACTGCCCTTAAGCAGGCCCAAGCTTGGGAATTTGTATCTAAATACGAAGATGGTTTAGATCATAAAGTAGAACAAGGTGGTGCAAATTTTTCCGGTGGCCAAAAACAAAGACTTACTATTGCTAGAGCTTTAATGAAGAATCCAAAGATATTAATCCTTGATGATTCAACATCTGCTATAGATATGGCTACGGATGCAAAAATTCAACACGTTTTTAAAGAAGAATTGGGAAATATAACTACAATTATTATTGCTCAAAGGATTTCATCTATAAAACACTCTAATAGAATAATTGTTATGCATAAAGGAGAAATCGAATCCTTTGGAGATCATGAAACATTATTAAAAATTTCACCAATCTATAAAGAAATTTATGAATCACAGCAGAAAGGAGTGGTTGGAGAATGAAANNAAGCAACTCCGACCAGAGAATCCTAAGGAAACTTTATTAAGACTATTTAGTTATTTTAAATTTAATAAAGCCTTGTTTTTTAGTGGAATATTCTTTATTATCATTGGATCTATTGCACAAATAGCTGCAAATGCCATGTTAAGTCCAATTATTGATACCTTGGTAGAAAATCATAACAAAGCTATGTTTGTTAAATATCTTATATTTATGGGAGTACTTGTAATTTTTATTTCTTTAGGTCAATACTTGGGAAATCTATTTATGGCAAAATTAGCTCAAAAAACCGTTCACAAAATTCGTGAAGAAATGTTTGCACATATGCAAAAATTACCTATGTCATTTTTTAATAGCCACTCCCATGGAGAATTGATGTCTACATTTACCACAGATGTAGATATGCTAAATCAATCCTTAGAACAAAGTGTATCCCAAATAACAATATCTGTAATAACTGTATTTGGTACCTTTGCTATGATGCTATATCTAAGCCCTATATTGACTCTTATAGTAATAGTTGTATTAATTATAATGTTGACAACTGTTAGATTTGTAGGGAAAAGATCTTCTAAAAATTTCCGTCTACAACAAAGATCTTTAGCTGATATGAATGGATATATAGAAGAGATGATGACAGGTCAAAAAGTCGTAAAAGTATTTAATTATGAAGATAGAGCTATTAATAATTTTACCCAAAAAAATGAAGAACTACGTCAAGCCAGTACATTGGCTTCTACCTACGGTGTTATGTTAATGCCTATTATGGGGAATTTATCCTATGTACTATATGCTCTTATATCTATGTTTGGTTCATTTTTAGTAATGGCTGGTACCTTGAGTGTTGGTAATATTGCAGCATTTTTACAATATACAAGGACTATATCTAGACCTATAACCCAAGTTTCTAACCAACTTAATACACTATTTGCAGCATTGGCTGGTGCAGAAAGAATTTTTAAGGTTTTAGATGAGAAAATAGAAAACGATAAAGGTGATGTAATACTTATTAGGGAGTCTAATGGTGATGCTTATTGGAAAGTTCCTAAAGAAAATGGAGAGTATGATAAAGTTCCCTTAAAAGGATTTATTACCTTTAAAAATGTAAACTTTGGATATAATCCTGGCCAAAGAATTCTTAAAAATNNATTCTTAAAAATATTAACTTATATGCAAAACCTGGACAAAAAATCGCCTTTGTAGGATCTACAGGAGCAGGTAAAACTACCATAACTAATTTAATAAATAGATTTTATGAAATAGATGATGGCTCTATTCTCTATGATTCTATAGATATTAGGCGCATTAAAAAATTTGATTTAAGAAGTACTATGAGTATTGTGCTGCAAGACGTTCACTTATTTGAAGGAACTATAGCTGATAATATTAGATATGGTAGATTAGATGCTACAGATGAAGAAGTCGTTGAAGCAGCAAAATTAGCTAATGCTCACTACCTTATTACTAAGCTTCCAAAGGGATATGATACAATATTGACTACTGACGGACAAAATTTGTCCCAAGGAGAACGTCAATTACTATCTATTGCCCGGGCAGCAGTTACTGACCCAACAATATTGATTCTGGATGAAGCAACATCTTCTGTAGATACTAGAACTGAAAAACTTATAGAAGAAGGTATGGATAAATTAATGCAAGGTAGAACTACCTTTGTCATTGCCCATAGGTTGTCTACTGTACGTAATTCCAATGCAATAATGGTATTAGAACAAGGTGAAATCATAGAACGTGGTGATCATGACGATTTGATGGAACAAAAAGGTCATTATTATGCACTAAATTCTGGTATCATAGAATTAGAATAAAAAGAGCTCTGTTTTCAGAGCTTTTTAATTATTATTTCTAATATCTTCAATTATCTCATTCATCTGATCATAGGTTAACATCCCAGGAACTCTACCTAAAAATATTCCATCCTTATTGGTAAAATATGAAGCTGGAAGTCCACTTACAAAATAATCATGACTGACTCTTCCCTCTGCATCTAGTACTACTTCAAAATCATATCCACCTTTTTCAACATACTTTTCTACTACATCTTTTTCTTCTAATACATTTACTGCTAATACTACCAAATCATCATTTTCCTCGTGGAGTCTTTGTAAATCAGGCATCTCAGCATCACAGAATCCACACCAAGTAGCCCAAAAATTTATTAATACTATCTTGTCTTTGTAATCACTTAATGATATATCTTTTCCATCTAAATTTTTAAGAGTAAAATCAGGAAGTACCTTGCCTACTTCTATTTCATATTCATGAGTATGATCAGGTTCTTCTACCTCTCCATTATACTCATTGTTTTTATCTTCTTCTAATATATCATTATCTGCATTTAAATCTTGCTTTTCACCTTTATTGGCAATAGCATAAAATATACCGCCAACTACCAATATTACTATCAATATCCAAACCAAATTCTTTTTCATCTTTTCACCATCCTATACTAATAATCTACTTATATTGATTACTTTATTAAAGAATACTAATAATCCAAATATCACCATAATTAGCCCACCAATTTTAGGCAAATAGGATATAAACTTTTCTGCCCTATTCATTATGTCAATAAATACATTGATAAAAAGTGCAGTAAGTATAAAAGGTATTGCCATACCTATGGAATATACTAATAAAAGTAAGATCCCTTTAGATATAGTATCTGAACCTCCTGCATAAATTAATATGGAAGCAAGTACTGGACCAAAACATGGAGTCCATCCTGCAGCAAAAGCCATCCCCATTAATGTGGAGCTAAACCAATTAGTAATCTTTTTAGGTGTGGAAATTCTTCTTTCCATATTTAATATATTTAGTTTTAATATTCCCATCATATTTAATCCAAAGATTATTATTAGTAATCCACTAATTTTAGCAAATATCTCTTTATTCCTTATAAAGACCTTTCCTAAAAAGCTTGCTGATGTACCCATTATCATAAATATAATGGTAAAACCTATGACAAAACCAAGAGTCCTTGTAAGGGCAAATAATCTTTTTTCTTGAATTTCTTCTTCCATGGTTGCTCCTGTTAAATACATAATATATGCAGGTATTAAAGGAATAATACATGGTGAGAAAAAAGACAAAAACCCAGCACCAAAAGCTATGGAAAGAGATACATTTTCTGTTAGCATAATTACCTCCTTATCTAATTATATTTTATATTATATACCCCCCTATCCTATTACTCAAACTATATGTTATAATATATTAATTAATACTAAATGTCTAGAAGATTTATTTGGTAACTATTTGGGTATATTTACTTTTAGATGTTTTAGGGGGTGGAGATTTTGTTAAAAGAAGTAATTAGACTCCTTATATCCAGTGCTGAAAATGCATTTATTCAAGTCACTGTATTTGTTGGAGCAGTTTTAATATTATTTGGTTATATAAACTTTAAAAAGTCTGGTAAGTTAGTAAAAAAAATCGAGGATTCTAAAAAGACTCAACCTATTATTGGTTCTTTATTAGGACTTACTCCGGGTTGTGGCGGTGCAATATTTGTAATGCCCTTATTTCCTAAAGGCACCGTTAGCTTTGGTACTGTAGTGGCTACTTTAATGGCTACTATGGGAGATTCTGCCTTTGTTATTATGTCTGTTATGCCACTTAAATATATTTTAGTAAGTATTATATCCTTTATAGTGGCAATAATAACTGGATATATTGTTGACTATTTTAATTTTGGAGATAAGTTACTTGAGGATATGAATTCAAGGAAAAGAAAAAAACATGCCATTGAATTGATTCATGATGATAAGGATCATACTTTACAATCATTAGAATCTGGAAGGGATTATGATGATTTAAAACATATCGGTCATACTGAAGGAGATGAGATTGATCTTATACTTCACCATAGTATAAAGGGACATCAAGAACACAATACCTTTGGATATAAAGTTACCCATGGAGCGTATCCAGTTTATTGGTTAGTTATTGCAGTGGGATTGATACTAGGTATATTAGATTTATTTCAAGTAGATTTAAATGATATTTTTATTCCTAATTTAGGTACCATAATAGGTGTATTTGGAACAGCTTTATCTGTATTTATGATGATAATGAGTAAGAAGTTTATCCAAGATGATACTCATGAAGAGGCAGAATTAAAAGCCTTTAGTCTAAAGGAAACTATAATTCACAATGCACAAGAAACGGCCTTTGTGGCTACTTGGGTATTTTTAGCATACTTCGCTTATGAAATATTTATATTGGCCCTTGGCTCTGGAAACTATATGGCAGGTGAAGCTCTTATGACTTCTTTTTTAAGCCAAACAGGTTTAACCGCCGTTATATTAGGTGCACTTATTGGAATAATTCCTGGATGTGGTCCACAAATAATATTTGTAACATTATATACTAGGGGGCTAGTGCCATTTGCTGCTTTGCTGGCAAATGCTATATCCCAAGATGGAGATGCATTGTTTCCATTAATTGCAATTCATAAAAAATCAGCCCTTTGGGCAACTATATTTAATACTATTCCTGCACTATTAGTTGGAGTATTGGCATATTTTATAGAAATAAACTTTTTCTAATATAAATAACCCTTGTTGTTTACAAGGGTTATTTTGGTTTACTTAAACTCTCTTTCTTTTGCTATTGCCTCTTCTCTTATTTCTTCTTTCATACCTTTTAAGGATTCTTCTCTTCTTTTATTTTTTTCTATTAATTCTCTTCTTGTTTTTTCATCATCTGTTAAAGCAATCATTTCTTCTGTTTCTCTATAATTTTTTATGGTATTATCTATATTAAATTGTATTTTATCTACATTATCTCTTCTATCATCTGGTTTTGGTTTGTTTTTCATATTTATTTACTCCTTAGTTTGATTTTGCCTTCAAACTTTATTTTTCCTTATAGCGATTTATNNAGTTAAATTCAATTTGTGGACTACCAAATAATCCAAAGCTGTCTACTATGGTGGCAAATATAAGCTGGGTAGTAACTACAATGGCTATTGATAAAGAAGCTCCTAATGAAGTTATCCCCATCATTACACTATATACTATCATAACTCCAAGTACTCCACCTATTAAGTAAATTTTGTTCACTTGTCCTATATCTTTAAAACTACCTTTCCCGACGATTATTGTCATTAACAAGCCAAATATCAAACCAACCACATGTACTATTACAGTTGTCTCCCACAAACCAACTTTATCACTAATTCTAGTATTAAATACACTTTGCAATGTTATGAAAAGTCCTGCAAATAGAGAATATGTAATTCCTATTACTATATTGTCCAAAATACATCACCTTAACCTTTGTTTAGTTATTGTAAAAATTTCCCTTTATTACCCCTTGCTCCAGGTACTCTTATTTTATTTAATAAGGTGAAAGGAGTCTTTCTTTTAAGACATTGTTTATATTCTGATAATGGATAGTAAATTATCATATTCTTTATTTTATCAAAATTCCCATACTTTAGCAAAGGATTGTATTTTTATTAGCAAACCAATATTTATATGATAAGATAGTAATATAAGGATTAGGACAACCAAGAATTATCAGTATTACTTTAAAAAGGGTGATGTAGAATGAATAATAAAATTAATATAAATGATCCTGTAAAAATATATTTAAAAGAAATAGGTAAAGTTCCTCTCTTAACAAGAGAAGAAGAAATTGTCCTATCTCAGAAAATAGAAGCAGGTGATGAGTCTGCAAAAGCTAAACTTGCAGAAGCTAATTTAAGATTAGTAGTAAGTATTGCAAAAAATCACATAGGACGGGGGCTTTCCTTTCTAGATTTAATCCAAGAAGGAAATTTGGGCTTAATGAGAGCTATAGAAAAGTTTGATTATAAAAAAGGATATAAATTTAGTACTTATGCTACTTGGTGGATACGCCAAGCTATAACAAGGGCCATAGCAGATCAAGGAAGAACCATCCGAGTTCCTGTGCATATGATTGAAAATATTAATAAACTTGTACGGGTTCAAAGGCAGCTAGTGCAAGATCTAGGAAGAGAGCCTTTGCCTGAAGAAATAGCTGAACTAATGAATATGGATAAGGATAAGGTAATGGATATTATTAAAATAGCTGAAAAACCCATTTCCTTAGAAACCCCTATAGGTGAAGAAGATAGTCAACTAGGTGATTTTATAGAGGACAATCATATTAAAACTCCTGCAGAAGCTGCAAACCATGCTATGCTAAAGGAAAGTTTGTTTGATGTTTTAGAAACTTTAACTCCTAGGGAACAGGAAGTGTTAATCTTAAGATTTGGTCTAAATGATGGTAAAGCAAGAACCTTGGAAGAAGTAGGAAATATATTTAATTTAACTAGGGAAAGAATTAGACAAATAGAATCAAAAGCACTAAGGAAGCTAAGACATCCTAATAGAAGTAAAAAGATTAAAGATTTCCTAGAATAAAACATTTAAAGGGCTTGATAAAATCAAGCCCTTTGTTGTATCTTAGAAAAATATAACCCCATCAAAATAAATGCTAGAGCAAACAATATTTGCATAAAAATTTCATACCTTATATCTACAAATGAATTAATATCCATTTCATTAACTTTTATAAAATAATAGGTTGGAAAAAACTTAGCTATTTTTAGAACCTCTTCTCCTAAAAATTGCTGTGGAACCATTACACCTGATATAAAAGAGGTTCCTAAAGATAATACTGTGCTTATTCCATTAATTATAAATTTATTACTTGTCAGATTATTGATTAAAAATGTAAGACATAGAATTGAAAATGAAAAAGCAACTATATTAATCAAATATTTAACTAAATTAATATCTCCTATATGCTCCAATTCTATTATAATACTTCCTAAAACAAATGCCAGTGTAATTAGTATTGCTATGGTTAACTGCCCTAAATATATTTCCTTATTGTATCCAAGAAATTTTTTTGAAGATATCCTTACTCTATTTACAATCTTTTCATCTCTAAAGTCGGCCATAACTAAGCCTATTACTGCAATATACATAGCTATAATTACATAGCTAGTAAAATTATAATAGGTTTGAATCCATTTTTCTGCATTTATATTCTTTACTCTACTATTTCTTTCTATTAAATTCACATCAATTTCTTCTTCTAAGGCTGAACTTACGCTTTTTATATCAAATTGTCCCTTGCCATAAGTTGCATTGGCAAAAATAAGAAACTTAGTTATTTGATTTTCAACTTGATATGATTCTACTTTTCTATCATCCCTATATAATTCAATAGACTTTTTCTTTTGAATTACCTTTTCTTCAAAATCCTCTGGTATTATTATCACCGCATCTACTGTTTCTAAAAAAATCTCCTCTTTTATATAATCTTCATCTTGTATTATTTCAACTATATTATTCTTTGCTTCTATAAAACTTCTTAATCCCTTTGATAATTCTCCATTGCTATTATCAATTATCCCAACATTCATCCTTGATTCTATGAAATTAGATTCCTGTGTCGTTCTATTAGTTCCATTTATTATAGATAGTAGAAAAAATATTAGCATATAAGAAAAGATGACTCCTTTATTCTTTAAGGCTATTCTAATAAAATATTTATATACTGTCATAACTTCGCCTCCTTAAAAAACCATAAGAAATAAGGATCAAGACTATGCAATAAATGGACAAAATAGCAATTCCTTCTTTAACACTTTTAACATTTTCTAAAAGGTTTATCCTATATAGATTATTAGTTATTATGGAGATTGGATTTATTCTGTTTAAAATAGGTATGTTTTTATCTATCATAGCTTTCATCCAAGGACCCATCATCCCAGATAAAAAAGATAAAAACAATGTAATTATTATCCCTATAATAGTCTTAACATTACTACTTTGATTATTAGAAACCCCAACTAATATTCCAAAGGCCACTCCAAAAAGATTGCCTAAGATTATAAAAATAGTACTATATTTTATTTCATTAAATAGCTCTATTTTTAAAACAAACTTTATAAAAAATATTAGTATTGCATTTGCAAATAAATTTAATAAAAGAGAAACAATAACTCCTGCTAAAATAAAGTTATGCTTTTTTAAAGGAGTTGCATTTATTCTAGTGCCTACATAGCTTAAATTAGCTTGAACCAAATTTACCGTTTCAATACCAGAAAATATCCCATAAGTTGAAACCATTGCAATTAGTGAATAAAATGTAATTATTATGGAGTTTGATTTTTGATTTTTGCGTGAACTACCACCACTTATAGAAGTGGATGGCTTCTTGGTCAATAGCAATAACCTGCCAAGTTCACCCA
>MTKW01017726.1_pt1 | contig 12539 bp, 10 predicted proteins | sample 1042761 | NCBI WGS metagenome assembly MTKW01 (sample SAMN06205366, study PRJNA360243) | anaerobic digester metagenome | biome: Wastewater treatment plant; feature: Anaerobic digester sludge; material: sludge; isolation source: anaerobic digester fed with sludge from wastewater treatment plant ...
CCAAAGACAACATCTTTGATAATTTTTATTCCGGCAATTTGGTGATTTTTCACTGTTACCTCTACCTGATTCGACCACCGGTATCCCTTAAATTCACCTGGATAGACTCCATCAGCCAATTTGGAAAGATCGATTTTTCCGATATTGAGCTTTCCTACTTTTTTTAGTCCTGCTGAGGCAAAAATAAAGATGATTACCAAAATGACAGCCACAATGATAAGAACAATTGCTAACGTACCCATAATACTTTCCCTCCTATTTTTTAAAATATTTTTTTTCAATCAATATATATTATAGACATTTCTGGGTTGGTTTTTTGAAAAATTTCTTTTAAATTTTTACTGATCATTATTTCACCAGTATGGGCAACCAGAATCACACCTAAAGATGGAAAATTCTTCAAAAAACGAATGAGTTCTTGCCGATTCATGATAAAAATAGCAGTGGAAAGGGCATCCGCCAAGGTAGAGCTTTCTGCAACCATGGTAACGCTTTGCCATTCTAACCGAGCAGGGAAACCAGTTCGAGGATCAAGAATATGGTGATACTTTAAACCATCAATTTCATAATATCTTTCATATCCCCCTGAGGTTACAACTGCTTGTTCTTCTACCTTTAAATTCCCGAATATCCCCCCATCCGCCGAAAAGGGGTTACGAATACCAATAATCCAACTTCTCTTCCAATGGGTTTTTCCAATGGTTACAACATTTCCTCCTAAATTAATAAATCCTGACTGGATTGAATAATCTCTATAAACATCGATAACCTTCTCCCCAGCATACCCTTTTCCTATTCCTCCCAGATCAATTTTTTGATTGAACCGTATAAGCTTAACTAATCTTTCTTCTGAATTAATTAAAATATCCCGGTAGTTAATCAAACTAATCAAGTCTTGAATTTGGTTTTTATCCGGTTTTTTTTGATTTTTTTTTAATTGGCGCCAATAATCAGTCAAAACTCCGACCGTTACATCAAAAGCACCATTGCTTGATTTCGATACTTCAACAGCTTTTTGCAAAACATCAATGGTATCTTGACTTACTTTCACCCAGTTTTTGCCTGCATGAATATTAATTTGAAAAATATCACTTTCTTCTTGGAAAAAACTGAGTTTCCCTTCCAAATATCGGATTTTCCTCGTTGCTTCATCAATAGCCTCTTCGGCATTTTTTCCATATACTTTTTGATAAACAACCGTATCCATGCAGAAATCATACTTTTCAACACATTTCATTTTTTATGAATCCTCGTCGGATAGGAAAAAATGTAATTATATCCTCATCCTGACCTATGCCCACTATCTAATAGATTTATCAATGGGGTGAAAAAATAAATCCTTTTAAAAGAAAATCAAATAATTGCTTCTCCCCGCTCCATGGCTTCCAATGCTCGATAGTCCGCTTTTCCCATGCGGGTAACGGGGAGACTATCCAAAAAAGTAATCTCAGTTGGAACTGACCACTTAATAAGCTGTTCAGCAACGCTTTGTTTTATTTCCTCAGCTAATTTTTCCCGAGAATGAACATTGCCCCTGATAACCACATAAGCCTTGACTCGACTCATGGTGTATTCATCAGGAATACCGATAACACATGATTCGACAACCAATGGATGACTATTAATAACACTTTCTACCTGAGAGGGATAGACTGCATAGCCCGAGCACTTAATGATTCTTTTCATCCTTCCAGTAAAGTACAAAAAACCGTCCTGATCTAAAGTTCCTAAATCTCCGGTCGAAAGCCAGATCAGACCGTCTTTGTGCTTTTGCAGAACACGATCCGTCTCCTCAGGCCGATTATTATATCCCAACATCACGGTAGGTCCATTGATGCAGATTTCTCCCACTTCTCCCACTGGTACTTCTTCTATGCCTTGAGGGCGAACAATCTTAAAACGATTTCCAGGCAAGGGTAAACCAACGCTTCTTTCTTTATAAATATCCTCCGGCATGATCGAACAAGCTGTTACACATTCGGTTAAGCCATACCCCTCTCGTAAACTAACTATCCCTCCATGACTTTGCATAAAGTCATTGAACCGTTTGATGAGAGAAAGAGGAACGCTATCTCCTCCACAAAAAGCTCCTTTTAGGTAAGAAAATTGAGCTTTTTGTAGCTTTTCGCTGTTAATCAATGCCTCATAGTGGGTGGGTACGCCAGCGATATAGGTTGGTTTACACTTGGCGATGGCATCAATAAATTCCTTTTTGCTAAAACGAGGAATTAGAATACAACGACCGCCTCCTAACAAAACCGAATGAAGACAAATCCCCAATCCAAATCCGTGAAATAGAGGAAGGATACAGAGTGTTGAATCTTTACCTGGTTGAGGATTCACTTGAGTCAACACCTGGTCAGCCAGGGCATTCATGTTCTGATTGGAAAGAAGGACTCCTTTTGGCGAACCAGTGGTTCCTCCACTAAAAAGAATAACAGCTGGTTGGTCAGTAGAAAAATGATGGAATACTTTTAGAGGTGAGAGCCAGTTTCGGATCAGGGTCTTCCAATCAATTAAACGATCTCCATGATAATTGGGACTTTTACGTCCTTGTTTCAAATAATAAAGATATCGAGGAATTGGAGGGAGTTCTCCCGAAACCGTAGTTAATATGGTCTTTTTGATATCACTCTCTTCGACAGCTTTGCGAAAGTTACCATACAGGATATCCAAAGTGATCAACCACTGACTTTGGGTGTCTTGAACATAAAAAGACATTTCAGGAGCAGTGGATAAGGGATGGACAATACAGACTACCGCTCCAATCATGTTGAGCGAGTAAATTGTCATAACCACTTCAGGGATATTAGGCAAACATACAATCACTCGATGACCGGGTTCAATCCCTAAGTTCTTCCATATCATAGCTAATCGTTGAATTTTTTCTTGTAATTGTTGATAGGTTATCTGCTTCCCATAATAGTCCAAAGCCGGCATATCAGGATACATTTCTGCGGTCGTGAACAAACGTTCGGCCATGGACTGGTCAGAATTAGGTATCATTATGCATTCCTTCCTCTACGGGTTTCTCTAATTCTTCTGGATGTTCCATGAGCTGCTTGAAGGTTTGTAAAGCACGAGCTAAATAAAATCCATCGGCAATTCGTTCATCTACAGTAAAGGTGATTTCAACCAAGGTTTTTTTAACCAGTTTACCATCTTGGTCTAAACTCAATTCTTCGGCATACTTTCCCATAGCTACAAAAAGTGAAACTGTTCCCCATTCATAGAGGTGGTGATAGGGTGCATTCACTCCTAAACTACCTATGTTTGCAACAAAAGCACTGGCATAAAAAGGATCCGAACTGGTTATCGACTCCGGCACCAGACCAAAATTATCCAACCAGCGGAGAAAAGCCACCACAAACGATATCATCCAACCGGGCAGCTTCGAAAAGGTTTTAACCAAACTTTCACTATCGGCAGCATTTTCATGACGAGCTCGTTCTATGGATAGCAATACTTTTTCAGCAACCTGGTCAAGGGTGTCTGAGGAACAAAAGGTTTCTTTAACTGCTAACATTCTGGCCGCTTCGGTTTTCTCCTGTTTAACCAGGTAGGAAATCTGCATATTATTTCGCTGATAGATTCGCTTCCCAGCTATAAAACGGTTGATCCCGGGTTTTAGGATAGCGGTACGAACCATAGCCGTCATGAGAATATGGAAGAGAGTAAACTTTTTTTCTGGTGACCGATTTAAATTTCTTTCTTGGAGGTATTCCAAAGTATGAGTAATGTCTAACTTTTCTCGAAAGTAGATGCATGATCCATTTCGGGTTTTAAAAATGAATGGTTCCAAACGATGCATCGGATTAGCGTCTTTCAACCAGGTGCCGTCACGACGGTATCCCCGTGTTAAAAAGCGTTTATTTTTCTTTTCTTCAGTCACTCATAACGCAACCTTTCTTAAACTTCCTTACTGCTTTTAGAATAAACTCTTAATTTTCTTTCCACTCTCACCATGGGAGAAGGAACTAAAATCCGTCTTTATTATTTTCTCTCTTTAGTTGAAAGAGTAGTCAATAAATTATTTACATTATAAAGTATTCTTGTTCCCTATCAAGGGAATTTTCTTCACCCTTGATACGTGATAATGGGTATAAATTCTGATAAACTACTAAAAAATGAAAGTCCAAAATTGATTTTTCATTTTTTTTCTCTTTCAATTATGGAGTCTTTTTATGCAAATCGGAAAAATGAGGTGATTAAAGGTTATGGAAGTTGTTTATTCTCAAGGAAATATTCAGGTGGTTATTGGTGATATTACCGAGGAAACAACCGATGCGATTGTCAATGCTGCTAATTCTACCCTCTTGGGAGGAGGTGGAGTGGACGGAGCTATTCACCGGAAAGCCGGACCTAAGCTTAAGGAAGAATGTCGAACCTTAGGGGGATGCCCAACTGGAAAAGCGAAAATCACCAAAGGATATCAACTGAAAGCAAAGTATGTTATTCACACTGTCGGACCGGTTTGGAAAGGAGGAAATGTTCAGGAAGACGAACTCCTCGCTTCGTGCTATAAAAATAGTCTCCAAATTGCCCAAAATTATGGTATTCAAAGTATTTCTTTTCCAGCTATTTCAACTGGTGTCTATGGTTTTCCCAAAAAGCGAGCAGCTGAAATTGCTGTAAAAGAAGTTAAAAAGTTCCTCAAGGAACACCCGCTTTTGGTTCGTTTTGTTTGTTTTGACCAAGAAACTGCCCAGGTCTATCTTGAAGTATTAAAGAACAGTAACCCACCCACTCCGTCATTCTGAGGAGCGTATTGTGCGACGTGAGAATCTCATCTTTTAAAATATTTATAGAGAAAAAAAAATAAAAAGATGAGATCCTCACGACTTCGAAAAGCGAAGCCTCAGGATGACGCCTCAGCGTCAGATGAGATCCTCACGCGAAAAAGCACCGCTTAGGATGACAGATGAAAGGCACACCCCCCTGAATCCTCCCCTCAATGGGGGAATAAATAGAACCATGCTCCCCCTCAGTCTTTTCTTTCCATTAAGTGCTACCAATTTGTTAGAATTTTTTCTCACATTTCATCAGTTTTTTAAATCTATTGACAATTTTCTTTTGGTTTAGTATATTGAGTTTACTATATAATATATAATATATTTTATACAAGGAGGCGATAAACACACCGTTAGAAAAAGAAAAATGACTAAAAATTTTTGCGTTATTTAAAAAACGATTTGTTAATCATTAAAAAGGAGGAATGTTGTTGTGTGGAGCGGAAAGAAATTTTTCATCTTTTGTGTGTTTGTGCTGGTTCTTTTTGTAATTTCAGCCCCCTTACAAGCCGCCCCAAAATATACTCTGAAATTCAACCACGTATTAGCTCCTAATGAACCCTACCATGAAGGATTTTTGGAATGGGCAAAAAGAGTGGAAGAAAGAACCAATGGGGAAGTTAAAATTGAAGTATTCCACAGTGCCCAACTAGGAGTGGAAGAAGATATCATTGAACAAATTCGAGCTGGGGCCAACATTGGTCAGAATACTGATTCTGCCCGTTTGGGAAACTATGTACGGGAAATCTCAGTTATGAATGCCCCCTATTTTGCCAATTCTCTTGAAGAGGTTGAAAAACTAAAAGATTCTCCGACTATAAAAGCCTGGTTGGAAAAACTGGAAAATGAATTCGGTCTTAAAGTTTTGTCATTTATGTGGGTACAAGGTTTCAGGCATTTCATGACCAACAAGCCAATTAAATCTCCTGATGATCTTAAAGGTTTAAGAATCCGAACTCCGGGTGCTCCAATTTGGCAAGAATCAGTTCGAGCTCTGGGAGCCACTCCGGTCGCTCTTTCCTTTGGAGAAATGTATTCTGCTCTTCAATCGAAGGCAATCGATGGCTGCGAACTGGTCTATGCCAACATTGTTGGTGGAAACCTTTACGAAGTCTTAAAATATTCCAGTGAAACCGGACATATTCTTCTCATCAATTTCGAAGTCACCAGTGCAAAATGGTTTAATAGCCTCCCTCCTGAATACCAACAAATAGTTGTGGAAGAATGCGATAAAGCCGGTCTGGAAACCTCCCGAAAAATTATGGAACAACTGGAAGAAGAACACAAACAAACCTGCATTGAAAAGGGGATGGAAATTGTCACTGATATTGATGTGAAAGCCTTTATAAAAGCCGGTGACAAGGCTTATGAAGCGTTAGATTTAATGGATGCTAAGAAAACCCTCTTTGAAGAAATGGGCAAGACAGTAGAATAAGTAAAATAATCAAAGTCCAGCTCTTTCTCCTTAGAGCTGGACTTTTCTTTAAAATCGCAGAACGTCTTTTATAAGGTGGTTTAGCATAATGAAAAGAATGGGCGAATATTTGATGAAGGCGGAGGAATGGATAGCCAAAGTGTCCTTGTTCATGATGGTGATTTTAATATTTTCCTCAGCTATCGCCAGATTAATAAAGCATCCAATTAACTGGGCGGTTGATTTAAGTACCTTCTTTTTCGCTTGGGCTTGTTTTTTGAGTGCTGACGTAGCCTGGAGAAAAAATAAGCTTATGTCGGTGGAAATCTTTATAAAACTATTTTCTGAGAAATCACAAAGAATTTTTAAAATCATTAATTATTTTATTATATCTACTTTCCTGGTTTACCTAATCATTTGGGGAGTTCAGCTCTCCTATACTACTCGCTTTCGAACTTTTGTCGGTATGTGGGGTTTCAGTTACACCTGGGTTACTTTGAGCATACCAATCGGTTCAGCTCTTCTGCTCGCTACGACTCTTGTCAAAATAAAAAAAGCACTTATAAACACTCAATAATATCCAAGGAGGGAATAAAGGATGCTACTGGTTGCAATTGTTTTCATCGTCTTTTTATTCCTTGGAATGCCTGTTGCCTTTGCCATAGGTATTTCAGGATTTCTCTTTTTTCTTCAACACTTAGAACTCCCCATCACCATCCCCATCCAAGTGACAATTTCACAAACTCAAAACTTTGCCCTCCTTGCTGTTCCTATGTTTATTTTCGCAGGGAATCTTCTAAATAAAGCAGGTATTACTCAAAGACTAATGGATTTGGCATCAGTCCTTACCGGTCACCTAAGGGGAGGACTGGCCCAGATTTCTGCAGTTTTATCGACTCTCATGGGAGGAGTATCCGGATCGTGTATTGCCGATGCTGCCATGGAATGCCGGATGCTTGGTCCTGAAATGGTTAAGAGAGGATACTCAAGGGGTTTCGCAGTAGCCGTCAATGTATGGACTTCCCTGATTGTGCCAACAATTCCTCCAGGAATTGGACTTATCCTCTATGGTACAGTAGGTCAGGTTTCAATCGGGAGGCTCTTTGCCGGAGGAATATTACCTGGACTTCTTCTGATGTTCCTCTTTATGATCACCATATCTTATGCCGCTAAAAAAAGAGGGTATCTCCCCGAAAGAGAACACCGGGCTTCTTTTAGAGAAATTACCAAAGCTACCTCCCGGAGCATCTGGGCAATTCTCTTCCCCTTCTTGCTCCTTTTCGGACTTCGTTTTGGAATTTTTACTCCATCAGAGGTAGGGTCTTTTGCGGTTATCTACGGACTTGGTGTTGGATTATTTGCCTATCGAGAGTTGTCTTTGAAAAAACTAGGTGAGGTATTAAACGATACCATAACCGATGTTGGCGCCGTTATGTATCTTATCGCTCTCTCGGGTATATTCGGTTATGGTATCGTCTTTGACCGAATTCCCGAAGTAATCGCCAATTCCCTGTTGGGATTGAGTTCCAATCCTTTTGTTTTAATATTCGTCATTGTTCTATTCTTGATTATTGCCGGAATGTTTGTAGATGGTTCGGTTCTTATCCTGATGCTCACTCCTATACTTCTTCCCGTTGCCCGGCAGGTTGGTTTTGATCCGGTTCATTTCGGTTTGATCTTTGTTTTAACAGTTACTTTGGGAAACATGACACCACCGGTCGGTTCCGCCATGTATGCCGGCTGTGCTGTTTTGGATACACCGATAGAGGAATACATACACGAGTCAGGCTTATTTTTTGTGGCTGCGGTCATTGCTATTGCTCTTTTAATCTTCTTACCCCAAATCGTTCTCTTTTTACCCAATCTCCTTTTTGGGTGATAACTCATTAAATTATAGTAGGAGGCAAGAGCTATGAATTTTAAAGATAAAATAGTTCTTATCACTGGTGCTGGATCGGGTATTGGACGAAAAGCATCAATAATGTTTGCTGAAAAAAGAGCCAAAGTTGCAGTAAATGATATTATTCCCGGAAAAGGGCAAGAAACCGTGAATCTGATAAAAAATAATGGTGGTGATGCCGTCTTTATCCAAGGAGATGTCTCATCAATAACTGATACCGAAAAAATCGTGGCGGATACCGTCCAAGTCTTTGGAGGTCTTCATGTATTAGTCAATAATGCTGGGATAGTACCTTCGGGTAAGGTTGAGGATGTTTCAGAAGAAGTTTTTGAACGAACTATCCGAATCAACTTGAAAGGACCTTTTTTCCTGGCCAAATATGCGGTACCGGTTATGAAAAAAAATGGCGGTGGAGTTATAGTGAATGTATCCTCAGTAGCGGCATTGAAAGGAATATCTGACCGTTGTGTTTATAGCGTTTCTAAAGCTGCACTTTTGGGTTTAACTAAATCCCTGGCCATTGATTATGTCAAAGAGAATATTCGGATTAATGCCGTTTGTCCTGGAACTACCTATTCCCAAGGGCTCGCCGAAAGAGTACAAGCTTCAACCAATCCTGATTTAGTTCTTCAGGAAATGATTGCTCGCCAACCGATGGGACGCTTAGGAAAAGAGGAAGAAATTGCCTTTGCTATTCTTTTTGCTGCCTGTGAAGAAGCTCAATTCATGACCGGAAGCTTTATCACTATTGACGGCGGCGCAACAACAGCGTAATAATCTTGGGAGTTATCCATTCTGATGTGACACCAAATGTGGATAAAAACATCTATATAAAACCGTCATTTTGAGGTGTCCAACCGTTTTTTGGTTGGACGACATAAGTACCCACTCCGTCATTCTGAGGAGACCGGTGTTTCTTGCCGGACGACGTGAGAATCTCATCCTTTAAAATATTTATATAGAAAAAATAAAAAATGAGATCCTCACGTGGGAAAACACCAATCCGGATGACTTATCACTCAATTTCCTTCTCCCTTGATGGGAGAAGGTGAGGATTAGGATGAAAAAAACCAATCTAAATCCGTCATTGCGAGGAATCCAACCGTTCTTTAGTTGGATGACGTGACAATCTCATTTAGTAATTTTTTAAAATAATTAAAGGATGAGATCCTCACGCCCTTAAAAAGCGAGGGCTCAGGATGACACCTGCGGTGTCAGATGAGATTCTCACGGCTTCGAAAAACGAAGCCTCAGGATGACGGCTATTTTTTACACATTACTGTATTTTCAGGATTGAATAATCCCAGGAGGGAGTAGATTGCCAACTGATCTTAGAAGAGAAACCTTAAACATTCAAATAGCCAACATTATTAAACAAGAAATCATTCAAGGAATTTTAAAACAAGGAGAAAGACTGGATTTAAAAAAACTCGTTGAACGTTTTCAGGTGAGCAGTATACCCATTCGCGAAGCCTTAAAAAAACTTGAAAGTGAAGGGTTTATTGAAAGTGCTTCCCGTCGAGGTTATTTTGTACGTTCCTATTCCGATCGAGATATTGAAGAGATAGGTGAAGCCCGCCTCATGGTTGAAAGTTACTGTTTAAGCAATTATTTTGACTTGATTGATCGAAAAACCCTCAAGGACATCTATGATTTTATGGAAAATTTTCCCGGAACTGCGCTTGATGAATACATTGGAAAAGATTTTAATTTCCACAATCTTATTGTAGAAAGCTCTAAAAACGATTTTATTATCAATTTTTATCGATCCCTTCAGGAAAAAATTCATTTTTTCATGAGTATTCAAGAAGACTTAGATACTTTCCGAGCTCAACATTTGCAAATTATGCAATATATCTTTTCCGGTGATAAAAATAAAGCAACCAAAATCTTAAGAGAGCATATACTTTATTCGACTCAGGTTATTAAAACCAAGCTTTTTCATTTAAAAAGCGACAAAAAAAAGAACAACGATTATAATGGAAAAAAATGAGGATGAGAGGGAAATAAATACTAGTTAATTGTCGCTTAAGCTTATTTCGGTGTTTTCCGGAGGAAATAAAGGTACTTATTGATTCATACAGCTTATAAAACCCATAAAATACACGGAGGATGAATAAAATGGAATCAATGGTTGAAAAAATGTTTTCGGTAAAAGATAAAGTCTTTTTTTTCACAGGAGGAGCTGGAATTTTGGCTTCAACATTATCCTATGAATTAGGCAAGCTAGGCGCCAGGATAATACTTACCGATATTGCCCCTCTTGATGATGTTCTTGATAAATTCCGAAAGGAAAACCTCCAAGTTACCGGTTATCCAATGGACGCTTTGAATAAACAGCAGATTCAAGAAGTATCCCAAAAAGTGATTCAAGAATTTGGTAAAATCGATGCTCTTTTCAATGCTGCTGGTGGTAATAGGAAAGATGCCACGGTTTCTCCAGACTGTTCCTTTTTTGATCTTCCCCTGGAAGCCCTCCAAAAAGTAGTCAATCTGAACCTCTTCGGGGGATCTATTATCCCGTCCCAAGTTTTCGCCCAATTGATGATTGAAAATCCCCATGGTGGAAATATTATCAATTTCTCTTCTATGACTTCTTTTCGACCTTTAACTCGCACTATTGGCTATTCGGCAGCGAAAGCAGCAGTGAGCAACTTTACCCAATGGCTGGCGGTACATATCGCTCAAAACTATACACCGAAAGTAAGGGTAAATGCCTTGGCACCTGGCTTTTTTGTTACCAATCAAAATTACTACCTTTTATATAAAGAAGACGGTACTCTGGCTCCTCGAGGAGAAGCTATCCTTTCCCATACACCCTGCGGACGGTTTGGTATTCCAGAAGATCTCTTAAGCACTGTTTTATGGCTTTTATCGCCCGCTTCCAGCTTTGTTACCGGTATTGTCGTTCCAGTTGATGGAGGATTCAGTGCCTTTTCTGGAGTATAAAGTCACTTTGAAAACTCTAAAAAAACTATAGCCAACTCAACCTTGAATAACGATTTCACCAGATGCTGGTCGGTACCTTTTTAAAACTACTTAATTTTCAACGGGACATCCTTGGCTTAGCTTCTTTTCAAAACGCCAAGGTCGTGGAAATAATAACGATTATTTCGGTTATTTTATGCACATCGATAATAAGATGTTTGATAATGGCATTCTATTCACTTCTCTACTCCAAATTATCGACCGAAATACTACTTAAATCTGCCTAATAGATGAGAATAATAATAAATTAAGAGATACAGAAGGATTTTTATATCATTTATATAACCAGATATATTTGAGATAAACTATTAATTTTTACTCTATGATTATATAATATAATCAAATAAAAATTTTATTAACTTAAAAATAACTTTATTTTTTTAGAAAAGGTGAGATCATGCTTTTCCTAAAAAACTGATTTTTTTGTAGGAGGTGACATCAAAAATAAAAAAAGTGTTTTCTTATAAATAAAAAAGGAGGGAAAAAATGAAACGTTTATTTATTATTACGGTAATATCGTTTGTCCTGGTTCTGGGGATCCAGATGGCAGCGCTAGGCGAAAGTCCTTATGAGGGAACAACATTACGACTTCTTTTCAATCGGCATGTATGGCAGGAATTCATCGAAAAGAAAATACCGGAATTCGAAAAAGCGACTGGAATAAAGTTAGTAGTTGAGGTTTTTCCGGAAGACCAATTTCGAGCCAAACGACTGATCGAGGTAACTTCTGGAATCGCTGATCTTGATGTGTTTATGATCATGCCTGGACAAGCAGGCCTTCATTACGCAACAGAGGGGTGGACCTACCCATTGGATGATTTTATTAATAATCCAGAAATGACACCCCCTGAATGGGATTTTAATGACTTTTTTGGAGGTCTGAAACAAGGAGGTAATTTTTCCGGAAAACAGCACAGTATCTCCATTCAAAGTGAAACATCTCTTCTCGCCTATCGAAAAGATTTATTGAGTGAAAATGGAATTGATGTTCCACAAACCATGAAAGAGCTGGAGGCTGCTGCTCAGAAACTGAACCTTGACTATGATGGAGATGGAAAAATCGATCTGCACGGAATTACCTTGCGAGGAAGACGTGCCGCTGCAACATCTCAGTTTGTTGACTTCCTTTACACCTTCGGAGGAGCTTGGAAAGATGCTGAAGGAAACTGGGCATTAGGAAAACCTGAAGCCATTCAGGCTTTCAATTTTTATGGAAAACTTTTACGCGAATATGGTCCTCCAGGAGCAACCGACATTCATTGGTACGAGAGTACTTCCTATTTCATGACTGGAAAAGCGGCAATGATTTATGATGCCAACAATTTTAATATTCTTTATGAAGATCCTGAAAAATCTGAAATCGTCGGGAAAGTCGGTTATTCGGTAATTCCTGCTGGGCCAACCAATCTTCGTTTACCACACGTTTCTCACTGGGATCTTGCTATCC
>MTKW01005700.1_pt1 | contig 12525 bp, 10 predicted proteins | sample 1042761 | NCBI WGS metagenome assembly MTKW01 (sample SAMN06205366, study PRJNA360243) | anaerobic digester metagenome | biome: Wastewater treatment plant; feature: Anaerobic digester sludge; material: sludge; isolation source: anaerobic digester fed with sludge from wastewater treatment plant ...
AAGTTGAAATATTCATTTTTAGATTTTGTATATAAATACTCGTTTAAGAAAACGAGGATATTTTTATCATACTCAATAAGTCCTTCTTCGATATCTTCTTTCTCCCAAGTTCCCTTTATGTGCCGATCGAAATCGTTTTTAATACTGTCAATTTGGTAAATATCATCAACAAGTTTTATGTTTTCTCTGAAAAGGAAAGTTTTAAAATTCTTGCTCGAATATCCTGCATCTACAACTTCTAAAATTGCAAATAATCGGATTAAGTAATTTGAAATTTCAATGACTTTTTGCTCCGTAATATCATTTACTTGGTAACGGTTTAAATATCCAATTAAAAACAGTTTTGCATTTTCGTTGAATTTCAGAAGTAACTTTATTGTTGGATAGTCTTTTATCTTATCCCAAATACGAGCGATTTTGATTAATCTTTCCGTTAGTTCGATAGGACTTGTCAGTAAATCCTTTTTAATATCAGTATAATATCTTCTTAAACCGGGGGTAGTGACATCAACGGAATTATCTTTTACATAAGCCTTACTTTTTGCTCTGTCTATGTACATAAACTGCTGTAAAATCCCGTCAATATTGACGATTTTTTGAGCGTTGAGTTCGTTTGCCAATTTTGATAAGGTTTCCCACAATTCATTAAACTCCTCTCTTTGGTCTCCCGAATTTGAATAGAGTTGTGCTGAAATTATATCAGCATCCGAAAGAGGCATTCCTGTTGAGTTTAGCGAGTTAAACATTGTTATCGCTTGTTCAGTGTACCAACTTCGTATCTCAATAATTTCGCACTTTTCTAAAAACGTTCTACAGAATTTATTTAATTGAGATTCTGATTTTTGCTCTAATTTCTTATAGAAGAATTTGAAGTTCCTAAAGTGATTTGTGTATTTGTTATCCTTTTGTTTTCTTGGGATTCTATGTACGTTTCCTTCGGCTTCATCAAAGTTTTTGGATTCAATAATTTTTTCGACCTGATTATCGTACAGTTCATTTATTGAATTGTTTTCGATAATTTTAATCCCCTTTATCCTTTCCCAATCACCTAAAATATTGATTCTTTCTTCAACTCCTGCTTTATATAAAATTCTAATTATTTTATTTCGGCTTTCTTTCAATCCCTCTTCTAAAGCTTCCGAAGTTTCATCACGGTTAAACTCTTTAAGAACTTCCATTAAACGAATTAGGCAAGCTTTTAAAAGGAGTAAAAAAGTCGTTGTTCTTTGCTGTCCATCAATTAAGCTGTACTGGTTGTCTTCTGAACAGTCAACNNATATCCTGCCATAATTTATCACATTGATTTATGTCCCAAGAATAACCTCGTTGATATTCGGGAATTACAAAATATTCATCATCTTTTAGTTCTAAGTATTTACTTATTAATTTTAATGCTGGGTCTATTTTCTTTGCCATATTTCTGTTTTGTTCTGTTTTTTTTACTTGCCATTAACGGTTGGTGTATGAAGCGTTGGGCATTTCGAAGCACTTCACTTTCAAGTTACTGGTATGTTTATTAAATGTTTTCATGTTTCAGTTTACCACCTGCAGCCCAATGATTTATACATTTTGTTACCTGCTGGGTTTAGACTCCTTTCATCCGAGCTACTTCACTTCCCTGTTACCACTGACCTGATTTTGTTTTTCGGGTCGGCAAAAAAGCGTTGGAAAACAGAAAAGCTCTTCCCGATTTCTTCATCGGGATGTGCTTGGCTGTGTGTGCTGGCTCTTTAAATAGTCTCACTTTATTTTTATGTTGTTTGAAATATTTCGAACTGTGTCGAATTGTTGTCTAACTATGTCAGGTTATTATCTAACTGTGTCTGGATGCTACCTAGCTCTGTCAGATTATATTCTAAGTGTGTCAGTCATTCATCTAATAATGTCGAGATGTGTTCTAAGTCTGAGAATTAATTTTTAAGTTCTCAAAATAACTGTCTAACACTAAATAATTGTTTTCGAAGCGTGTAAAATGACCGTCTAACTATGCAATATGTTTGTCAATCTCTGAGTATGCGTTTTAAACATTGTAAGACGGTCATCTAAGTATGTATGTTAATCTTCGGTTGGTTCTTCCGATGTTTTTCTGGCTGCATTCATATTCGATACAACCTTACTAAAGGTAAATTGTACTTTCTTATTGTTGTCATTGTATATAAGTTTAAAAGTTAATATTTGATGTGATATTTTATCCCTCCATAAATAGCAATAGCCACATGTCTTAATTCACCGCCATTTTCGGGATATGGGTGTTTGTTGTGGTGCGTAAAACTCTTGTTATACCTTATTCCGCTACTTAGTGAGATATTGGAAGATATACCCCATTCAAGTCCGGCTTCAATAATCCCGCCAATATCAAATCTTTTGGTGTTATTAACCAGAAAATCATAGCGGGAGTAGAACTCTTCTGCATCGATAAGAACAGACGGAGATACCCCAACGGAGCCAAAGGCTTTTATTTTTCTCCCATACTTGTAGCGCAAAAGAATTGGGAATGAGATATAATCAAAAGATGATTGCTTGTCAACTCTGAACAATGATTCAGGAGGAGTTGGTGCTACAGATGAGATAGTTGAAAAGTAATGTTCTTCAAACCCTTTTCTTTCGTAATTTGCCTCTAATATTCCATGAAAATCATTAAACAACCGCAGCTCCGCATTAACTCCAAAAGTTGGTGATAAATGCATGTCATTATGTAAGGTTATACCATCACGGGGGTCTGTTCTATGCTCCCATGAAGATGTTGCACCTCCCATTATTCCTATTGAAAAATCTTGCCCGTTAAGCGTAGATGATGTTAAAATGAAAATGAATAATAGTAATTTTTTCATGGTTTTTATTTTAAGGATTAAAACCAATGATATGGAGTTCCATATAAAGGCTGAATCTCATCAGGATTATCCTTTTCTCCATACAAAAGCCACCAATTTTCATATAGCTTTTGTACGTGTAGAACCTCTTTTGCAGTTATTCCATTTCCTATTTTTTCTTCATTACTATTAACTAAGAAAGGGTCTAAAGATGGGAAACGACCGCTAATTGCATATTGAGCGCACCACAATAAATATTCCCCCAAAATAACTTTCCCTGGTCTGTTATGTGGCCACATCAAGCGCGAAGAAATTGGATTAACAGGAACACAACTTAAATCAGGAATTAGTGATGTGTCTTTGGCATGTTCAATAAGTTGCGGAACATGTTTCATTGTAAAAGCTGGCATTTCTGTCCACAATTTTTCACCATTCTCATTTACGTGGTAAGTGTTGTATGTTCCGTTTTTTAGTTGCGATACAAATTTGCTAACATCTGGGTTGTTGAAGTCAAAATCATCTTTTTGGCAAGAAGTTAAAAGCATAAGAGAAGTGAGAATGGCTATAATTGTTTTCATTTCTTTAAGTTTTATTTGTTATAGATGGTTAAAAAGTCATTTGGGTTGCGTATCTACCTCAATTAATTCAGATTTGTTATTCTTCCTCATAAATTCTTTCAACCCTCACAATTTCCATTGACTGGTTTATTATATAATCTTGTGATATTTCTTGTGTGAGTTGAAAAAGTAAACTATTAAATAGATTCGTCATTTTGAAAAGCATTTCGCTTGAAGACAGTGTAACGGCAAAAATTGCACTCTTTTGCAAATTTTGGTTTGTGGGGCGGCTTGTGCAATTTGTAAATGTGTGCAATGTGCGTTGGCATCCCAAATTGCCCCTTTGGGCAAACGCGCGTGGGCAAAACAAAATCTTCATCGAAGCAATCATTTTCTAAATTTGAGTTCGTTTTTTCTGTCAATTTCAGTTTGGTTGTTCTTTTTTTAACCTTGCAGGTAACGGAGCAGCGGTTTGCGATGTGATTTGCATGTTGCAAATCGCAAGTTAGTGGACAGTCCCGCAGGGCTGGACACACGCAAATCGCTGCTCCGTTAGGTGGAAAGCCCGCAGGGATTTCCACCTAACCGTCTTATTTACGTAACAAATATACAACATTCGTAAATACAAACTGATATAACATTCGTAAACCGATTTGTAGGCAAAAGCAATATTACTTAACAAGGTGCTGCTAAACAAAAGAATAGACACAGATAAAAAACATATAATTATTATGTATTTACGAATATTTCATTATCTTTGCCATTAACACTTATAACCGGAGGCATGAATGTTGAAAAATTGATACATGAATTTGAGCGGAAGCTCGTCTTGCAACGCTACAGTGCGAACTCAATCTCTAACTATAAAAGCAGCGTGAGGAGTTTCCTTAATATTGCAAAAAGGAAATTCTCACATCCATCTGAAATCGATGAGTTGGCGATTGAGAAATATGTGCTGTGGAAGATTGAGAAGCACAGGATTGGCAGTTCTCACCAACGCATGATTGTGGCATCGATCGACAAGTTCTACAAGTCGCTTTATGACCGGGAGTTGAAGATAAAACACCTTTATCCTTCAAGAAAGGCCTTTTCGTTGCCCAATTGTCTGAATATCGATGAAGTGAAAAAGATCATCGATGCCACGGAAAACATCAAGCATCGTTGCATAATCAAAATGCTTTATGGATCGGGGCTGCGATTGAGCGAACTGATCAATCTAAAGATAGCCGATATTGATTCTGCCAGGATGCTGATACACATCGTTAAGTCCAAAGGGAACAAAGACAGAGTTGTGACACTCCCGGAATCCATTTTAAGTGATCTTCGTATCTATTATATCCTGTATAAGCCTGACTTATATCTGTTTGAGGGGCAGTCTGGTGGCTCATATTCGGCAAAGTCCGTGCAAATGGTTGTCAAGAACGCTGCGTCAAGAGCCGGAATCAGAAAGAAAGTTACGCCACACACTTTGCGCCACAGTTTTGCCACACATTTATTGGAAAATGGAACTGACATTCGCTATATTCAGGAATTACTGGGTCATCAATCTATCAAAACCACTGAAATATATACCCATATTACAGATGTATCAAAATCAAATATCAAAAGTCCGTTAGATTTACTCTAACTAAAACACTGTAAATAAAACAATAAACCATAATATATCCGCTCTCAAAACTCTTCTATCCCCTTATACACCTTTCTGATCGGCAACCCCATCACATTAAAATAGGAGCCTTCGATTGATTCCACACCAATAAACCCAATCCACTCCTGAATGCCGTAGGCACCGGCTTTGTCGGTTGGGTTGTAGTGCCGGGAATAATATTCGATTTCATCGTCGCTAAGCTCAGCAAATGTGACTTTTGTGGTGTCGGAAAAAGAGACCTGTTTATTTCGAGAGGTGAGGCAGACTCCGGTAATCACAAGATGTGTTTTCCCGGACAACTGTCTCAGCATCAATTCTACTTCGTTTCTATCTTTGGGCTTGCCTAACCTGGACAAGCCAGAACCAAACAGGAAAATGCGTAACTTTACTGAATGGAACTACTAACAGAAAAATACAAAAAGGATATATCCTGTGTGCTTTCATGTTACGACAGGATAATTATCAGCGGCACAATGCCGGAGATATCCTATTCACGGGGGATGACCAATTATATGTACCCAAAATAATATCAGGATATTTGACTATCCCAAATTTGCAGAGCCGTTTAAAGAAACCATCCGGGTCAATGCTGAACAGATAGCCAAAGAACACGGTGTGGAGATTGAATTCATCCGCAAGGCTGGTGTCAGAAAAGAATCCATCATTTCAGAGAAGATAGAAAAACGTGGCAATGCTCCAGGCATTGTCCATATCATTTCTGCCATGGAGATATGCAACACTTATAAACCGTGGCACGACAAAACAACGGGAAAAACATTTTTAAAACCGGACACCAGTAAATGTTTGCATTACTATTTTTATTTCATCGACGAGCAGCTCGGGTTGGGCTATGTGCGCGTACCTACCTGGTGCCCCTTCCGTTTACAGGTTTATATCAACGGGCACAATTTACTGGCTTCGGAACTGAAACAGGCAGGGATTAAATATACTATGATAGACAATGCTTTTGATAGCTTGGAAGATGCCGGTAAAGCGCAGGAGCTCTCGGACAACATCAGTATTGAAAAACTTCACCGCAAATTGGACGAGTTTGCCTGGCGGTTCTGCCCGGTGTATAAAGACCTTAAGCTGAGATACCATTGGAGCGTGATGCAAACCGAATATGCCACCGACATTGTATTTAAAAAACAGGAAAGTTTACAAACCATCTACAGTGAACTTGTGGCAACTGCCATACACACGGTTAAACCTGAAAACATCGCCACTTTTTTGGGGCGCAAACTCGACCCCCGGTATGAAGGGGAAATTGGCAACAATTACAATGTACGCATCGAAGGCAGCCGCATAAAACATACGATGGGGCCTGTATCGATAAAAATGTACGACAAATTCAGTAAAATATTGCGCATAGAAACAACAGCAAACAATATCAGTTTTTTCAAACACTTCCGGGAGGTAGTACACCGTGACGGGACAACGTCGCACGCAATGGCACCATTGAAGAAAAACATCTACAGCCTTTCATTTCTGGCAAACAACCTGAAAGCTTCAAACAGAAGATACCTGGAATTTATTTCGGCTTTCGACAACAAAGAAGTTGGCAGAAAAAGGCTCGAAAATGTCACTTCATCAAAAAGCGAGAACAACAGAAACTACAAAGGGTTTAACTTTTTTAACAAAGACGATATGGTTGTTTTACTCGCAATCCTGCGAGGTGAGTTTAACATCAGTGGTTTCAGAAACAAGAACATGCAAAAACTGCTTGGTTTTAATGCAGGGAAAATAAGTAGGCTGATCAAACGGTTGAGGGTACATGGGCTAATAAAAAAAGCAGCCAATTCCTACAAATATTACCTCACTAAAATTGGAAAAGAAACCATCATTATGGCCCAGAAGATAAAAGAACTGGTGCTGGTTCCGGCGTATTGTATTTGAATATTATGCCAAAAAATACATCAATTTAAAAGATAAGGTACTAATATCTCTGCTGGCGAAAAGCCTTGCTTTGTGCCTTGCCCAACAGGGCAAAAATCTGTTGCTTGTTGTCTTTTGTTCATTGTCATAAAACTGTAAAAAACAGTTTTGCTTTCTGCGCTGTGTTTTTTGCTTTTGCAAAGCAAGGCACGGTTTACAAAACCGCGCCAGCGGGGGCTGAAATAAGTCGGGCTTTCAGCCCGAAAAATCGGGAAGTAAGGTATAACATGGACATTCAGATTAACGTAAAACAAAATGCGCCCTGAAAGGGCAAATTAATTCAGCCCAATGGCAACGCCTTGGGATAAGGAAATAAAAAGTAAAAAGCGCCCTGAAAGGGCAGATTAAATCTTCAGCACTGATAATCAACAAACCTTTTGTTTTTGCAAAGCAAGGCACGGTTTTGTAAACCGCGCCAGCGTATGTAAGCCTATGGTTGCAGAGTAGTTGCAAAGCTTCTGTCCGGCGGGCAGCACTATATCAAAAATTCAGATAAAAATCGCGGGTTATCATTTTGTAGGATTCGGTAAAATCGGTGCCGTCATCGGTGTGAATGTTGAGGTTGTCTTTTTCCGGCTCGCTCTCTTTTTTGGAAAACTCCATCAGATAGCGATGAACCTTTTTCAGATTGTTTGGGCGAACTGCTGTTTCACGGATTAAGAACAGCCTGGCATTTTCGGCATTTTTTAAAAAATCATTTGCCGCCCCGGCGGGAATAATAACTGCAAATCTGCCATTTTCGGAGAGCAATTTCCCAACATTTTGCACAAGAAAGGGCAGGGGTAACAGATCATCGTGTTTAGCCGCTGCCAGATGGGCGCTTTCGGGTTTCCGGCTTTTGGTGAAGAACGGGGGATTGGAAACCACAAGGTCAAAAAGTTCCGAACAAGAGTTCACGAAATCCTGAAACGAAATATTTTGAATTTTGACACGATTTTTCCAGGGAGAGGCACTTACATTTTTCGCTGCTTCTTCGGCAGCATTCTTTTCAATCTCGATGCCGGTGATTTTTGCCTTGCTACGCTGCGCCATCATCAGCGCAATCAGTCCGGTTCCGGCACCGATATCCAAAATCTTTGAAACGCCTGCAACATTTGCCCATGCACCCAATAAAACGCCGTCGGTTCCAACTTTCATTGCAGCGCGCTCCTGATTAATTAGAAATTGCTTAAACCGGAAATAGTTGTTTTTTGCCATTTCAGAATTTTTCAAAGATTCCTAAACCAAAAAGGGCAAAATCATATTTCACCGGGTCAGCCGGGTCAAACCTGCGAAGTGTTTCCATAACTTCCTCCACAGCTTTCCAGTCGTTTTGTTTGCGTTTCAGCAATCCCAGCTTTCTGGCTGTATTTCCCGTGTGAACATCCAAAGGCAGCATGAGCGCAGATGCAGGAATTCCTTTCCACAGCCCGAAGTCAACCCCATGATTATCAGAACGGACCATCCAGCGCAAAAACATATTCAACCGTTTTGCAGAAGCATTTTTTTCAACATTTGCAATATGCTTGCGGGTTCGCTCTCCGGGAATTTCAAAAAATATTTTGTGGAAATGTGCCAGTGAAGACTTTATAGAATGCCCGTTTTGAAAACCGGTTTCAAAAACCTGCTGCAAACCGCCGTGATTCCGGTAAATATTTTTCAGCGAACGGACAAAATAGATGCAGTCGTTGCCGTTAAATGTGCGGTGTACAAAAGAGCTTAACGCCGATAAATTGGAAGAGGAACTTTCCTGAATAAAATTGAAAGGACGGTTATCCATGAGTTTCATCAGGCGGAGTGCATTTTTGATTATTGCAGGGCGGTTTCCCCATGAAATGGTCGCGGTGAGCAGTGCGGCAATTTCAATATTCTCTTTCCGGCTGAACTGTTTGGGAACCTGAATGGGGTCGGTTGAAATAAAATCGGGACGATTATATTTCGCTGCTTTTTCGTCTAAAAAATCTTTCAATTCGGTCAGTTCCATTTTAGCTCAGCTTCCTTCAATCACGCCATCTTTAATGTTGACAATTCTGTCTGACCGCTCGGCAAAATGGCTATCGTGGGTGACGATGAGAAACGTTTGTCCGAAGTCGTCACGAAGCTGAAACAGCAGTTCGTGCAGATCGTTGCGGTTTGCCGAATCGAGATTTCCGGAAGGTTCGTCGGCAAGCACAACCGAAGGTTTGTTGATGAGTGCGCGGGCAACGGCAACCCGCTGTTTTTCACCGCCCGAAAGTTGGGATGGCTTGTGATGAAGCCGTTCGTTAAGCCCCAGATATTGCAGCAGCCTCACGGCTTCCTTTTCGGCTTCCGAACGCTGGCGTTGCGCAATAAATGCGGGAATGCAAACATTTTCTAAAGCAGTGAACTCAGGCAGCAAATGGTGAAATTGAAAAACAAACCCGATTTCGCTGTTTCTGAATTTGGAGAGTTGCTTTTCAGATAAGCCGGAAATATTTTTTCCTGAATAGAAAATTTCTCCGCTATCCGGTTTGCTCAGGGTTCCGATTATTTGAAGCAGTGTGGTTTTTCCTGCGCCGCTGGCGCCAACAATAGAGTATATTTTTCCCGGCGGAACTTCCAGATTTACACCTTTTAAAACCTGAAGCGTGCCGAATGATTTTTTTATGTCCTTTACCTGAATCAATTAAATGGTCTGTTAATCCTGTGGGTAGTCATAATAATTTTCGTATTCATCAGCGCCGCTCTCTTTCTGCTCAACACCGGTTTCTTCGGTTTCAGCGCTGCTATCCTTCGGCTCATCTTTGCTTTCCGGCGGCTTGGAAAGGTCATCCAGACTTTTGTCCAGATCTTTACTGATTTCTTCTGCTTCGCGTGTTACTGTCGACGAAACCCGGTCAATATCCTTTTTAATCTGGTTGGTTTCCCGGTTGATGGTTGATTTTATATCATCAATATCATGCTGAAAATCAGAAGTGTGATCTTCAATCTCACGCTTTATTTCGTTGGTTGCTTTTCTGAATTCACGCATTCCCTTACCTAAGGTTTTGGCAATGTCGGGAATGGCTTTGGCGCCAAAAAGAAGCAGCGCCAGCAACATCACGATCACCAGTTCACCGCCACTAACAAATAATATATGATTCATTCTTCATTTTTATTTTAGTCCACAAATATACAAATTGAGTGCGTCATTTACTCTGAAAATTAAAAAAAAAGAGCCTTGCACAGGCAAGACTCTTTGTATGATGTAAGCTGAAAATGTCTAACGTTTCTTTTTCTCGGTTGGTGCCACCGCTTTTTTCTGGAAATCATAAGCCAACGGCGCTGCTAAGAAAATAGAAGAATAGGTTCCCACAACAACACCAATGAGCAGTGCAAAAGTGAACCCGCGGATTGTTGTTCCGCCAAACAGGAAAATAGCCAGCAGCACCACAAATGTTGAAAGCGAAGTACTCATGGTTCGCCGCAAAGTGCTGTTTACCGATTCATTCAGATTCTGCTCAAATTTCCGTTTCGGATAGAGCTTCAGGTACTCCCTGATTCGGTCAAAAATAACCACCGTATCATTTATGGAATACCCTAATATCGTTAGAATGGCGGCAATAAATGCCTGGTCAATTTCGAGTGAAAACGGCATAATAGAGTAGAGCAGGGAGAAAATTCCAAGAATTATTATGGCATCGTGGCTCAACGCGATTACGGCTCCCAGCCCGTATTGCCATCTGGTGAATCGCACTAAAATATAGAGGAAGATGACAAGCAGCGCAAAGGTGATTGCAATAACCGACTCTCTCCGGATATCAGCAGAAATGGTTGGTCCTACTTTTTGCGAGCTCAACAGATATTTGTCTGTAAAATCTTCAAAGCTGACATTTTCATCCAACATGCCCGCATCTTGTAATCCTTTTATTAACAGTTCATTCACCTCGTTGTCCACCTCTTCGCCACTGTCTTCAATTTTGTAGGTGGTGGTAATACGAATCTGATTGTTGGCTCCAAAAGTTTTCACTTCAGGCGCAGTTTCAAAAGATACTTCCAGAGCACTTTGAACATCGGCAACCTGAACATCCTGATCGAGACGTACAACATAGGTGCGTCCTCCCTTGAAGTCAATACCATAGTTAAACCCGCGCAGTGCTATAGAACCTAATGAAATAAGAATAAGTGAACCGGAAATAACGTATGCAATTTTCCTTTTTCTCAAAAAGTTAATCGTGGTATTCCGGAGGATATTTGCCGTTTTGGGGTTTGAAAACTTGATTTTTTTGTTACGCTGCAACCACCAGCTGAAAATAATCCGTGTGATGAATATAGCAGTAAACAATGATGTTAAAATACCGATAATCAACGTGGTGGCAAAGCCTTTAATCGGACCTGAACCGAATATGTAAAGGATAATACCGGTTAAGAGTGTTGTCACCTGTCCGTCAATAATTGCGGAATAGGCATTTTTATAACCATCTGAAATTGCAAGTTTAATTCCTTTTCCTGCATATAACTCATCCTGCACCCGCTCAAAAATCAGCACGTTGGCGTCAACAGCCATACCGATGGTGAGCACGATACCGGCAATTCCCGGCAGGGTGAGCGTTGCTCCCAATGAAGCAAGGATTCCGATAACAAAGAACATGTTGGTCAGAAGCGCTACGTCGGCTGCAAAACCGGCATGGCGACTATAGAAGAAGAACATATAGGCAAGCACCAGAATAAAAGCTAAGATGAATGAATACAATCCGCTTTTAATCGCTTCCTGCCCTAATGACGGCCCAACGATTTCTTCCTGAATGATGCGCGCAGGTGCGGGCATTTTTCCTGACTTCAAAATATTTGCAAGGTCTTTTGCCTCTTCAATGGTTTCCAGACCGGTAATACTTGAACGGCCTCCCGAAATTTCATTTTGAACTGTTGGAAAGGAGCGCACATAGCCATCTAAGACAATTGCTATCGATTTGCCGATATTCTCTTTTGTCAGTCGCTGCCATGTTTTGGCGCCTTCGCTGTTCATGGTCATTGAGACCTCCGGATTTGAACCAAATTGGTCGAAATCCTGGCGTGCATCGGTAATCACATCCCCGTCAAGCGGCGCCCGCCCGTCGCGGGTGTTGGCTTTTAGAGCAATCAAACGGTAATAGTTGCCTGCCTGGTCAGTAGATTTTGCCGTCCAGCGGAACATCATATCCCTGGGGAATATGCTTTTGATTTGTTCTCTATTCAGGTATTCGTTCACCTTTGCGGTGTCCCTTGAATGGGCAATTCCAATAGCCGGACCGGGAAATAGCTGTCCCTGCTGGTCGGTGCTTGGATTGAGAACAGCAAAAAGCGGAAACTCTTCTCTGAAGTTTTCGAGATCGTCCAATCCAGCCTGAGTGGTGTCGCCTGCAGCTTCCAGTTCAGCAAGCAACGAACTTTCCTGTTCCGAAACCGTATCTTGTTCAGCAACCTGTTCTTCTGCTTTTTCCGGCTCTTCAGTTAGGGCTTCTTCCGGCTCTGTAGTTTCAGCCTTCTTTTGTGAAGCCTGCATTTCGCGAAGGCGATCGTTTGCCTGAAGCAGATAGGTATAGACCTCCTGATTCTCATAGGTTTCCCAGAATTCAAGCATGGCGGTACCCTGCAACAGCGAGCGCACCCTTTTCTG
>MTKW01008010.1_pt1 | contig 12525 bp, 12 predicted proteins | sample 1042761 | NCBI WGS metagenome assembly MTKW01 (sample SAMN06205366, study PRJNA360243) | anaerobic digester metagenome | biome: Wastewater treatment plant; feature: Anaerobic digester sludge; material: sludge; isolation source: anaerobic digester fed with sludge from wastewater treatment plant ...
GCCAGTCCACTGTAGCAACCTTGTATAACAGGGCAAAAAACAAGGGCTACCAGGTGGTTATAGTAATTTCCGGAGACCCGCTGAACCTGTTCGGCGGAGAGGAACCGGAGGAGGAGTAGTCTATGCGAAATAGAAAAATACGAGGCATGAGACTAAGCGCTTTATGGTTTCTTGTCGCGCTAATGGCTGTGACTTTTGCCGTTAGGCAAATCGAAGTAATGCGTATTCGCAAGCATGTCAGGGACATCGAAGCCGAGATCAACTACTTTCTCATGTCAAACAGCGCACTTGAAAAACAGGCTGAGACTCTTAAAAGCCAGGAGCACGTCGAGAAAATGGCCAGGGAGAAACTTGGCTTGGTCATGCCAGGTGAAGTACAATACATCCCGGTGAAAAACCCAGAAGGAAAGTGAAGTGTAAGTGCTAGCCAGTATTTGACCGGCCAATTCTTAAGTTAAAGCAGTATCTGTATCATCTGGTGAAAGCTGCCGGTACAGCAAACCGGCAGTTTTTTTGTCGGCACTTTCTGCCAGGGCAAGGACCTCTACTGATAGTTTGCGAGGCCCGAAAGTAATCTCTAGCACATCTCCTACTTCTACATTGGTCGAGGGCTTGGCAGTGCGGCCGTTTTTGGTTACGTGTCCGCCATTGCACAGCTCTTGCGCCAGAGTCCTGCGCTTGATAATACGGGTAACTTTCAGGTACTTATCCAATCGCACTGCCTATCCCTCTTCCCCCAAAATCTCTAGAATCAACTGCCAGATAATATCCGGCATCTCTTTTAACTCATGTCAGAGCAGCCCCCACATATCAGAGCTTCGCGGCAACCGCTACTACTTGCCCTGGCCACTCACAGCATCCCTTAACCCTCTGCCTGGCCGGAAAACCGGAACCTTTGCAGCCGGTATTTGAATTGGCTCGCCTGTCCGTGGATTGCGGCCTTCCCGTGCAGGCCTCTCTCTTGCTACGAACGTACCAAATCCAAGAATAGCTACTGTGTCACCGCCAGAAAGACTCTCCTGTACAACGTCGATGAAGCTGTTGATAACCTTCTCAGTATCTTTCTTTGTCAATCCTGCCTTTTTTGCTACCTCACCTATAAGTTCTGTCTTATTCACTTGAATCCCTCCATCTGCTAAAGGTACACATATGTAAGAAGAAATCTGTGTTCAACGATGATACACCTATCTGGCGAGTTTGTCATTCTTTGGTTTAATTAGGCGATAAACTCGCACCTGTGTGTCTACCGGTCATCTCCCTCCTTGGCCTCTTCACGTTTCGCATTTTCCCATAACCTGTCCAGGAAATCCAATCCCACCTCTTCCATCCTTAGATCATGGCTCTTACAGTACGATTCAACTTGCCTGAATCTCCTTGAAAACTTCTCAACCGTATGAGAAAGCGCTGTTTCAGAGTCAACTCCAAGGTGCCTGGCCAAATTGACACAGGCAAACAGAAGATCACCTACCTCATCTAGGATTTGCGCCTTACTACCCTTATCGTGAGCTTCCTTAATCTCAAACATCTCTTCTTGAATCTTATCAAAAACGCCGCTTGCATCAGGCCAATCAAACCCGGCCCCGGCAGCGACACCCTGCTGCTTCTGAGCTCGCATAAGAGCCGGAAGCCCCTTGTCTACCTCATCCATCAACGAATGCCCCTTCTCGTACCTTCCTGGCTCTCTTCGCTTGATTTCAGCCCACAATTTCTCAACTTGCTCCGGACTGTCTACATCCTGGCCGCCAAAAACATGTGGGTGCCTTCTTACAAGTTTGTCCGATATCCCATCTATTACATCATCGAACGTAAAATCGCCTTGCTCTCCCGCAATAGTAGCGTAAAGGCCGATCTCTAATAGCAAGTCTCCCAATTCTTCCTTAAGTTTATTCACATCTTTTTCCAATGCAGCCTGAACAACTTCGTACGACTCCTCTAACACAAAAGAAGTTAGGGTCTGATAGGTTTGCTGCTTATCCCAGGGGCAACCGTCAGGGCCGCGAAGGCTCTTGAGAATCGAGAGAAACCTGCGCCATGAGGCATTGCCGGTATTCGAATCGTGCCTTTTCTCTTCTTCTGACTTCATAAAATGTTTTTCTCCTTATGTTCTGTTATCATCTCTTGTTTTTGCTTTTGAACCGCTTAAAGAATCTGCCCACAAACGGCAAGTTCTGTAGATCCCCGGCAGTGATAACTCCAAGAATCACAATAAGAATTCCGTAGATGATTACGCCGAGTGCAATAGCGATAACGGTTCCCACTTTCCAGGAAACCATAACCTGAAGCCTAACATGAGCCAGGGAAACTACTACTGACATTATCGCAGAGGACAAAGAAATCTTGAGAATACTCACAGGATCAACAGGATTACCCAGTTCTCTTTGAATAGCCACAAGGTTCAAAACAGCAGCTACACCGAAATGGAAGGTAGTAGCAATGCTTGCGCCCACTATACCCATTGCAGGCATTCCCACAAGAAAGTATGTCAGTATTGCTTTTACCAACGCTGCCCAAGCCAGGTTTATAAGCGGGGCCCTGAGCCTCCCCAGCCCATGCAAAATCCCTGACGTGACCTGCTGAAGTGCAAGAAATAGAACTGCCGGTGTAAGGGGCCTCAGGACCCTGCCAATGCCCAGGTCTTTCAGCAATAGGGCAGGCACCGGTTCAGCCAGGACATACAGCCCCATTGCAGCAGGAAGTGCCAGCACAATCGTCATGGTAAGAGCCTTCTGGACTCGTCTGGTAATGCTGATCCTGTCTCGCAGGACTGCAGCTCCTGATATGGAAGGTACCAGAGCCGCCTGAAGAGCCCCTGTGAAGATTGTTGGAATGTTCAGAAACGGAAATGCCCCTCCTGCTAACTGGCCAAAAAGCCTGGTGGCTTCATCAGGCGGAATTCCTGCCGCCTGCAACCTACCTGGTACCAATCCAAGGTCTATTAACTCAGTGATTCCAAAAACGGCCGATGCCAACGATATTGGGACTGCAATCCTGATTACTTCTTTGGCAATGCTTGGCCATGAGTCGGTTTCTTCTCCGTTTGCAGCCGCCCAATGGCTTGCCCGGGTGAAATATGCAATCCCTATGTACATAATTCCAACAAAAGCGCCTACCGCTGCGCCGAAAGTTGCTCCTGATGCCGCATATTCAATACCCTTGGGAAGCAGCATCCTGGCCAGCACGTACATTGTAAGAAGCCTGCCGATTTGTTCTAAAACCTGGGATACTGCAGGAGCCTCCATTTCCTCTATGCCTTGAAACCAACCTCGTAACGCCGATAGAACCGCTGCCAGGAGTAAAGCCGGCGATATGGCGGCTATAGACAGCCTGGCCCGGGGGTCTTTTGCCATATTCCCGGCAATCCAACCAGACATAGAGTACAAGATGAGAGTTCCTGCAAGGCCCAAGACGGCCATAAGTATGATAGATACGCGGAATACTTCCCGGGCAGCACCGTACTTCTTCAGCACCCACCTCTCAGCAACTGCTTTTGAAATGGCTACATTCAGGCCTGCCGAAGAAACAGTCAGCATTATTGCATAAATGGGGTAGGCGTATTGAAAAAGGCCCATTCCTTCACTGCCAAGAATGGAATAGAGGGGAATTCTATAAACAGCCCCAATAATCTTAACTATAAGGCCGGCAATAACAAGAGTGAAAGCGCCTTTTAGGAACCGGTTATCTTTGTTTTCCATTGGCTGGCGCACCTCTCAAGAGCTCTTCCTCACCTGCGTTTCCATCAGATTATAAATGAAAGGTGGCAAAGAATGCCACCTTGGTGTTGGGACAGTATAGCGAAAATCGATTATTCTTCCATTTGTTTGGCCAAAAATCCTGCAGCTGTCTCGGCGAGTTTGAGTTCTATGTCGCCTACGGTCTCGCCGTTTTCTCTTGTACAGATGATTACAGCGCCGATAGGATCCCCCTCGGCTATTATGGGAGCTATGACTTCTGATGTAAACTTGCAGCCTGAATCGTCTTCAGTTAGGCACTCCTTACAGTAACGGTCCTCACCTGGCCTGTTGATCAAGACAGGCTTCCGGTCTTCCATAATCCTTTCTACTGCCGGAGATATTCTCTTGTTTAGAAACTCCTTCTTGGGAGCGCCTGACACAGCTATAATCGAATCTCTGTCAGCAATCATTGCGATTTTTCCAGTAGCCTCAGCAAGGGAATCTGCATATTCGCGGGCAAAATCGCCTAACTCTCCAATAGGGGAATACTTCTTCAAAATCACTTCGCCGTCTCTGTCCACAAATATCTCTAAGGGATCTCCCTCACGAATTCTGAGGGTGCGCCTAATTTCCTTGGGTATTACCACTCTTCCTAGGTCATCAATTCTTCTCACTATTCCTGTTGCTTTCAACTCCATGCCACCCCCTTTGGCCCGGTTCGGACCTGTCTTTTGCTAGTATATAGGTGTTTTGGAATCGTTATTCACATAGAGGCTAGTTCTTTGACAAGGCTTAGGCCCTTGTGAAGTACAGAATTAGGAGTTTCCCTGGATAACACTATGCTCAGAACCGAAGACCTTGCATCCAGGCTGATCTCAGGGAATTTTGTCTCGAGAGCCGGGATTTTGTCGAGGGGGAAAACGTGGGGAACTTCAATTTTGAAACTCAGGCGCTGTTTTCCGAGAACAATGTCTTCTGTAGAATAGGCTACCTGGGTGATACCTATTGAAGCACACAATATCTTCAACCTGGCCACATTCAGGAGATTCCTGGCTTTATCCGGCAGGTCTCCATACCTATCTTCAAGTTCAATCTCAATATCAAAAAGGGAATCCAGCCCTTCGGCGCCTGCCACTCGCTTGTAAAACGCAAACCGTTCCTTGGGGCCGGTAATATATGACTCAGGAAAGTAGGCATCACACGGAATTTCTACTGATGTAGAGATTCTTTCCGGCTTTTCAACCTCCTGGCCTTTCAGACTCCGGACGGCTTTCTCAAGAAGCCTGATATACATATCGTAGCCAACCAGAGTCATGAATCCATGCTGTTCAGAGCCAAGAAGATTGCCGGCCCCCCGAATCTCCATGTCACGCATGGCAAGTTTGAAGCCTGAACCCATGGCTGCAAAGTCGCGCAAGGCGGTAAGCCTTTGTTCTGCCTCTATTGTTAGGTTTCTATCGGGCCGGTAGGTAAAATACGCATAGGCAATCCGGCTTGACCTTCCAACCCTGCCCCTAAGTTGATAAAGCTGGGCCAGGCCGAGCTTGTCTGCGTTTTCAACTATCAAAGTATTTACGTTAGGAAGGTCCAGGCCTGATTCAATAATGGTAGTGGAAATCAGGACGTCATATCTTCCCTGTAAAAAATCTTGCATTGTCAGTGCAAGTTCATGCTCCTTCATTTTTCCATGGCCAACTGCAATCCTTGCCTCAGGCACACACGATTGCACTCTACTAACCGCCCTGGATATGGAATGGACTCTGTTATGCACGTAAAACACCTGGCCACCCCGGCGCATCTCCCGTCGAATGGCCTGGGATACCAGAGAAGGATTGTAAGGCACAACATAGGTCTCAACAGGAAACCGCCCCTCAGGCGGGGTTTCAATAAGGCTCACGTCCCTAATGCCGGTAAGAGCCATATTGAGAGTCCTGGGAATCGGCGTAGCAGTTAGTGTCAGCACATCACAGGTTTCAGCCATTTGCTTCAAGCGCTCTTTCTGGGCGACTCCAAACCTGTGTTCTTCATCAACTATCAACAGGCCCAAATCCTTGAACTTAACGTCCTTACTTAATAGCCTGTGAGTCCCAATGATTATGTCTACTCCACCCAGAGCAACATCGTTGAGTATTCTTCTTTGCTCCGATGCCGGACGAAACCGGCTCAATACTTGAATTGAAACCGGGAAATCTGCAAATCTCCTGATGAAAGTAGAATAATGCTGCTCAGCAAGGATCGTAGTAGGTACCAGTACTGCAACTTGCCTTGAATCCATAATTGACTTGAACGCAATCCTCATGGCTACTTCAGTCTTGCCGAATCCGACATCGCCGCAAAGAAGCCGGTCCATAGGATAGCTTTTCTCCATGTCAGCCTTTATCTCAGTTGTGGCAATTGCCTGATCTTCTGTATCTTCGTATTCAAAACCTTCTTCAAACTGGCGCTGCCAGTGTGTGTCCTGAGAAAACGCATGGCCCTGCCTAGACTTTCTCTTTGCCTCAAGCATGAGAAGTTTCCGGGCCATGTCTTCCACTGATTTCTTGACCCGTGCCTTTATCCGCTGCCACTCGCCGGTGCCAAGCCTTTGAAGTGAAGGGCGAATGCCTTCCGGGCCTACGTACTTTTCTACCATATCTACCTGGTCTGTAGGGACATACAAGGCATCATTGGCAGCGTACCTGATATAAAGGTAGTCTCTTGTGGCCCCGTTAACGGTCATATTCTTGATGCCCATGAATTGCCCTACTCCGTGGTTTGCATGAACAACATAATCACCTATGGAGAGTTCCCGCCAATCCAGGGCGATTCTTGAAGTCCTCCGCCTTGGCCTCCGAACCTTTGTCCTCCCGTACAACTCGGTTTCGGTAAACACAGACAGATCCAAAGAAGCACACGTAAAACCGCTCTCGCCACTTCCAAGAGACAAAGTAACAATTCCCGGTTCAGGTGCTTGAGTGATGCTTTCCTCATGGGAAATCCAAAGTTCTTCCTTTTGAAGCCATCTACTGAGAACATCTCGCCGCTCTGAGTTTCCTGCCAAAATGACTACTCTCTTTTTCTCTGATACCAGCTGCCTTAACTCAGGAATCATCTCTTGCCAGCGGCCGGAGAAGCCAACCTGCATAGCAGTATCTGATTCAACTATTTCTTTGGGATCTAGGCCTGGAAATTCACGGGGAAATGAAGTGAACACCACTGAGCTACCGGACAAATATGATTCAGCCAATGAAGCAGGAAAGTAGACAGATGCCTCTTGAGATTGCATAGTTCCGGCTATCATACGTGCAGACGCAATTTCAAGTCCTACTCTTTCAAACTCCTGTACAGCCTCAAGGCACTTATCATATTGGTCTACCAATACAATTGGGGGCTCGGAAAAATAGTCAAAGACCGTTGCCGCGGCCTGGCCGGAGTCTTCAGTGTCAAGATCTCCAAAAAAACCGTCCCTTGCAGGAGCCAGGAATGCTTCATCAATAATCTGGCTTGATACCTGGGTTTCCGGATCGAAAGCCCTGATTGAATCTACCTCATCATCGAAGAATTCGATTCTGTACGGGTACTCTGCAACCGGAGGAAATACATCCAATATGCCGCCACGTAACGCGGCCTCACCTTTATGCTCAACAGATGAAACCCGTTCGTAGCCAAACTGGACAAGTTTCCTGATAAGGCCATCAGGAAGCAGCCGGGAACCTACCCGCAGGCGCAGACAACCTTTCATGAATTGCTCCTTTGGCATTAGTTTCCGAGCCAGTCCCGTTGCAGGCATCACCAGGGCCAAAGGCTGGTTTTCATCTGAAAGCAGTCTAGAAAGGCATGATACTCTCATCCACAAAGATTCCTGGTTATCTGTAGCCTCAAAAGGCATAACCTCACGGGCAGGAAACAAAAGTACCCTTTCATGGCCAAGGAGATCGCCCAGATCCCGGCGAGACGTAACAGCTTCTTCGGGATTAGAGTAGATCAGCACCATGGGGCGCCTGAGTTTCTGATAGATAGATGCAGAGTAGACAGTACGCGCATACCCCCCGGCGCCGGTTAGCATAGCCGGCGTTCGTTTCCGGAAAATAGCATCAAGAAGTCTCGAAGCACTATGACAATTTGAGAAAAGGTCCAAAAATCCGGGATGAGCCATTACTTGCTTTCATTCTCCTCGAGGCCCGAATAATGATTGTAGCGGTTCATTGCCTGACTAAGGCCTAGAACCAGCGAATCGAGAGCAGCGACGGCGGCCGTTTCTACAATGGCGGAAAGCACATCCCGGTCCTCAAAAGGGGCCAATACATAGTCAGACGCTTCAATATCCGGCTCAGGCCTTCCTATGCCAATTTTCAGCCTAGCAAAACCACTGTCCCCTATAAAGTCTATAATCGACTGAACCCCTTTGTGTCCACCTGAACTACCTTTATGCTTAAACCTGATCTTGCCAAATGGAATATCCATATCATCGTGGATTACCAATATGTTAGTGGCCGGGATTGGGAAATCGGCCAAGAGCTCGGCTACGGCAGCTCCGCTCCTGTTCATGAACGTTCCAGGTTTAGCCAGCAACACTTCAAGAGGCATTTCAGAAACGCCCATTGAGCTATAACCGGTACCGCCTGGAACGAATCCTCTGGCTACATGACTGAACCCTCTTTCCGAAAACCTCAACCTAAGTTTTTCGGATAGCCGGTCAAGCACCATGAAACCTACATTGTGCTTGGTCAACGCGTATTTTTTCCCTGGATTCCCCAATCCCACCACGCATTTCATTGAAAGCGTCACCTGTCCTAAATCTGTCTGAGACTAAAACTCAGGCTTATCCTCATCAGCAGCTTCCTGATCACCCTCTGCCTCTTCCTCAGCTTCTTCTTCCTCTGTAGCTGCCCGAGGTGCTACTATTACAGCCACTACCTCTTCCGGAGGAGTAATCAGCCTGACTTCTTCGCCTGTCTCGAGGTCGCCTGCAAGCACCGTATCACCGTGGTTCATGTTGGCCACATTTATTGTATACTCTCCAGGAATATCTCCTGGCAGGCACTCAACAGATACATCCCTGAGCTGTCTCTGTAAGATCAGGCCCTGTTTGGTAAGTTCTTCTTCCCCCACAAAAACCAGGGGAATCTCAACCTTGACTTTCTCTGTCAGTGAAATCTTGTGAAGATCCATGTGGATTACGTCTCCGGTAACAGGGTTGCGATCTATAGCCTGTACCATTACGTTGTCGTCCAGGCCTACATCGTCTATCTTTATGCGGTGAATGTGGCCTAAGCTTCTTCCCATGATCTTCCTGATTTCCCCGGGCCCCAGAGCTATTGGCACAGAATCCATGCCCTTACCATAGACTATGGCGGGAACAAGCCCTTCTCTCCTACAGGCCTTAGATGCGCCTGTACCTGTACCTCTTGTTTTTGCCAAGATTACTTCCTGTTCCAACAAACGTCACGTCCTTTCAAGTTCCAACAACATCCAATCTAGTATTTTTACCGGAACATGGTCGAAATAGACCTACCTTCATGAATCCTAACAATTGCATCACCCAAGAGCTGTGCCACAGAAATAACTTCTACCATAGATTTCATAGAATCTGCAATAGGTATGGTATTGGTTACAACCAACTGGCTCAGTTGGGCTTCGGGCAATTTTTCCGGCGCCTTACCTGAAAATACCGCATGTGTAGCACATGCCATTACAGACGCTGCACCCTTTGCCCGCAAAGCTTTTGCTGCCTGAACAATACTTCCCCCGGTGTCAATTATGTCGTCCAAAAGAATGGCATTCTTGCCTGATACTTTTCCAACAATGTTCATGACTTCAGCCACGTTGGGTTCAGGACGCCTCTTGTCGATGAAAGCAACAGGCGCGCCCAGCCTCTCAGCCATATCCCTCACCCTGGCAATTCCGCCGGCATCAGGAGACACTACGACCACATCGGTAAGCCCTTGCCCCTTAAAGTAATCAGATAAGAGCGGCACTGCAGTAAGGTGGTCCACAGGGATGTCGAAGAAACCCTGGATCTGCCCGGCATGAAGGTCCATTGTGAGAATCCTGTTCACCCCGGCTGTTACGAGGAGATTGGCTACCAGTTTGGCAGTTATCGGCTCCCTGCCCCGGGTTTTCCGGTCCTGGCGGGCATACCCGTAGCATGGCATTACAGCTGTTATTCTACTTGCAGAAGCTCTTCTCAAGGCGTCTATAATTATCAGCAACTCCATAAGGTTGTCATTGACAGGATTGCAGGTGGGTTGGACCACAAATACGTCAGTACCCCGGACATTCTCGTTGATGATTACCTTTATTTCGCCATTTGAGAATCTGCCGACCTCTATTGCGCCTTCAGTTACTCCAACATGCTCACATATCTCGGCCGCGAGATGCCTGTTTGAGTTTCCTGAAAATACTTTAATCTTTTCATCACTATAGGGCGACACTGAACTTACCTCCTAATCCATCTTTTCCGTCCGCTTTGCTACCCAATCTTCTTTGTTTGTTTGCCTCTCTCGTGCAATGCCCAGAGACCCTCCGGGAACATCGCTGGTTATCGTGGACCCTGCTGCTACATAAGCATTTTTTCCGACCTTTACCGGAGCAATCAGATTCGCGTTGCAGCCGATGAAAGCGCCATCTTCTATGACTGTTTTGTGTTTGCTAATCCCATCATAGTTCACAGTAACAGTTCCGGCGCCTATATTGACTCTTTGGCCTATAACGCTGTCACCCAAATATGAATGATGGTGAACTTTTGAACCCGATCCAATTACACAGTTCTTTACCTCGGCGAAGTTCCCTACCAAAACTTCAGGTTCAATAGAAGTTCCCGGCCGTATATGCGAGTATGGCCCTACTTCTACCGTTTCCTTGATTTCCGAATGTTCAACAACGGAAAACCACACTTTGCTGTTATCTCCGACCAATGAATCGGTGATCTCGCTACATGGCCCAATAATACATCCCTCTCCGATTCTTGTCCTACCTCTGAGGAAAGTTCCTGGTTCTAAAACAGTATTTCTTCCAACCTTAACCCCGTAATCTACGTAGGTATTTTTGGGATCCCGAACCGTAACTCCAGACAAACACAAATCTTTGATAATAGCTTCTCTAAGGCGGGCCTCAGCAAGTGCAAGGGCGTACCTGTCATTTACCCCTTGAACCACTGAACTATCCCGCCACACAAATGAAGAAACCTTGAAGCCATCTTGTACTGCCATTTCAACAATGTCGGTCAGGTAAAACTCGTGTTTGGCATTGTTGTCGTCCAACCTAGACAAAAGGGTATCAAATAGATCCTTCCTAACCAGGTAAATACCGGCATTAACCTCTCTTATGGGCTCGTCCCCGGGCAAGAGGTCATTTACCTCTACAATCCTGGCAACCCCGCCATGACAATCCCTGCGTACACGCCCATATGCGCCCGGGTCATCAACAACAGTGGTAATGAACGATAAGCTGGTTTCTTCTGACAGATGAAATTGGACGAATTCTTGCAGCATTTTTCCGGTAATAAGGGGGGTGTCGCCACACAGGATCATTACATGGCCGCAATCGTCAGGAATATGGCTCCCGGCGCATGCAGCAGCATGCCCTGTACCTTTTTGGCTCAATTGCCATGCGAATTCAAGGCGGCCTTCCATGTGGCGGGATTCGGCCCAACTGCCGGTAATCTCCCTGCGGACCTCCTCGCCTTTGTGGCCCACAACAACCACAAGCATGTCTGGCCTAACCGCTGAGGCAGCATTAAGAATGTGTTCAATCATCGGCCGCCCGCAAACAGGAAATAGGACTTTGGCGGTGTCAGATTTCATCCGCGTGCCTTCTCCGGCAGCCAATATTACCACTGATAGTTTAGACTTATCAGACATCCTAATCTCTCCCACAGTATTATATCACTTTCCCAATACAGTTCTCACAAGTTCCAGATCTTGTGGTTTGTCCACATCTACGCCAATTTCAGGCACAGCCTTGAGGGCCCTGCACTTTATGCCAATCAACTTGCTTACATGCTCTTCAATCTGGGGAACACCGGCAAACCCAAGGAATACCCTGAGCAAGAACCCAAACCCGAAGAACGAAGCCATCTTTAAGGGAGACTTTCGATGCTCGATCATCTTCTCTACTACCGGCCACGCTTTTCCAACTATGCTCTTTCTAACAAAGAATACGTTGCCTCCGGTAAGGCTAGCCCCCTTAACTTTGGCATAGGTGCGCTGTACACCGGGGTACTTACTCACACAATCTTCCTTAGTCGATACCGGGTACACGAAATCAGCATCCTTTGCCACGGCACCGGCAATGAAATCTCTGAGTATTGTGGCTGTTACCAGGGGAATGTCTGACGACGACACGAGCACGAACTCTGTTTGAGCATTGGCAATACCTATTTTCACATTATCCATAAGATCGTTCCCAGGCTCTACTATGGCCACTTTTTCGTCAGCATAGCCTGACAGCCCGTCACCTGGCCCTACAACGAGTATTCTGGAGATTCCGGCCACGTCTTCAAGAGCCGAAAGCACATAGCTCAACATAGGCTTTCCTGCTATTTCAATATTGGCTTCATAAGCTTCAGGGCTTTCTGAAGCCAATTTGCCTGTGTTAGCCCTGGCGGCCAAAACAACGGCGTCGATTTCCATTGAAGTCACACTCCTGTCCTGGTCACTATAGCCTGCCTTACAGGCAATTCCCGTGACATGTCAAGGAACCTGTCCCTAACTTCCAGTCCGTGTTCCCGTGAGCTGCAAATCCCATATACAGCTGAACCGCTTCCGGTCATAATCGCCCCATCAGCACCTGATCTCAAAAGGTTTTCTTTAATTATAGATAATTCAGGGAAAGATGAATACACAGGCCTTTCAAGATCGTTATAAAGGTTCTT
>MTKW01007637.1_pt1 | contig 12510 bp, 12 predicted proteins | sample 1042761 | NCBI WGS metagenome assembly MTKW01 (sample SAMN06205366, study PRJNA360243) | anaerobic digester metagenome | biome: Wastewater treatment plant; feature: Anaerobic digester sludge; material: sludge; isolation source: anaerobic digester fed with sludge from wastewater treatment plant ...
GGGGCCGAGATTATTCTTAGCAATACCTATCATCTTTATCTGCGCCCGGGCCACGACCTGGTGCAAGAGGCGGGTGGTCTGCACAAGTTTATGAACTGGAACGGTAGTGTCCTTACTGATAGCGGCGGCTTTCAGGTGTTCAGCCTCAGTAGCCTAAACAAGATCAGCGAAGAAGGCGTTATGTTCCATTCCCACATTGATGGTAGCAGACATTTTTTCAGCCCCGAACGGGCTATTGCTATAGAAAATGCCCTCGGGGCCGACATTATAATGGCCTTTGATGAGTGTACGCCTTACCCATGCGAGCATTCCTACGCTAAAGAAGCAATGGGGCGCACCCACCGCTGGGCGGTGCGCAGTAAGCAGGCCCATAAACGGCCTGACACCCAGGCCCTATTCGGCATCATTCAGGGCGGCACCTTTGCCGATTTGCGGCAGGAAAGTGCCAAATTCTTAGTAGACCTGGATTTCCCCGGCTATGGCATCGGCGGCCTCAGCACCGGTGAGCCCAAGCCTCTCATGTACGATATGCTCGAGGTAACAGTTCCCCTTATTCCGAAAGAGAAACCCCGTTACCTGATGGGCGTGGGCTCTCCCGACTGCCTAGTGGAAGGCGTAATTCGGGGTGTAGACATGTTCGACTGTGTTCTGCCCACCCGCGTGGCGCGTAACGGCACTGCCTTTACCAGCCAGGGACGGGTAGTGATTCGCAACGCCACCTATGCCCGCGACTTTTCGCCCCTCGACCCCAATTGCAGCTGCTACGCCTGTCAAAACTTTACGCGGGCCTATCTGCGACACCTGATTAAAGCTAAAGAGATTTTAGGTTATCAACTCGTCAGCATTCACAACCTGCATTACCTCATTCACATCATGCAGGGGTTACGGCAAGCCATCTTAGAGGACCGCACCCTCGACTACGTCCGTACCGTGCTGAGCAGTTACAATAGCGAGCCCTATCACGTGGAGGGCTGCCGACCGTAGTGACCAATACTANNTTATATAGGTAGTATAGATGAGTTGTTAGGCCCGATAGAAGTTATAGAGGAGGTGATTAGCACTGATGCGATTAGTGTGCATTCTCCTAGTTGTAGCCATTGGATGCGCCGGATGTGTGCCCCTAAACAAGAAACCTGATTTTCTTGGGAGCCAATTTTCGTAGAAGCTCCCAGAGACGGCAAGCCATTTCTGTCTAATCAGTTGCTTAGTCAGATAGAAAAGGAACTTATTAGCTTGGAAAAGCTATGGATTTCGCTGAAATAGAAGCCAGGGCAGAGTCTGATTCTCAATTGAGGAGCTTGTATGGGGGATATCTGCTGCATAAAGAGCAACTTAGATGCGCGGAAAGGGATAATGCGACCGCCTTTACTGATAAATTGCAGGTTATCTCCGATCTGAAAGCCATCGAAGGCTATATGCTTAATAAGAAAGAGGGTTTCAAGTTGCCTGCGCTAGAGGCGGCGGCCCGTTTTGACGAGGCGGTCAGAGGCTTTGAAGGGGAATTCTTAAATCTATCCCAGCAAGAGGCAACCTCGGTCGAGATGGCTAGTTTTTTGATGGGGAGGGAGGTGGAAGGTCTGCATATCCTTGTTGCTGCCGGGCTATTGGCCCTCTATTGGTGGTATAAACGATTCTTTGAGAACTGGAATAGCCAATTTTTAACCTATGTTCTAGTAGGTGTGGGTTCGGTGTTTCTTGCCTTTCCCATCATTCTTTCATTCTACCTTTCGGACTATAGATATAGGCTGTGGATAATCCAAGGCCCGGCCCCCTTTGACAAGATGGGCGGCGGTCCCTTCTTGATAGGTAAAGCAATCAGCTGGCTCATAATCGGCTTTGGCCTGATTATTGTTGGTCTGCAGCTACGGTTGCATGCTGATAAGAAGAGCAAAAGTGGTTAAGAGGGACACGGTGCATATATTTAGGTAATCGAGTGCTCGAGAAACTTCAAAATTGTTTATGCAGGTAATTTGGGGTCCGCCTAGAATAGTATGTATGTTTGGGGCCTCTCTTGTGAGCCAGGGCGCCCAAGTAGCATCGCAATAGAAGGAGGACACCTATGACCTTTTTTCGCCGACTTATGAACGAAGCCAAACCCTTTTGGCATTATCTACTCATTACAGCGGTGGCCATTATAGCTCTCACAGGGCTCGACCTAATTGCTCCCCAGCTGGTGCGTCAGGTGTTGGCCTATCTAGAAACCGATGGCTTGCTCACCATGGATAACTTGGTGCCAATTACTCTCGCCCTATTAGGCCTGTACCTGGTCAAGATTGTTTTTCGCTTCTTGGCCAGCTATATGTCCCACGTTGGTTCCTGGAAGCTGGTAGCAAATATGCGGACTTTAGTTTATGACCACATGCAGAAACTCTCCATGGGTTTCTTCCACGATAAGCAGACCGGGCAGCTAATGTCTATCACTATAAATGACGTGCGCACTTTCGAATCCCTTATTGCCCATGCCATTCCCGACCTGGCAGCCAACGTTTTAGTCTTAACCGGCGTGGCCATAATCCTCTTCAGTATGAACCCCAAGTTGGCGGCCCTCACCCTGGTACCGGTGCCTCTACTAATAGTGGCCACCCAAATTTACGCCAAGAAGGTGCGGCCCAACTTTCGGTTGGCCCAAGAGAAAATCGCTGAACTCAATGCGGTACTACAAGACAACTTTTCCGGGTTGAAAGAAATACAGGTTTTTAACAAGCAGGAGCAAGAAAGAGAACGGGTAGACGACAAATCCCAAGGCCACATGATAGCTATGTTACGGGCCCTGCGCCAAGGTGCTGTTTACCATCCGGCCATTGAGTTTCTTACTTCTCTAGGCACGGTTATCGTTATTTTCTTTGGCGGCATGTTGGCCATTCAGGGCACCATGCGAGGCAGTGACATAGTCGGTTTCATGCTGTATCTTAATCTTTTCTACCGCCCAATTACCATGTTGGCGCGCTTGATGGAAGATGTGCAGCAAGCCTATGCGGGTGGGGAGCGGGTATTTAAGGTGCTCGATACCAGCCCCGATATTGCCGACGCCCCTGGCGCCATCGATATCCCCCGCAGTTCTGGACACATAGTTTTCGAAAACGTGAGCTTTGGTTATAACGATGGGCAAACAGTATTAGAAGATATAAACTTTGAAGCTAAGCCGGGCCAGATGATCGCCCTTGTGGGCCCCACGGGGGTGGGCAAGACCTCAATCATCAGCCTTATTGCCCGCTTTTATGATCCTCGGGAGGGAAGAATCACCCTCGACGGCCGCGACTTGCGGGATATTACTCTGTATTCGTTACGTGAACAAATTTCAGTGGTACTGCAAGACGTTTTCCTTTTTAATGGTTCCATTGCTGAGAATATCGCCTACGGCAATGAAAATGCCACTCGGGCAGAGATTATTGCTGCTGCCAAAATCGCCCGGGCCCACGACTTCATTATGGAAACCGAGATGGGCTACGATACACCCATCGGGGAGCGGGGAGTGCGCCTATCGGGCGGGCAGAAACAGCGTTTGGCTATCGCCCGAGCTGTGCTGCGTAATGCCCCTATCTTAATACTAGATGAAGCCACCTCCGCAGTTGACGTGGAGACCGAGGCAGAAATCCAGGAGGCCATCGATGCGCTGGCTGGTACCCGCACTATTATTGTTATTGCTCACCGCCTATCTACGGTAAAGAGGGCCGATATCATCCTAGTACTAGAAGAAGGACGAATTGTGGAGCGGGGTAATCACGAAGGGCTGCTGGCTCAGGGCGGCATGTATAGTCGCCTCTGCCAGGTGCAACTAGACGCGGGTATTTACCAGGCCTAGCTCGTCATACTTGGAACATAATTGTCCTACACCTCTAATAGATTATGGTAAAACCAGATTAACTGGGGAGGTGAAGGACGTGCCTACTCGCAGACCGATGCGTCGCACCAGCGTTAAGGCTGCACCACCTACTAAGACCGGATTTTCCTTACGCGCCGTTTTCTCCGGCCTCGTGTTCGCCATTATCTTTGCTCTTGCTGCCTTTCTCGGCTGGAGCCTGTTGTTTACTCTGACCTCGCTACCCGACCAATATATGACCTATGCCGCCTATGGCACTAGTTTCATTGCCGTCCTTTTGGGCGGGCGCTTGGCCACTATCCGCGCCGGCGGAGCTGGAATCTTGCACGGTGGTATCGTTGGTTTGGGCTATGCACTACTGTTGGGAGGCTTGGCAGCACTAATTACCACATCACCATTAAGTCTCGGCCTAGCCGGTTTAACCAGGCCACTTGTAGATCTGTTAGCAGGAATTATAGGCGGTATAATGGGAAATAACGGGTAGAGAGACTACGATGTTGTCTCACTGCGACAGCCACGGAGAAAAAAGGCGGCGACTGGGTGTGTAATGCCAGAAGCCGTCTTTTTATGGTAGACTGCAACTACCAGGAGATAAACTGTCCAATTACCTTTGGAATAGGAAGTATGCTTGACGCGTGTAAATAGCGCCTAGTTAGAAGGGATTATGTTTAGCCAGTATAGCATCACCCTTAAGACTCAGGCAGGTATGGTTTCGCGATAATTCGATGACTTAGAAAGGCAGGTGGACAAGCCTTGTTCCGTATAGGTACCTGTAGTTGGACCGATCCCACGTTGCTCAAGTGTGGCCGCTTTTATCCGCCCGAGGCCAAGACGGCCGAGCAACGTCTGCGTTTCTATGCTGCCCACTTTAATACGGTGGAGGTGGACAGCACCTACTATCATCTGCCGGCAGAACGTAATTCTCACCTATGGGTGGAGCGTACTCCTGCCGACTTCATCTTCAACATTAAGGCCTATAAAAGCCTAACGTTGCATGAGCGAGACAGAAAGGCCGAGGAAACAGAATGGCGCATGTTNNTATGTGGTGGTGGATGAGCCCCAGTTCAGAACCCGTCGCACGATCCCGCCTGTTTCTGTAGCGACAGCTGCCGATATAGCCGTCGTGCGTTTTAACGGGCGCAACCTGAAGAACTGGTTTGCCAAGAACATTCCGGTTTATGAGCGCTTCCATTATCTTTACAGCACCGAAGAGTTGGCTGACTGGGTGGAGCCCATAAAAAAGCTGGCCAGCCAGGCCAGCGTAGTCTATATCATGTTCAACAACTGCTTTGCCGATGATGCCATTGTCAATGCCCGCGAGATTATGCGGCAGCTAAAAGAGCAATAGCTAGCTATTGTTAGTGGCAGTAACCCTGCCATCAACCATCTCAAAAACCTGGTGGGCATGTTGGCGCATGCTGGGGTCGTGGGTAATCATGACGAAGGTTTGGCCGTCTTCCTCATTCAACTGCTTAAAGAGGGCCACTATTCCATCGCGATTATTGGTATCTAGGTTGCCCGTCGGCTCGTCGGCTAGCACTAAGGCCGGCTGGTTGGCCAAAGCCCGGGCAATGGCAACCCTCTGTTGTTCTCCGCCCGAGAGCTGGAGAGGGAGATGGCGCAGCCGCTTTTCCAGCCCCACCTTTTCCATCAGCATGGTGGCCCGCTCCTTGGCCGCCTTATGCGACATACCAATGAACTGCATCGGCAACATCACATTTTCTAATGCCGTGAGGTGGGGGATAAGGTTAAAGAATTGGAACACATAGCCCAACTTGCGGCGTCGCAGCATGGCTAGCTCATCCTCACTAAGGGCAGCGTAAGATTGGCCATCTAAGATAATATCTCCGCTGATGGGGCGGTCAAGCCCACCCAGCAGGCTTAGTAGGGTGCTTTTCCCACTGCCCGATGGCCCCACAATTACATTTAGGCTGCCTGCCTCTAGAGTAATGTTCACATCGTTTACTGCGTAAATGGTTTCTCCCAGGTGAAAGGCCTTAAATAGATTAACGGTTTTCAACAATTCTTTGCTCATTTTCTTCCCCTCCCTCTTGTATAGGCGCAATACCGATTACTCCCCTAACTGGGTCCACTACCCGTAAGATACCGTCATGGGGTGCCACATAATGTTTTTCTCCCATGCCGAACCACACCGGTAGGAAAGCCAGCGGTTCCCCTTGTTTTACCCTCGCCCCCACCGACTGCAGGATAGCGCCGCGAAAACCCTGCCCATCCCGTTCTAGCCGCAGGCACGTCAAGCCTTGCTCCAGTAGATCATGGAAAGCCGGGTGCTTGTCGACAGCCCTGGCTATGGTCTGTTTCCAAAGTAGAATGGGCCGCCCTAGCATCAGTTCGTTTACTAACGCCACGCGGGCCAAACGAGCCGGTGCCACTAGGGCTACCAGGTAGGCAATGGCCACCAGCAACAGTCCGTAGCCGAACAAGCGGGCACCGAGGGCCAGCGGGAAACTCACCTGGCGGGCTATTAGCAGCAGAATCCCCCAGCCAATGCCTAGGCCAACCACTACGGCAACAGCGAACTCGACCCACAGCAATCTACCCACAGTGCGAGGCCTTAGGCCCAGAGCCTTCAGAACGGCGAATTCCCCGCGGCTATCTAAGAATACCAGCATGGCTAGAGTGCCTAAGCCTAAAGCTAAGAAAACTACTCCCAGCAAAATGGCGCCTTGCCCACCCGCATAGATGGAACCCACCAGATTGGTGGCGTTTTGCACCACATCATTCTGGCGGATAAGCTCCGCCTTTTCATTGTTGCCTTCCCAGCGCCGTAGTTCGTTTAGCGCTGCCTCCGGGTAAGCAAGAATTATGCTACCCGCTTCCTCGTCTAGCCAAGACGCAACCCAGGCTTGGCTTACCAAGAGCGGATTCAAGAATCCGCCATCGGCATAGTAGCCGGCCACCCGGGCGGTGGCCGTAGAGCGGCCCTGGTTGCCTAAGTGGGTGAGAGCAATAGTGTCGCCCACTTCCTCGTCAAAGACTTGCCCCTTTAGACTTTCCGGCAACCACACTTCGCCCGGCTGCGGCAGGGGCCAATCGGCCAGTGTGGTGCTGGCAACCCCGGCAATTTGCAGGTTGCCATGCCGTGTGTTGATATCCCAAATATGTAACTTTAGCAGCGGCTGAGCGTTAACCACCACCGGAGGTTGTACCCCAGGTAATTGGCGAGCCATTATGGCCCCAGGGATGGTGGGGTGGGTTAGGCGGCCCCTAAACTGGCTGGATAGAGCATTCACATAACCCTGGTAGAGCAAAGCGGCTGTCAGCACCGCTGCCACCAAAAGGGCGCCCAGCAAAAAGGGGAAGCGGAAACGACGTAACCGTCGACTAAGCAAGACGATAAAACTACTCATGCCGCAGCACCTCCATTGGCGTAATCTGCGATAGACGCCAGATGGGAAGCAGGGCGAAGATTAGCGATACAACCAGCGATATCCCCAACACTTGTACATATTCGCCGGCTATGCGCCAGAGCACGCTAAGCAATTTCTGCCCACCGCGCAGTTCCATTATCATGCCGAATAGCCTAAGTCCCAAGAAGCCAGCTGTCACACCAACGAAGGTTAAGAAACTGGTTTCACTAGCCCCCAGTATCAATATGTCGCGCCGCCGGGCACCTAGGGCCCGCAGCATACCGATCTCCTTGCGGCGAGCTGCGGCTCCCGTTAACATATGGCCACCTAGTAGCAGACCGGCTATGAGCAGGAACAAGAGGCTGAAGACCGGGCTGAATGATTGGGGCACCACCAGGCCCGATTGTTCTACCTTCATCCAAACATCCTTGGGCGCCCTACGAAAATATTCCATACTACCGGTTTCATAGAGCCGCTCCTCCACCCGGTTCAGGTGTACGAACGTAAGGTGGGGGAAGGCTTCGCCTAAACGAACGATGGTCTCATCCAGTTGCTGTAGATCTTCCACATGCAACACCAAGTTACTTACCGGCAGTGGCCCTTCCATACCCATGCGTTGCAGTAGCGCCTGCCAGGCAGCTTCTGATACCCAGGCCACGTTTGCCCTGAGCAGACCCGTTTCCATCTGCAAACTTGGGGTGGAGTCCCAGACCTGCTCGCCCGGGCCATACCAAGCCACAGGCCTGGTGGGAATTTCCACGTAGCCGGCAAATGGTAGCTCCTGGCCCTGAGCATCTGCAAAGTCTAACCCGCCAGACGCGTTTTGCCGTGGCAATAGCAGTTCCACCACCTGGTTTTGCTTATAGGTGGGTGTAGAGGGCGGCACATGCATTTTAGAATTTAACCATATGTGAGAGGCTGTTGCCTCCTCTCCGGAAAGCAAAGCATCATCGGCAAATGCACTAAGGCGAGCCGCCATTGGGGTTAAGCGCACCGGGTATTCAACCACACCTCTATCTCCGACCGCATGTACAAGCGCCGGTAGCATGGGCGTAACGACTACTTCCTTTACCCCGGGAAACGCCGTCAGCGCCTCTACATCTGCAAGGTCAAAGAATTCGCTGGGTGTTACGTCATCTCTTATCCAAAAACCTTGGCTATACAATTCGGGGTAAAACCACTCTAACCAGCTGGTACCGCTGGCTACCAACCGCGCATAACGGTAGTGTATGTTGCCGGAAACGTCGCTGGTTTGTTGCCCAGCCCAGCGCAGTGGAGCTACCAGAATCTCGCCCCCGGTAAACTTTCTCAGTAGGGGCGCTACCCTTAAGGGCGGTATATCTCGCACAAAAAGGGAATAGGTGAGGCTAATGGCAGCCAAAGCCAGGGTGGCCAGCACCAATAGACTGCGCCCCATCTGGCGCTGAATGTTTAGCACTCCTAGCCGGACAAACACCATATCACCCCCGGCAACTGGCTAGGTGACAACTCTGCAGAATAAGGCTGTCTTTCTGCCCTATATTCCTTCGACATTCATCCCGCATATGCCTTCTATTTTTATTAGAAAAAATAGTTTGACATAAATGTTTGTGGGCTCTGATGTATTATTGACAGTAGTTTAATTTCAGAATTGAACCACTGGGCCTTAGAGGATGATATACTAATAATAGGTAAACAGACTGTATACCGGCTTACGTGAGAACCTAATTAGAACCCTGTGTGCCATTCGCTTCAATGGGGGATTGATAAATGCGAAAGAATGTATGGATTGCCAATGATTGTGGGTATGTGACTTTCCGTAACGCCAAAGCGTTTTTTGAGACATCAGTTGAGAAGTATAAAGGAAAAACGACTTTATGGATAGACCGCTATGGGTATTACGAGGATGCTGATCTAAACCACTTAAAGGCACTATACATTGAGGTTGAGAAGCTAATCCAAAACGGGGGTATTAAACAAGTTAGGATACGGGCTTCAGATAGCAAAGAACTCGACTTCTGGACTGGCTTAGGCTTTAACGTAGAGCTTAAAGTAGCTGATGCCCAAGGAGGTGAGAGTACGATTCTACTCAAGAGTTTGCATAAGCCCTTCTTTGGATTATTTTGGTGGCTTCAAAATGCCTCGCGATACTTTTGGTCATAAGGCTGAGCAAACCCAATCTCAACAATAACCCCTACTGATAGCATTGTGGTGCTACCGGTGGGGGCCTTGTTTTGCGGTAAATCAGCTTCTCCCATACTCACCTCTTGCCTAAACGCCTCAGGTCAAATAGCCGCTCGGCTGTAATACTGATGCTCTCCGGCCCGGTTCGTCTTTAATGCTAAGAAAGACGAGCCGGGCCTGTTTTTTGATTGGCGTCGTCTGTCAGAAGACGGCACTCGTACTAATCAGCTACATTTATTCTATTGTCAATAAACGCCTAAAAATAAAATGATTTTTGGTGTCACAAATTAGGGTCGTCAAGAGATATATAGGTGAAGGGTTTTATACCTAACTATGTTTTCTTAACTAGAGCTTTTTGGTCGTGTCCGGTACTATAACTCGCCATCTTGGCCTCGTCACTCGAATTTTGGCTAAAATCAGTGACTGTAGCGTACTGGCCTGCCTTGAACGCTTGGGTTCGCTGATTGAACAATAGGAGGTTAGAAAGGAGGTATATTCGGATGAACGGACCGTCGCTTGGACTATTCTATGAGCAGAATAAGAGCCGCTTTCTACAGATAGCGTATAAGGTAACAGGTGGAAATCAGGCAATGGCAGAAGATGCGTTACATAACGCCTTTATGGTGATAATTGAGCAGTGGATACTTCTTTCTCAACTCCCTAGAGACAAAAGAAAGTCTCGATGCGCCATTATTGTGAAGAACAAAACCATAGATCTTTTGAGGGAAGCTAAACGTAAAGGATATAGTGAGTTAAATGATGGACTATATTGCAGTGACTCTGCCGACGTTAGTGCTATTATCGCAAGTAGAACTGGTCATGAAATGCTGCTGAAATGTATTTCTAAGCTCCCGGAAAAATACCGGACTGTTTTTGAACTGAGGTTTGTGAAGGGTTTAAGCAATAACGAAATTGCCAACTTGCTAGGCATAACAACAGGGGCTGTATCAACAAGGTTATACAGGGCAAGGCTTATGCTGCAAGATATCTTAGGCAACGAAGCTTCTGTGTGTAAAGACTACATTGATTGAGTATAAAGTTCATGGAGCATAATGGCTTTAATAATCAATAAGAGAATACCGCTAACCGATAAGAATCCTGTGACATTTCCCTAACTTGATTCGTTATTAATATGAATGCCAAAGTTGGACGGTTTTTGAAAGGATGTGATATTGCGTTTACGCTCCAGTTATCAGCTCGCTTGGCCAGTTAGATAAGTTGTTGTTACAGTGCCAGAGATGTACAGCCAGTAGGGATTTTGCATTGATTGCCAGTTTGGTATTCAAAGGTACGCTGCACACGCCGGGTTTCACACACTTCAACCAATCATTCAAATATGAGGAGGAAGCATGATGAAGAGAACAGCTATTGCTACGGTGTTGTTGTTAGGCTTGTTTGCTGGTGTTTGTTTTGCTGCTACTTATTATGCTTACGGGACTCAGGTGCAGGGCCAATGGACTAGAGGGCAATCGGATTTTGAGCTGAGGACAAACGCGAGCGATACAACATTTACCTATATGCGGGCCAATACTATGACTGAGGTTGCCTGGGATCAACGAGCTTGGGGTGTTCATACGGCATGCTACACTGCTGCAAATCAGTACATTACGGGTTTGAACGAACAGCTTCAGAGTGTGGTCGAGGGGATTCAGTTTTACCCAAGACCCGTAACGAACTCAAATGTTAACATCCCAAAAGCAGGCGTAGGGTCAGTAATGATGGAGACTTTCCATCGTTCTGCGGAAAGTATACACTCTCCTTTGTTTAGGGCTGAGGTGATAATGAGCACGGCTTCGCGAAGCTTTGGTTCAAGGAGCCAAGGCGAGCTTCATGCTTACGTTGACGGGGCTCTTTTAGTAGTTCCGGAATACGACATGACATTATTACAGGAGAAGGTGGCGCAAACGGATGCCGCTGAGGTGGGTGTCGCGATCCCTTCTAATCAGATAAGAGACGTGCTTAATGGTCGCATGATTATACCTGGCTGGTCTGTAGAACGTGTTAGTGCCGTGCTATATGATATTCACGCCTATGAGGCCGCTAATATGGAGTTTGGAGACTCTAGGCCGGTATATGTGTTTGATGGTGACGACAATAACGTTACTGTTGGATTCATGAGGCCGAATGGTGACCTTAAAATCGCGTGTTTTTCTATCTAGGAATACAGTCTGATAGGATTAAGAGCATCAGGGAAGGGCATAGCCAGTAGTTTAGTTACAGGCTTTAGGGGGAGGGATGCTTTCCGTTCCCCTGCTTGTTATCCCAGCTTAATACACGAAGCTTAGGGTGCTATTCTTATTGCGCTAGACCCTATCCCTGCCACAATTAACAAGTCTTGCGTGCCACTTGTGTGTTCTCTTGCTTGGGAGTTCTCGTTTTGTGATATAATAAGATGAGTGCGATTATTGTAGTTACTATTTTTTGAACTGATTCGGACCCATTATTATCATAATCGATTGAGGGAGCCATAACATCACTGTTAATCTTCTCTAGCGAATATGTCCGAGGAGCTCATCCAGACGCCCATAACACAACGATGGGAAGGGGAGATGTTTAAGCAATGAATACCCGTCAACTGCGTCATCTGCTAAAAGTGTTTTGTCTAACTTTGATTGTTGCTTTGCTAGCCGTTGCCTGTAGGCCGAACTTGAATGGTGGTCCGCAAGTAAATAAAGGGCTGGATCCCGCTACAATTGCGGACATCGTCGGCGATAGCAGCAGTGCCCTTGTAATTACAGATATGGGCGAGTTATGGGCCACCGGTTTGAATCATTCCGGACAACTAGGAATCGCCCTTGATGATAGCCGCTTAGTAAAAGTAGAACCGAAACCGCCAGTGGACAACCCACCACCTTATCCAACCTATGACATCGTTCCTGGTTACCTACCCAGCCCGATTAGAATAGCCAACAATGTTAAGCAAGCTGCTATGTTAAATGATGCTAGTGCCTATCTGACCAATGACGGCCAATTATGGGTTATGGGCTATGAAAATACCTTAAAATACTTTCCTAAAGTACGCCGCGAATTGGCTAATAGAACGCAGGGCCCCTATCCCCAGAATATCATCCGCCCGTTGAAAGTAATGGAAGAAGTGCAAAAGATAGTTGCCAGCAACCATCTACTTATCTTGAAAGAAAATGGTGATCTGTTTGG
>MTKW01013201.1_pt1 | contig 12501 bp, 7 predicted proteins | sample 1042761 | NCBI WGS metagenome assembly MTKW01 (sample SAMN06205366, study PRJNA360243) | anaerobic digester metagenome | biome: Wastewater treatment plant; feature: Anaerobic digester sludge; material: sludge; isolation source: anaerobic digester fed with sludge from wastewater treatment plant ...
GAAATAGAAGAGGCCCTTCGAGCAGAAATGGCCTTGTATAGGGCGAGGATCGAACTGGTGCGTCACATGGGCGATGAGTTCGAATCTGCATATGGTGGTCTAGAGAACTTACACGAAAAGTACATTCAGTTCTTGGAGCAAAATGTTGTTGACGATGCTCTATCGGAAGCATTTCGCGGGAATGTATTGGCAGTTGAACTCGGGAACATGCGTGATGAACTTGAAAAAGTAATGAAGGGTCCCAAGACAGATGATCCCGATACGCTTGTTGCTAATCGCATGCAGGTGTTTCAAGCCGAGTTAGAACTATTGAGGCTGGGGGTCCAGCAGTACGTTGATGAATTGGGTGGCTTAGACGACCATCTGCAGAAGTACCATGATTATTTGCAAGAGCAAACAGTTGATAGCATATTAACAGCTATGACCCAACTACGAGTTCAAGAAGCGATTGAAGTGGTGGAGAAGGAGCTTGATCAACTGGCTCTGACCACGGCGGATCGTTGGAATAAGGTTTTCGATATCGTTGCCAATTACGGGCCACAAGCAGAAGCAATTCGTAAAGCCCTTGAAGATGGCGAAATTAAAATTGATCTTGAAGATTTTGAGAAGATGGAGCAGTACATCGAAAACTATTACCGCTACTTGGTTGAAGCAGAAAAGATTACACTCGATCAGCATCTAGAAGTGCTTAATCATCAACTACAGCAGGCATCGGTAGGCACAGCTGAATGGCTCCAATTGTGGCGTGAAATCGCTCGGGTCCAACAGGAATTAGAAAAAGAGGACAAAAGGGCATACGACAACGAGCCGCTTCGGAAGCAATTACAGCTATTCGAAGAACTGAAGCACCAAAATGATGAGGTTGTAAGTAGTTATGAGCAACAAATCAAGTGGCTACAAGAAAACGTCCTGGAAGTTGAGGGCTTAGTCCAGACCACCGAAGAATTGATGTCCATCGAGAACGAAATCTTCGCCCTGCGTATGACTAATTATAGGTCTTTAGCTGAAATGGAAAATTGGACGTTAGAACAACAATTAGAGAATCTAGACAAGTATGTTGGTGCTTACGCCCAGTCTTTTGAGCAGGTCCAAGCCATGGATAAACTGCGCCGGCAATTCACAGAGCAGATGGATGCAGATGCCATTAGACGGGCCCAAGAGATCAGCTACAGAACCCAAGAGGTTGAAATCCAAAGACTGCGAAATAAGGGTGAATTGGAAGAGGCAGAAATCGCTGAATCCTTGCTCCGTTTGAATCGAGAATTGGATCAATACAAGGGTAACCAAGAAATGATTGAGCTTGCTTATCAGGCCCACCACGAACGCTTGCAGGCGATCAGCAGGAATTACGCCGAAATCGAAGCCCGTGACCTAGCTGATAGGGTAGCTGATGAAATCGAGGCCCTTGGTGATCTTCGTGAAGCTGACCTTGTGGAAACCCAGGCATGGATTGCGGAGCGAATGAATTTGTATGCCTCCATGGATTCAGGGCGTTATGCGATGGCTGAACTTGATTCTTTCCAGCTCCGGCTAGACAAGGAAGAAGAAAGGCGATTAGAGGACGCTCAAAGACGTGAAGAACAGTGGCAGAGCTTCTTAATCCAGTCTAGGCAAATCAGTGCTCAGACGGTCTTGGAAGAGCAAATCGCAGGTATCGAAAGCGAACTGGAGCTAACTGCCGCAGGCAATGAACGCAAAATCGAACTTGAACGTGACCTCCAGCGCGCCAAGCACAATCTGGCCAAACAATCGCTTGAAGATCAACGGTCTTTACTCAATGCCATGACCATCGAAGAAGAGATCGGTTTAGAGGATAGGCTGGACATTATCAGGCGGATGAGAGAAGGATACGAGGAGCTTTACGGAGACCTTTACCGCTTCTCTACGGAGTGGCAAGATGTTAGAAAACAGGAAATTGAACTCGAACGGGAGCTTGCCCAACAGAATGCGGTAGCTCGTATTAAGTCAATTGAGTATAACAAGGGCGATCTGGCTAGCTTGCGAGACAAGTATGGTCAGTTGTTGAAACTGATTGATGCCACAGATGACCATATTCAGCAACAAGAGTATCTAAATGAACTTCTGAAAACTGGTGAAGAAATTCGCGATGCCGAGGAATCCACATCGGCATTCTTTTCGCAAATAGCGCCAAAATTCAGTAACGCTATCAACCAGACCGAGGAATTTTTCCGACTTATCCGAGAAGCTCCACAGGCATTTAATAACATGCGGAACTCTATGCGGGAGATGTTCGGTGACTACGGAGACGGAATTGCAGCGATGTACGGCGCGATGGCTGGTTATACCGGTGGCGGTGGAGGTTTTACGGGGGCTATTGCTGGTATTTCTGGAGCAATAGCAGGTCTAACCGGAAACCCCATATTTGCTGGCATTTCAGCAGGTGTTTCATTCATCAATCAACTCTTTGATCCGGGACCCGTTCCCCAAGATCTTCAATCTTTAAAACAGGGTATAGAAGGTCTGAATGAAGCCTTAAATGAATTCGGGGTCAGTTATCAGGCAACAGAAGCAAACCTCAAGAAAGAACGTTTCCTAGGCTTCCTGTGGGCGACTGGGTGGAAGATAACGAACGAGGAAGCGGCTAAAGCGGGATTTGAGACCGGAAAAGTAATGATCGATTCCATGAACCAATCTTTGAACAGCCTGGGTTCAGCCATGGCGGCATCCATTGCTGGCGAAGCCACCTGGCAAGACTTTGAACAAGTGTTGGGGCAACAGCTAAAACGCATCTTGTTGGAACAGGTTTTGCTGGCTACAGAGTTCGAAGCACAAGCCAAACTCATCGCTGGGATGATGCAGGAATTTGCTGAAGATGGGTACAGCGAAGATGAAGTCGAGAAAATTCGCAGAGCCATTCGCAAGTTAGTGGAAGAAGGCGAAAAGGCTTTTGAAGAATTCGGCGGTGACATGCTTGACGAATGGTTCCCAACAGATGATACCTTGATTCAACATGAAATCAGAGGAGTTCAAATCACTCGTCTTTCCGGTCAAGATAGAGATCTGTTCCTAGAATCTCTAAGGCCACTTTCAAACTTGGATCGCCTACCTGGACTTATGAGCGAACAAATGTTTGAAGTGTTTCAAACGTTCCAGATGGCCGAAATTGGCACCATTCAAGCGCAAGAACTTTTGATTCAACAAGTCCTGATTCAGCAGGTAAACGTGAATTTGAACGGCGTTACAGATGTACGTGGATTCGTAACAGAATTAGTCAGAGAAGCTTTGTCAACCGCAGATGGTAGTGGTTGGTGACAAGGGGAGGGCAACCTCCCTTTTTGATTTGGAGGTGAACAAGTGGCATACATAAAGTGCTTTGACCAAGAGCTTAATCCAATAGGAGAACCCATACACGATATTACACTAAGACAAGCAAGGCGCAGAATAAATACGGCAGATCAAGCATCATTCTCCCTACCCCATGATGTAGAGGGAGTAGAGCAATTAGGACTAGCAACCTATGTTTCTATTTACGACCGTTACGATCAGTGTGCCACGGGCTTTATTCAGAGTAGAGATTTGGCCGGTGACGAATATTCATTTGCCGTTCAAGGCCACGCTCACCGAATGAAAAACTTCAAAACGCCTTCAAAGTGGCAAGGCTGGAATGGCCAAGATTTAGCAGATGCGGTTCGGGATCACACAAAGCGGTTCCGGTTCAAGAGGTGGAACACCAAAGCAGATTGGGAAACAGCTATTAGGCATCAGGTGGACATCGACATTGAACCCGGGTCTGTGATCTTGGAGTATGAACCACACCCAGAGGACCCCCAAAATGAACGGCCTAAAGCATGGGGCTACATCCAGTTTCGGCATGATTTGGGCGAGGATGCCTTGAGTAGCGGGAGAATCCTCCGCTGGACGGAAATTATTGATGCTTATGTTCGAATTTCTGTGCAAAGCAGGAGTGCTTCAACAAGCGCAGGGTTAGATAGTGCCTCTTGGGGGCCAGAAATGACAGCAATTAATGTGGGAGATGTTCAAGAAAACGAAGTGAACGGTGTTCCTATCGCCGGTACAGGAAGATGGGTTGACATTCGTATTAACCTCTATACAGAGGATCAAGAAAGTGTTCGCAAAGATGCCCATGGCGAGGTTGTAGGTTATGGTTTTACGCCTTACCTTGACGGTGTGGAGCTAATCTGGCGAGAACAAACGTTCCTCCATGCAGGAGACATTCCTTCGAGCACAGGCATTATTGTCCAAGGCTTTGAATTTGAACGAGTGGACTTCTTGCAGAGTTTAGCCAACATTTGCGATGAATACGGATGGGAGTTTCGAGTTCGCCATGACGAAGCGGCCAAGAAGGTTTATTTGGACCTGGGAGAAAACGGTGAAGCAACATTTGGCCAAGACAGAACAATTGGTAGTGAAGACCCGTATGTTATAGAACACGGTAGGAACATTGCAATCACCGTATTAAGAGACAACCAGACTAAACTCGCCAACGTCCTTGATTGTTTCGGGGCGGGAGAAGGCACTAAGCAACTTTATGTACAACTCAAACACGATCAATCTATCAAGGACCATGGCGAAATTCCCGGTGATTTCATGATGCCAGAAGCAGAAACCATGGCAGAATTAATTTTGGCTGGACAAAAGGAACTAGAGAAGCGGAGCCAGCCAGATGTAGCCTTCGAGGTTTCAATCCCAGTGGACGATATAAGAGAGCTAGACGGCGTTGGACTTGGGGACACCATCACGGTGGTACATCCTAGAAACAAGGTAGTAGTGAATGCAAGAATCATGGATGAGAGCTTTCAAAGTAGTCAATCAGAACGGCGTATTCGCTGGGGTTTGAATGACTTCTTGTACAATCCCATGGAACAACTCCTGGGTAGGAGACCATCAAGCAGAACTTTAGGGGATATTCCAGACGTACCCAAACAAGTGATCGCTCATCCGAATTTCGGCTATATCGTCGTAACCTGGTCGAGCAATGCTGACTCTTGGGCTGTTAGAGCTAGAACAGAGAATGGCCCTTGGCTGGTGTTTGATTCGCTAACCAGTGTCTTTACTCACCAACAGCTTGAAATTGATAGCGTCTGGGAATATCAGGTTGCATCCATCAGGGGCAATCGTATTAGCGAGTGGTCAAACATTGTTTCGGCTACCGTTGAAGAGATTCCAACAGAAGATCCAACTCCACCAGAACCGGCTACAAACTTGAATGCGCAGGAAAAATCGTTTGTTTCCAAAGATGGGTTCACAGTCTTGTTGGTAGAGCTAAGCTGGGCGAAAAGTATCAGCGAGCATTCACACCAACAATTCATTGAGCGGGCCACAGGTGGAGGAACATTTCTCCCCATAGCCACTTTAGACAAGGGCGAAGAAGTGTACCAAGACACGCAGGGGCTAGAAGAAGCAAAGACATACATCTATCGTGTTAGGACAGTGAGTAGAGCCGGTGTTTACTCCGAGGGAGACCCCACAGCAACAATTACTGTAGGCGGGGATGCTACACCGCCCGAGGTGCCAACGGGGCTGATTGTTTCGATCAATGATGATGGAGACGTGGTTTTGAACTGGCAGCATGTAGTCATGAGCAATTTTCTTGATTACGTTATCGAAGTCGCCTCGAATACTACATTCACCCAAGACCTCAAAACGTATTACAGCCCGTCAAATGTTTTCAATATGACCGGCATGTATGCGGATAAAGTCGTTTATGTCAGGGTGAGAGCCAGAGACCGGTCGCAAAGCGTTAGCACACCATCCACTGCGGTCACGGTGAATATGCCTAAACTACTTTCGGATCGTATAGCAGCCACGTATCTAGCACAACAGACATATCAAAAACTACTAGACCATCATTTTTTTGGAGACCCAGAAGGTTACTTTGACGGTACAGGTATTAAGCCATCTACCGTCGAGACGCAGCATCTTGCAGTGGGAGCTGGCACAAGAAACTTTCAACTCGTTGGAGTGAAGATGGATGCTAATACAGGAGATGTTCGAGGGAGGTTTTCTAATACCTCTGGGTACCTGATCTTAGCCACAGAGGTCGGAGAGAACGCGAAAGTCTGGAACATTTCGGCTAAGACTCAACAGCAAACATTAGGCCAACAGCTTTATGTGTACGCCAGATGCTCCAAGACAACCACTGCTGGTGAGATCATGTTTAGCACAACAAGGCCATCGCTCCAAGACAGTTCGTATCATTACTTTCTAATTGGTATGTACTTCACGAATGATAACCCGGCAGTATTGGCAGTAAGCTATGGCTTCACCTACATCAACGGATCGCACATCACTACAGGCGTCATTGATGCTAACGTTGTGAGGATCATGGCTACAGGTGCAGGGAGTAGTGCGATTGAGATATCTGGAGTGGGTATTGTATTTCGCGATACCACGGGGGCGATCTCTATACAAATGAGTACCCAAACGGGAGACGCATACTTCAGGGGAGTGGTTGAAGCCGAGGCCATCATCTTGCCAGTCAAGCCGTATTAGCAGGGAGGGAAAGGAGGCATGCCTTACAATAACAGCAACATCTGGATACACGGCCAACGGCTTTACATCCTCAGAAATGGAGAAGAGTGGAGTTTCCTAGGCAGCGATATGGGAGCAACCACCTACCCACCAGGTAGATTTTGGATCGAGGGAAACTATTTTTGCTACATTGATGCGAATCAACGCAAGCGAGTTATCGACACCGAAGAGCGAGCTCCATCCGGAAGACCTCCTTATTATGTAGCCATAGACCCCCAAAGGTGGCTGTGGTTTAGCAAGCCGAGTGCTAGCGGGGATGTGATCAGAGGTTCGTATCACAGTGATCGTGACGAGGGATACACCGATCACTTGGACCAGCCTGCACACAATGATGACAACCATGTTGATAGACTTATTCGCGAGAATACATACGCGGACATTAGTTATGATCATGCGGATCAAGATCACGAAAACGTGTCGCATGAAAACGTCTCTCACGAAAACGTGTCACACGAGAATACGTCTCATGAGAACGTGTCGCATGAAAACGTGTCGCACGAGAATGTAGTGCATCTAGATACACCATACTTAAATGGATGGGACCCGTTTCATTCCGACCACGGGGATCACCTTGACTCATCACATGGAGACAGGATGCATGAAAACGTGGCGCACGAAAACGTGTCACACGAGAATACGTCTCATGAAAACGTGGCGCATGAAAACGTGGCGCATGAGAACAAAGCGTATACTGATAGAGCCCACGAGAACATATCTCACGAAAACGTGTCGCATGAGAATGTGTCGCATGAGAACATTGCTCCATACACCGACACGACACACAGGAATTCCGGAAGTTGGACCAGTTATGAAGACCGTGTTCATTTGGATCACATGGATTACTCACCCCCTTATGCCAATTATTCAGATCTATATCCGGGGGGGAAAAGTCCCTCGTGGCCCTATTATGTGGACTGGACGTACCCTTATTCCGATAGCTCTTTTTATCCCGATAATGCGTGGTTTGATCACATTGACAGTGTTTCTCCTCACGAAAACCGTAGCCACACAGATACACCCATCGGAACGCTGCATGGAGATTATCGAGATCACTTTAATCGCACACACGAGAATGTGTCTCATGAGAATGTCTCGCATGAAAACGTGTCGCACGAGAATGTAGTGCATCTAGATACACCATACCTAAACGGATGGGATCCATTCCATTCTGACCACGGGGATCACCTCGATTCGCCCCACGGAGATCGAGATCACGAAAACGTGTCGCACGAGAATGTATCCCACGAGAATGTGTCACACGAGAATGTGTCTCATGAAAATGTGGCTCACGAAAACAAAGCTTATACCGACAGGGCACACGAAAATATATCGCACGAAAACGTCACTCACGAAGACGTGTCTCATGAAAATGTGGCTCACGAGAATGTGTCGCATGAAAACGTGGCGCACGAAAATGTGGCGTACATCAACGTAGCGGGAGGACATGTTGATGAAGTCATTAACATACCGTATCCTCACATAGACCATCAAGACTATGGCAACATACACAACGATGGGGGTGTTTTCAGCCCGTATTGGGATGCTCACTATATAGACCATACAGACCACATAACGTTTGACCACACCGATCACTCGGATTCAGGAACCGGTCACATGGATAACCCCCGTTTTGAGGGGTATTTTTAATTGAGAGGGGAAGCGCAATGCTTAGTGTAAAAATTACCAATGCACTCTGCAATTTACAGTGTGCATACTGTTATGAACACGTTTATCGGGAAAGAGCTAACCACAGGCCACTTGACTTAGAAGCGGTATTAACCCAAATTGAGCGAGAGCAAACGGCGCCTTATCTTCATGGGGGAGAGGCTTTGCTGGCTCCTCTTGATGTGGTTGAGGCCATCCTGGCAAAATCGTATGAGAAAATCGGGCACTCGTCCATCCAGACGAACGCAACTCTGATTAATGAGAAGCATATTGAGCTATTCAAACTTTACAAAACCCAGGTAGGCGTTTCCTTCGATGGACCCGGCGAAATGAGCCGATACCGAATACCCGTTGAAAACCAAGGCAAAGGACATGTTTCAGATTTAATCTGGGAAAACATAAAGTGGCTACGTCGCGAGGGGATTCAAGTGGGCATCATCTGCGTGCTCACGAAAGCAAATGCCTTGCCAGAACAAAGAGAAGCCTTTAAGCGGTGGGTTTTGGAATTAAAAGAACTAGGCATTACAGGAAGAATGAACCCGGCAGAAATTGATTATCCAAGCATGCAAAAAATTGCACTGACCCCCGAGGAACTCGATGACTTTTACCGAGACATGACCCGGTTTATTTTGACAGAGGTAGGCGGGGATTGGCTACCTTATCGAGATATCGTAGATAGTCTGCTAGGCCTTAATCAGGGGACTTGTTCTTTTGGGCCATGCGATTATTACAATGCCGGCGCAGAAAGAGTTATTTTGTCAGACGGGAGCACCGCAAGTTGCATGAAAACATCAAAGACTGGAAACATCTATCCCCGCTTTCAAAATGCCGGAGATAGGGGTTTTGGATTGATTCGTTATGAGATTCTCCCCAAGATAGAACAGAAACTAGGTGGGTGCAAAGGCTGTCAGTATTGGAGGAATTGCACCGGAGGATGCCCTGCAGAAGGCATAGATGGAGATTGGCGTAATCGAAGTCGGTATTGCCTAGGATTGAAGGGATTATTTGAAGAAACATCACGGCTACTTAAAACAATGCTTCCAAACATTGAACTTACCACAGATCGAGAAAGTGAGGCATTCTCAGACCCTAACTCAGTGAAGGGCATGAATCCCGACGCTTTTTGCTTTATGTCTACCCTAAGTAATTCCAGGGCGAGTAGCTGGAGGCAAGATGCCAGGGTAAGCCTAAGTCATTGCAGGCAGACGACACAACCGTTACCACAGTCCCCTCCAGAGGACGATTGTGGTCATGGAGATAGACAACACGGTGATAGAGCGCACGGTGACCATGGCGATCATGGTGACTCATGGAAAGTGTAGGGGAGGAGAAAAATGATAAATAAACTCAACCAAGATGGACTATTGCAGATAGAAGTCAACCCATTCACAAGACTGGTTTGGAACTCTACCGAAGCCAGGGAGAAGTACGAAGTTATGTTGAATAGGGCCCTCCCGCTTCATGACAAGGCCGAGTACGAAATGGTAAGAAGGGGGTTGCGCAAGTGCGGCACCATCCACTTTTCGCCCCACACCTTTCATAGCCTCATCGAAAGGTTCCACAAGGACAACATGGTTTGGCTTCCAATACAATGGACTAGAAACTATGGTGGTTTTAGCCACAGGCATATTCCTACAGTAGTCGGAGATTCCAATAGTAGCGCCTACGGAGTAATGGCAAGAAACTTAGAAGATGCAGAAGCATTTCGTAGAGCTTCATCGTACATGGCTAGAGGGCAAACGGATCACAAGAAACTGGGAGACTTACTGTTGTTTCCTGATTGTTGTAGCACATTCTTTGTAGAAAAATGGGGAGACGGTTATTATGACCCCGTATGGCACTCCGCAGAAGAGACGAAGAACTCTAAGATGGTAGCTGACAGAGTGATAGAGGTTGAAGGTCACATCCACACGAATCAAATGCTTAGGTATATGGGCTTACGTACAACAACACATTTTCCATGCAGCTTAGACTGCGAGGAATCAATCAGAATCGGTGAGATTTGGCTAGATGTGATGAACAGCATCGACCAAACGGGCACCAATTATTTGATCGAGCTACTAAGTATGCCAATAGTGTGGAGTTGCCTCCATGGAGTCGCTACCGTGGAAACACCCATTTTCACGATCGTAACTAACAGTCTGCCCACCAAAGAACGGTGGACGGTACTATTCAACGTTCCGGGAGGGGACAAGCCTATCAATACAATGATACTCTTGGGAGCAGATGTTGATTTGCCGGCTATAGCCCAAAACACCAGAAAACACCTAGCAGCCATGAGGAGTACTCAGCATGGGGATTAGAATCGCAGGCATTTGTCCACCTATCAGTTACTATCTGGAGATCGAGCTCACGACCTTCTGCAACCTCAGATGCATTGGCTGTGACAGGCAATGTAGACAGGCCCCTTCTTCCGAGCATATGACGGTCGGGCAAATTCGCCGCTTCCTGAACGAGTTGCGATCAGCCAAGACAGAGTTTGAGCAGATAACATTGTTGGGTGGGGAACCTTTGACCCACCCACACTTGTTTGAAATACTGGCTGAGTTCAAGCACCACGGAATACAACCCTACTTCGTCACAAACGGATATGGTGCTCAGGTTAGACAGACACTCCGAACACTTCTCGAGATTGGGTATTCGGTGGGCGATACAAGGAAGCAGTCCATCTTTCAACGGAACTTCGATCGAATGAACATCGCCCCGATAGACTTCGGCCTAAAAGCAGAACCATGTTGGATACTGAAGAGTTGCGGGTACGGTTTGAGTAGATATGGTTTCTACCCATGCGGTGCTGGAGCTGCTATTGACCGAGTTATGGGGTTTGACGTGGGTATAAAGGCGCTTGCGGACATTGGAAAGTGCTATGGCCTGACCAACATCCTCTGTCAGTACTGTGGCCACAGTGAGGCAGCACGTCTGATACCGCCAGAGGTTCGCATTTCGCCGTCCTGGCAAAAGGCCTTGCGGAGATATCGCGAGTCTCGGCCAGCGTTATCACTCTATGAGGGGGAATAGTCGCATGGCCATCAAGATCGCAGGTATCTGTCCTTTGTACAATGTGTTGTCAGCCCAATATCCCTTTGTGGAAGCCATTATTACCACATTGCCTTTGGTGGATGTTCTGTTTGTGAATGACGGTGGTTCCACAGACGGAACACTCGAAGTCTTGAGGCGCATGGAAAAACGCTGGCCTAAGATCGTGGTTACACAAATTCCCCACAGAAAAAGCCAATTTTGGGAGACGATTGATGAGGTGCTAGAGAGCTTGTTGCGCAATGAGTGTATTGGTTACGATTGGATCATAGAAATCCAGGCAGACGAATATTTTCACCCCAGGCTTTACGAAGCGACTTTGGCAGAAATAGAAATGGCCCATTTCATGGGGTACAATGCTCTACGCCAACCCATCACCACTATTTTTGGTTGGGAAAGGCAAGACACATATACCTACCGAAACATTCGAATCTTCCGAAATTCGCCGATGATTCGGTCCATGTGGGGTGGCGATTGTTTCCATTTTGAGGGACTGCCACAAAACAGGGATGGTTTCACAAGCCACAACCTACCTCCGGAGTACGATTCAAATATTTTGAGACATCACCTAAAAGACTTATTCAAGCAAGATAGGATGCTGCAAGCAAAAAATCACGCAGAGTTTTTCGCGACCAAACACGAACAAAGAAAGGGATACTTTAGTAAACTGCAGGCTGCCCAATATCAACGCCGATCTGAAAAGATCATTATTCATCCAGAAGTACCAGAGATATTTCATGGCTTGGTAGGGCTGGAAAAATATGAGGTTCGGGAAGAGTTGTTCGAACTTTAGGGGGGATTCGATGGATGCCTATGTCATTCTAACGCCTTTCTATCCATCTACTGAGAAAGTAAAGTTTGCGAATCGTTATCGGGCAGGAATAGAACGGCAGAAGAACAAGCCGGTTGCCGTTGGGTTGGTCACATCAGAAGCTGTCTTTGAAGAGTTCTTCGCTGACGATCCACTGTACATTCATGTAGGAGCACAGATAAGCGTTAAACGGGAGAGACAGTGGCCGGAAGCGAGATTGACCAAAATAGCCGATGCCAGAGAACAGCTGAGAAAGTGGTTTATAGCGAGAAATGAAACGTATGCTCTAATGCTTGATTCAGACATTGAATTTTTAAAGCCAACGGCATTCGAGGACATGAAACACTTCATCGATACCGGCAAGGGTCTATTGGTTAGCAACGGAATCCAATATGTGTATAGAAAACATTTTTGTTATTTTCTAGCGTGTTCATTGGCACATCGCGACGTTATGGAAATGAGCTGTTTCTTTAGTC
>MTKW01001636.1_pt1 | contig 12498 bp, 20 predicted proteins | sample 1042761 | NCBI WGS metagenome assembly MTKW01 (sample SAMN06205366, study PRJNA360243) | anaerobic digester metagenome | biome: Wastewater treatment plant; feature: Anaerobic digester sludge; material: sludge; isolation source: anaerobic digester fed with sludge from wastewater treatment plant ...
GTACTTCCCACGCCTGAGGAGGGTTACATTGTGTTCTGGCCTGATTTGGGAACGCAGACGGCACAGGAGAAGGCGGAGGTAGTAAGGACGTGGGCGGATGCAATGGCAAAATATGTCACAGGAGATGTCTCTCAGGTGATACCCATTGATGCCTTTTTGTCTGTCTTTGGCGGCATCGAGCAAGACGAAATTGATATGATTATTGAGAGCCTGAAAGACTCCATAAAGATGGAGGAAGAGTTTGGGAAGGAACTAAATTCTAAAACCAAGAAAGAGCCCGCTTCTGAGGAGGAAAGTATCTCGGAAGAGAAGTAGTATGGAAAAGATCGTCAAAGCAATTCTTGAAGCTCTCCTATCCTTTTTTTGGCCTAAATTAGTCGCTCCTAAGGAGGCCGAGGACGGGGAGCCTGTTGGATCGAGGGAAGAGAAGTTGAAAAAGAAAATAAAAAAGGATACTATGAGAAGAGAGAAGCTCTTAGTTTGGATGTTAGTTGTATCCTCCTTTGGAGCTTTGGGAGGATGTGCCACCAGAACTATTTATGTTCCCGATGGGAAGGCGGTACAGCTTAGGCAGCAGGTTAAGAATGTGCGGGTATGGGTTTTTGATAAAGAGGGAAAAAGAGTAGCGGGAAAAATGACGTTGCCTGAAGGTTGGTATGCCTTACCATTAGAAGAGGAAGAAGGAAATACGAATGAAACCGCAAAAACGCAATAAAAAGCGAAGGGGTTCTTTTGATCCTTCGAAAACCACAACCCTGAGGCAGGCTTTTATGCGCTCCATGGCCAGACGGATTCTGGCTCTGAAAAGGGGGATTAGAAAGTGGCTGGTGGAAGAGGATGAACTCGGGTTGGTACCATGGAAACCTTTTAAGCTCTCTATTCATTCCGGGACATATAAATTCACTACGGCTCCAGAGAAGCTTCTCGCCTTTCGTCAGTGGTTCCAGAGACAGGTGAATGAGGGTATTTTGGAAGTTGACCAACGGGAACAGCCTTGGAGTAATGAGTACGTGAACTCGGCATATCGGAAGGGATTAGTCCATTCGTACCTTGAGTGTAGGCGGGACCTTTTGACTGATGCGAGGGCATATTCCGCAACTGAGCGAGAGTTCTTGCGGGAGGCTTTTGCGTCTCCTGAAACAACTTCTAAAATCCAGATGATTTATACCCGGACCTACAATAACCTAAAGGGGTTCTCGGATGAAATGTCGACACAAACGAGTCGAATTTTGGCAGACGGTTTAGCGAAAGGTCTTCACCCGGAGCAGATTGCTGAAGATATGTTTTTTTCGATCGATAGACTTTCTCAAAAAAGAGCAATGGTGATTGCCCGGACGGAAATTATCCATGCCCATGCTGAGGGACAATTAGATGGTTATGAGAAGTTGGGAGTGGAGCAGGTTGGAGCTGAAGTTGAATGGAGCACGGCAGGAGACTCCCGGGTTTGTTCTGAGTGCGCTGAAATGGAGGGGCAAGTGATGAAGATTTCTGAGGCAAGGGGCCTGATACCAAAGCATCCAAATTGTAGGTGCGCTTGGATACCCATAGAACAAGTTTAAAAAATGCAAGAAAATGATTACTTGCATGCCAATAAAAATTGAAATATACTACCTATTAAGATGCTTGAAATAAGCATTCCGGGGGGCAAGCTTAGAAGGAGGAAAAAATAGATGACTGAATCGCAAAATTATATTTCATTAGTATCAAACTTGGTTGGCCTTGTCAGAAATGAAATCCTTGAGGGACGTCCATATTTGGCCGTTCCTATGGTTATGATGAAGGAGGGAGTTCTGAATGGTTCCGACGGACCATTACTCTACACCTCTGAGGAACTCGCAAAGGTTCCGCAGGTTTGGAATACAAAGCCCGTAGTCGTACAACATCCAACTTTTAACAGTAAATCTTTGAGTGCTTGTGATCCTGATGTTTTGGAAAAGTATCGTGTGGGAATGATCATGAATACGTCTTGGGATGGACAAAGGTTGAAGGCCGAGGCATGGCTTGAGCCTTCCCGTTTGGAAGCAGTGGATTCCCGGGTACTTAATGCAGTGCAAAAGGGAGAGATGATGGAAGTTTCGACAGGACTCTTTTCTGAGATAGAACCGAAACCAGGTGTCTTTAAAGGCAGGCATTACAAGGGAGTTGTGAGAAACTTGAGACCTGATCATCTCGCTATTTTGCCAGACTCGATTGGGGCTTGTTCAATTGCCGACGGTGCAGGACTCATGCGTAACAGCCGGAAGGAGATGGAATTGATCTTGAACTCTTTTGGAATAAACCGGGACGCAGCGCACGACAAAGTTCGACTGCTTTTAAGGAATGCTGCAAGTGCGGAGCTGGGAGAGAGTTTTGATTTTATAGAGGACGTTTTTGACACGACCTTTATTTACAAAACGAACGAGGGATTATGGCAGAGAAATTACAGTCTCCAAGGTGATAAGGCTGTACTGGAAGATTTTCCAATCCGGGTGGAAAAGAAAGTGACTTATGTAGCCTTGGTAAACGAAGAACAAGGAAAAAGTAAAATGAAGAACGAGATAAAAAAGAACAAAGCAATTGTGGAGGAGTTGCTCTCCAACGGAGTCTGGACAGAAGAGGATCGTGAATTTCTGGAAGGATTTTCGGAAGAGCAATTATCCAAAATTATGAATATGGCGAAAACGACCATGACACCTTCGATTCCTCCGACTGAAGAAAAGAAAGAGGAGATCGAGGAAGAAGTGAAACAAGTGGATAATACTGAGCAGGTTAAGGCTCCGGCTGATTATCTGGAAGCATTGCCCGCNNCAACTCTCAAAATGACAGAGTTGAAAGCGATGGCTGCATTGGCGCAGGAAGAACCGAAATCCAAGACTTCCTATATTGGACTGGGTCCTGTTGGTAATGTGCAAAATGAAGTAGTGGAAGAGCCTTTGTTGGCACCGACCATGAATTTTGAACGAAAGTAAAGGAGATAAAATAGATGAGTAACACAATTATATTGTCCGGCGGATATAAAAAAATCCAAAGCCTGACCATCAATTCGAGCGCTACCCTCAAACCGGGGATGATTGCGGCGCTTAACTCTTCTGGCGAGCTTATCGCTCAGGCGACTAAGGGTGCGGCTTGTGAGAAGCTTGTAATCTTGGAGGATGCTCTCCAAGGGAAAACGGTGAATGACACCTACACTGCGGGAACGGTTGCTGATGCGGCTGTCATTTTTCCGGGGAGTGAAGCGCAGGTGCTTTTAAAAGCTGGCGAGAAAGTTGTCGTCGGTGATTATGTGACTGGCGCTGGGGCGGGAAAATTTCAGAAATTGGAAGCTTCGCAAACGCCGCTTGCAGTTGCTTTGGAGGCTTGCGACTTGACGGAGAGCGACGCAACTGACACGCTGATAGCCGTCCGGTTTCTTTAGAGTTTGAAAGAAAGGAAAAAATAGAATGAATAGTAATACACTTGATTATGTACATAATGGTTTGGCCAGCGGCAGCGTTGCTTCGCTACTGATGCAGAGCAATTTTAACGTAGAATCGCTGAGACCTTACCTCGGTAATGATGGGAGGAGTTATGTCACCACGAACCAGAACGGGAAGGCGATTGCCACTCCGATACACAATACCACGGCGACTCTGCGAAAAGATGAGTGGAAGTATTTGGATGATGTGGTGGTAGCCGCTGCACAGCCACGCCTCCGGGCAGTATCGGATTTGCGTAGTCGTGGCCTGCAGATTATCATCCCTAACGGGTTGGGCAAAACGGTTCTTGAAACTCAGGCACAGAGTGACATTTCTGCCGCTGAGATTTCGATGGACGGATTGGAGCAGAGCAAAAGTGATCGTCCGGTTTATGATCTGACGAACCTGCCACTCCCGATTATCCATAAGGATTTCTCTTTCTCGGCACGCCAGATTGCTGCAAGCCGTAACGGGGGCTCTCCTCTCGATACCACGATGGCAGCGCTTGCGGGAGCCAAAGTAGCTGAGACGGCTGAGAAGCTTCTCTTGGGTACCTTGAGCACATTTACTTTTGGTGGTGGTGCTCTGTACGGCTATAAGAATTTCCCGAACGCAATCACGGCGACAGTGACTGATCCAACGGATTCGGGGTGGAGTCCTGCAAATACCGTGAGCGAGGTTTTGGCAATGATTCAGGCCTCGATTCAGGCGTACCATTATGGACCTTGGGTACTTTACTATGGTCCATCTTGGTCGCAGTACATGAATAATGAGTACAAATTGCAATCGGATGATACGCTTGCCGACCGTCTTCGTAGGATTGATAACTTGGATGACGTCCGCATGGTCGATCATTTGACTGGCTATGACCTGATCCTGGTTCAGATGACTCCGGACGTCGTGAGAGAGGTCATTGGTATGGATATCACCACGGTCCAGTGGGAGTCGCACGGGGGCATGCAAATTAACTTTAAGGTTATGGCCATCTTGTGTCCGCAGATCCGAATGGATATTAATGAGCGAACCGGTATCGTTCATGCCGCAGTAGCTCCTTAGAAGATAGCAGTAATAAAAGTAGTTGACGAACACACGCAACGGGAGGGTAGAGAAATTTACCCTCCCTCACAAAAACAAAAGGAATCAATGAAATTTAAAGTCTTACACTCACATTATCATAACGGGAAGCTCTTAGGTAAGGGAGATGTTTTTGAAACCCGAGTAGACATGAACAAAATCTTTCCCGGTCGTTTTTTACTAGTGGAAGCTGACCCTGAAACCCCTTCTCCCCCGGCGCAAAAAGATGGGGAGATTGGGGTGTTGGTAGATGACTCTTTTCATTACGATCCTGTGAAAACAGGATTGCACGTTTTCAGAAAACGCAAAAAGTATTTTGTCCATTCGATCGAAGACATGGAAACACCCTTAAATAAGGTCCCACTGAAACGGATTGAAGTGGTACCATTTATTAAAGCGCACACATTTTAAGAAGGGGGAAGCAATGGAATTTTCATGGCCATGTAAAGAAATTTGGAAAGGTGAGGATGTTTTTATACTGGGAGGCGGGCCTAGTTTAAAGACCTTCCCGATTTCTTTTTTGAAAACAAAAAAATGCATTGGATGCAATCACGCGTATCTTTTTGGACCTGAGGTTGTTGACCTACTCATCTTCTGTGATCAGTGCTTTTACAATAGCCACAAAGATCGTCCGGCTTTTATAAATTTCCCAAACCCGAAAATATCAAACTCTGAAACCATCCAAGACCCCAGGGATGTGATTATTGTCCCTCGGGCGCAAACAGGATGGAAAAAAGATGCGCTTGGTTTTAACGCGAATACGGGGAGCGCTGCAATAAACTTGGCTCTGATTTTGGGCGCCGCCAGAGTTTTTCTTGTTGGTTTTGATATGCAACTTGGGAGCGATTTGAGGCAGAATTGGCATAAGGAGGTCATTCGTCGGGTGAATCGAACTCATTATGAGCGGTATCTTTCCTTAATGCGTAATAGCGTTTCTGACATTGCCGAGAATTGGCCAGAAGCACAGGTAATAAATCTGAACCCTGACTCAAAACTTGATATCTTCCCAAAGGGAAGGCTCGAAGAATATTTTAAAGTACCAAATTATGGCATGGACAAATGAAATTTTAGTACGGTCGATCATAAAAACTGATCCTGAGTTAACAAGCTTGCAAGCGTTTATTGATGCTGCCCACGAGTTAGTTTTAACGCATTGCATTGGAATTGAGGAACCGGAGGGGGTTGACGTAGAGACCTGGCTCGCTGCTCATTTAATTACTATTCGAGATAATCGGGTTGCCTCAGAGAATGTTTCTGACGCAGGTGTTACTTACCAACACAAAATCGATTTGGGACTAAACTCCTCGATGTATGGGCAGACGGCGATGTTGATGGACCGGACAGGGGGGCTTGCGAAGTGGAACAAGCAGATTTTGAATGGTAAAACCCAAGTCCAGATACGTTGTTTAGGCAGAAAGGAATAGTATGGAAGAGATTGTGTTGCTTTTGGAAAAGTATGGAGCGTGGGCATTAGTCGTTTTTTTAAGTTTTGGAGTGTGTAGGTTGTTGAAAGAGGGAAGAATAATTTTGAAGGAAAAAGACGACATGATTGAACAAATGACCAAGGAACAGCGAACGGAGATTGTGGCAGTGGTGCGCGAATGTACAGCGATTTTGACAACGGTAAGTGATTTTTTGGACAGGTACGAAAGGCATTTTGATCAACATACAATTGAGTTGGAAAAGAAGCAAAGAGAAAAACATGAATAGAACAGTATCTCAATTTTTATCGGCAGGAAGACGGTTTCGGTTTCACCAATTGAAAGGGGATTTTTTGTTTATCGGGAAAGACCCTGATCTAAAAGAAATGGTAGAATATTGCATGAATAAATTTGGGTTCTCCTTGAAGAGTTACTCCTGTCTGGTTTCAACTTCTTCCTTGTCCTTTATGGAACCGATTCCAAAATGCATTATCTTGGAAGAAGACCATGAAGACCTTTCCAGAACTGAACGTTTCCTTGCGAGCGTGGATGTGCGGATACCCAAGACAATAGCGATACTGATAACGACTGATATTTCTGTAGCAAAGAAATTCAGAGATATGTTTCCCCGCCTCACAGTGGTGCTAAAAGGATCAGGATTTCATGATTTGCTCATGACAGTCCTTCCAAAGAAATTTGATTTTAAAAGAGAATGAGCATTATTAATCGAACACTCAAACAGATCTGTGTCCATTGGAGCACCAATGGATTAGATAAATACGGTCAGCCTCTTTTTTCCGATCCTGTGGAAAGAGCCTGTCGATGGGTGGATAAGACGGTAGAGATTATTGATAAGTCTGGGGTAAAGAGTCGTTCGCAAACACAAATTCTTTTTGAAGACTGCCCGGTGAAGGTAGGAGATTTTCTGCGTCTCGGTAAACTGGACTCCGTGACTGATGTTGCCTGCCCTCTCAAGAACACTGGTACTTGGGAAATTTTACAGGTAGATAGGGTTCCTTCTTATGATGGATCATACAAGGTTTTAAAGGCTTATTTATGAAAGTTGAGGGACTAAACAAAATTCTGACTAACTTGAAAGAGTTACCTTTAGCCCAAGGAGCGATTGGGAAAGGTGTTGAAAGAGGTTTGAAGAAGTCCGGATTACTGATTTTTCGAGATGCGCAGAAAGAAGTCCCCGTCGATACAGGGAATTTAAAGGGCAGCGGTTTTACAAGGAAGCTGGAAGGGGCTGGGAGCACCACAAAGGTTGGAGTTGGATATACCGCCTCTTATGCGATAAAGGTGCACGAAGATTTAAGCGTTGCTCATGGGCGGGCGTACAATCGGAAGCATGCAGATGATATTGCGGCGGGGCTTTTGAGTTCAAGGGGGGAGAACCAAAAAGCGAAGTTTTTGGAAGACCCAGCAAAACGGCTCCGTGGAGACGTTCTTCGCATGATAAGTAAAGAGGTGCAAAAGGAATTAAACTCATGATACATACAAGCGCCGAGATTTTAGCATATTACCTGATCTCTATAGGGATATTTGATATGCCATCCCAAGCAGCGAGTTGGCCGTTGTACGTTGCTTTTTTACCAGCCCGGGAAAATGGAAATGACTCTGCCGTGATTACTGAGACGACTGGGGTTTTAGATGGTCGCTACGCAGATGGAGTGTACGTAGAACATTATGGTTCCCAATTACATGTGCGCTCTTTAAGCTACTCAGAGGGATATCTAAAGACATATAACGCAAGCTTGGAGTTGAACTCTATTTTAAACACTCCGATCACTCTGGACGGTGTCTTTTACCGGATAAATAATGTTTCTCGAACAAGCTCAGTAATCCCTCTGGGGGTAGAAGAAAACGGGAGGGGGTTTTCCTTTTCCGTGAATTTTTTAACAACGATATCACAGGAATAAAATGAATATTAAAGGACGAGTACAAAAAGTTATCACGATTGGCGGGGAAAATTTCAATCAAAACACCACGCCTGTTGGCGACGGGGTGGTGGTGACTAAGGTGTTAGTCCCTGCGGCGGAACATTCCTTAATGCTTACAAAAACAGCAGACGATGAGGGTGCAATTTCAGTGCCAATTTCAGGCGTATTAAATAGTGGCCTATTTGATGTCTGGTGGTCCGGGGGATTGCGACGAGGCATGACCGCTGAAATGGATTCCATGGGTAACATTACAATCTCGGGAGGCAATGGAGATGCACTTCCTGTAGAGAACACTGAACTACGGATTTCCATTCCAATTATCAGGAAACTAGGTATCAAAAGAGCAAGAGAAGATTGTATTGCTTACGCCTCGGAAGGAGATGGCTATTTTGATTTAGTGAATGATTCTGGGTATACTATTACCAGGCGCGTGCCCGCTGGGAGCACGTACCTCTGGGAGGAAGGCAGTGGAATAGAACGCAGTCGATTTTTTACTGGAACTATAATAACAGAACTTCGTTTTTCGCATTGTGAGCTATCACCCAAAGTCATGAGGGCAGGATTGCTTTATCGTAACAAATGAAGAAAGGATACAAATAAAATATGAGCATACTCGCTAGAATACAAAAAACTATCACCCTTGGGGGTGAATCATTCAATCAGTCCTCTGCTCCTTCGGGAGATGGGACCATTGTACAAAATATTGCTCTCCCCGCAGGACTGGGGGGAGCTATAACAAAGATCACAGATGATAGTGGCATCGTCATGATGACTCGGGTAAACCATCCTTTTGTGGATGGCGATAAAGTGGATGTCTGGTTTGGAGATTACTGCCGCCATGCCATGAGTGTCTCGCTTGACTCTAATAATGATCTTGAACTGACGGGAGGATTTGGCGATGCACTTCCTGTTTCTGGAACTGAGGTGGTAGTGAGAGAATCTTACTTCTGTTCCGTTTCGGTCAAAACGGATGACATTCGAGTTCTGGCTTTGACCACAACTGGGGACGGTATCTTTTACTTTTTGGGAACAGGGGATACGCCTCTTTTCTTGATAAAAGTAAATAAAAACTATGCCTATGATTGGCAGGCCGGGACGGGAACCGCAGCACCTTTTCCCGCTGGACAGACAGTTGCAAAGGTCTTGATTTCACACAGCGAGATTATTGGAGCCATTATGAAATTTGGCATCCTGTGCAACAACGAATAATAAGAAAAGGAGAATTGAAAATATGGCAAGATTAGATGATGGACATGGAACTAGGCTGAGCTTCAGCGCCTACCCGAATGTAAAACTTTGGGAAAAGGAAGTAACGCCTCCGGGTATGGAGGGGGGCGGTGCAAATGACACCACGACGATGCATAACGAGACGTGGCGCACCCGGGCTCCTAAAAAGTTAAAAACGTTGGCTGATGCTTCGGGCACGTTCGCTTACGACCCGGAATGTTACGACGATTTAACCGCTATGATCAACGTAAATCAACAGATAACGATCACATTCTCTGATGCCTCCACGATCACGTTTTGGGGGTGGATTGACCAATTCACTCCGCAGCGGATTACTGAAGGAACGCAGCCAACGGCTGAAGTAATAATAATTCCGTCAAACCAAAATAACTCTGGGCAGGAAGTAGGACCGACAAGGGGTTAATAATATAATAATTCTGGCGGCACTTAAAACCTGCCGCCGGACAACAAAAGAAAGAAACTACAATGGAATATATCACGAAAATCTGGGAGTACTTAAACACTCCTTTGGCGATCACTGTTATTGGCAGCATTGTCGCCTTTTTGCTTAGCAAGCTTTGGACTGCAAAGCCTGTTTGGCAGAAATATGAGGGTACGATTATTGCGGCAATTAAAGCCGCAGAGAAAGCAGTCCCGGATGATTCCGAGAACAAGTCCGTGAAACGGTTGGACCAGGCGCTTCAGTATGTGCTTAAAGTCTATGAAAGCGCAAACGGCAAAGCCACTGAAGATATAGTTCAGGAGCTTTCTGAAGGAATTCAGATTGTGCATAATAAACTTGAAACCGAAAAGACCATTTAATTATGGACCCGATAAAACTGAGTTTAAAAAGGGAAGAGTTGAAAGTTGTCTTGGAGACTCCTGAGGGGGTAGACAAGACTTATACTTTGCGGGAGATGTCCGGGAGGGAAAGGGACACCTATCTCACGAAGATGGGTGATAAGTTTCGTTATAATTCGCAGGGACAGGTGACAGGTGTGAAAACGTTTGAAGGGATGCACTCCATCCTATTGGAGCGTTGCCTATATGACGAAAACGACAAGTTGGTGTCATTGGCTGAGTTACAAAACTTCCCCTCCCGAGTTTTGAGTGAGCTATTTTCAGCCGCTCAAAAGATCAATGCTCTCAATCAAAAAATGGAGGGCGACGAAGTAAAAAACGCCTCAGAGGCGAGCGATTAGGTTGGTTTCGCCTCGCCTCTCATTTAAAAATGGCCTTGCAGGAAGTAATGGAGAAAACGACGTCGTCCGAATTTATTGAGTGGATGGCGTATTTAGATTTGGAAATGCACCAAACTAAAAAGGAGGATTACTATCTGGCGCAAGTAGCAGCCGAGGTGAGGCGTTCCTTTGTAAAATCGCCGCAATCAGTGCATGTGAAGGATTTTATTTTATCTTTCACTCGGGCTGAAAGAAGCTCTCCCGGTGGAGATTCGCCAGTAATAGAAGACCCGACTCAAAGATCAAAAAATTACTGGAATGCAGTTTTAGGACTGGAAAAGAAGGAATAAGGCAGTATGGATGTAGGCAGTTTAGTTGTAACATTATCGGTTCAGGCGAACCAGTTTATTAACGAGATGAAGAATGCGGAGCGCCAGATGGAGGAATCCGCTAAGAAGATCGTTTCTTTAGGTAAATCTATAACCAAAGCTGTGACTCTGCCCTTTGTAGCGCTTGGAGCTTACTCTACTAAGGCTTTTGGAGATTTTGATCATGCAATGACAGAGTCTCTTTCTATTTTAGGGGATGTATCCGATGAGATGCGGGTTCGCATGGAGGATACTGCCCGTAAAATTTCCATGTCAACTATGACCTCCGCAGACGAGCTTGCCAGATCATATTACTACCTGGCCTCTGCTGGTATGTCTGCGGAGCAGTCTCTGGCCTCTTTGGATGTCGTTAATAATTTCGCACTTGCTGGAATGTTTTCGATGACCCAGGCGACAGACCTTTTGTCCGATGCATTAAACGCTCTGGGCATGGCATCTCAAGACGCAGAAAAGCACAAGGAAAACCTGATCAGGCTATCCGATGTTCTCGTAAAAACGAACAATGTTGCTAACGGCAGCGTGCAGGATTTTTCGGAGGCGTTAACGAATATGGCAGCAGCTGCTTTGAGAACTCTTAATAAGGATGTAGAAGAGGGTGCTGCAGTCTTGGCAGCGTTTGCTGATCAGGGCGTTAAAGGATTGAAGGCAGGACAAGCTTTGGCAATAGTTTTGCGTGGTTTGCAAGCGGCACAAAAGTCACAGCCTGAAGCATGGAAGGAGATGGGACTTTCTCTTTATGATGCAGAGGGCAGGATGAAATCCTTAGCGGATATAATTGAATTTTTGGAAAAAAAGTTCATGAATTTGTCGGATCAGCAAAAACCTTTGACAGCTTCCATGTTGGGATTTCAGGATCGCTCTTTTGGCTACATTCAGTATCTGCTGGGCATGTCTGGCAAAATCAGGGAATATGAGGCGGCGCTTCGAGATGCAAGTGGCGAGACAAAACAGCTGACTGACCGTGTGTTAAAATCCTTTAATGCACAGATGAAGATTTTGGGAAATAATGTAAAGGACGTTGCCAGGCGAATAGGAGAGTTTTTCGCTCCGATGATTTTGAAAGTCAACCACATGATTCGAGAATCGGTTGCAGCATGGAATTCATTGAATACCGAGGTGCAAAGTACGATCATCGCTGTAAGTACAATTGCCGCAAGCATTGGACCAGCAATTATGGCTTTTGGTCTTCTTATGAAAACGATTCTATTATTGAAAGGTTTTTTCACATCTCTGCTTTTTGCGGGCTCCGGTGCCACAGCTGGAATCGCCTCAGGAGCGTTGGCAGCGGCTGCCCCTTTGATGGCACTTGCCGCTAAAGTCGCATTAGTGGTTGGAGCTTTTGCGGGATTGGTCTATTTGGTTTGGGGAAAGGAAGGAATCGTCACAGCTTGGAATGCAGCAACAAATGCAGTCAAAAACTTTGTATCTCTTTCCTTGGGATTTTTCGCACACTTCCGAGAAAATTTGGGGATTCTTTTTACCTGGCTCCGGGACAATTGGCAGAGTGTTTTGGGAGATATGGGCAGGCTTTTTGTGGTAGCAATGCAAAACTACCAAGATAATTTAATGGTATCTCTGCGCACGTGGATGCAACTCTTTGGGGCTTTCACGGCTTGGATGTACGACCTTTTTTCTAATCTCTTTTCCGTGGATTTTCTCACCATCATTTACACGGCACTTTCCTCCGCTCTTGAAAAAATTGTGGAATGGGGAAAGAAGATCGGAGAAATACTGAAAGCCGCTTTTACCCTTCGATTTGATGATCTGGAGAAAGCTCTGTCCGGGGCTTTTGAAAGCGGGTTCAACAAAGGTGTGGATAATTTTGACTT
>MTKW01002946.1_pt1 | contig 12498 bp, 10 predicted proteins | sample 1042761 | NCBI WGS metagenome assembly MTKW01 (sample SAMN06205366, study PRJNA360243) | anaerobic digester metagenome | biome: Wastewater treatment plant; feature: Anaerobic digester sludge; material: sludge; isolation source: anaerobic digester fed with sludge from wastewater treatment plant ...
AGGTTAAAAAGGGTTTTCGTCAAGAAACGAGGTTGTGTCTGCATAGGCTTACTGCTCCTTTCATGAGTTAGCGGAGATTTTGGCTTTTATTTTAAACATTATATCACCAGAGAAAAGAGCTTGGCGATTTACCTAGCCGAGCGTTTTGGCTTTGCTAGGGCAGGTTTGCAACAGATGGACATTCGTCAGATGAGAACTTATATTTATCTGTGCAACCGATATTAACAATATCATTTATGCTTGACATATAACATGAGATATGCATAATAGTACTTAAACAATTTCTGAAATATAAAAGGAGCGATTTGGATGAAAATGCTATCTGTTTTTTTAGGTGACAGGAAGGGAGAAAGGCTGGCATTCATAGCCGAAAAGGCCGATTACTACCAAGGCTTGGAGAAAAAGATTATATTGTTGGCGTCAGATGCCGATACGCTCGGCATCCTAAAGGATGCAGATGTCTTGGCGCCTGGATACGCCGAAGACTTTGCCGTTGACTTTGTCCAAGACGTCATGGTTGCGATAGGAGACACGAATATAGCTGCGAGGGAACTGGCAAAGGTGTTGGTATCGGATGAAGTGATACGAAGCACTAACGAGCCTTTCTGGGAGACGAGCGCGAAAATGTGCATAGAAGTGCTTATGAAAACCGCGGCGAAGTCCGAGGCCTTTGTCAGAAACAGCACTCAGCCGCCTTACCTATCCATTGCTGAAAGAATTAAAACTATACATTTTGAAATGTCCGAAAAAGTGCATACGAATAATAATAAAAGTAAATGTTGGTGGGAAAGATTTTTCCCCGACCAGACCATAGAAACGATGATTTACAATAACGCCAAGCGTACCGCCTGCTGCATGCTTTCGGTAATCCAGTCCTACCTCGAACCGTTGTGGAGTATGTCCAGCTCCGAAAGGGTAAGTCCAATAAACAACAATATGCGTCCTCTCGCTATATACGCTCCTGCATATGATGAAGTAGAACTGGAGATAGTTTTATCCCTTTTGTCAATCGTGTTTAAAAAAGGCTCTATTCTTCTCATTCCTGAAGCGGACTGTTTTAAAGAAGTTATAAAAAGGACGAACTGGGACGCTGTCTGCTCCTCGCGTCGACCGGTAGCCGATTCAGATTCCGTAGTCTTTGGCTTTGGCCGCCACGCCCTTCTTTACTTTATAAAGATGGCGCGTGAGACTACGGGTTTTGAGTACCTGCCGAAATTAGCTTACGAAAGGCCCGATGTCTTGACCTTTGAAAATGGGATAGCCTGGGAATTGGGAGATTGGCATGTTGTCAAGGTGCCGAGCATGCTGATGACTCCCAGAGAGCTGACTTTTGGCTCGAGCGAGGCAGACGAGACGATAGCAGCCCTCATCGCTCCGACGCCGAAAGATATCAAAGGAGATGGCTTTGATCCGGACCCCTTTTTACACGACAAAGAGGAGCTTGAGTGGATTATCCTTGACGATTAAGGTCAAAGTAGAAACGCAGCGTCTGTCATGAAAAGAATGGGGCCGAGAACAGGGTCTATGTAGAAGATAAATTTCGGGGGTGTTTGCCGTGTCAGGTGAAATTGAGAAAGTTGGGGAAATTCCAGAAAAATCAGAAGCCCACGGAGCTAAAAGACATGCGTGGAAAACGACGGCAATAATAAGCATAATTGCAATCGCTGTTGTCTTAGGTTTTGTTGTGCGGTCAAATCTGCCGCAACTTCCGACGGAAGAAAAGATAAAAGAGCAGGTTACATGTATATTGGCCAGTGGCAGGGTTATAGATTATGATGGCTACATTGATGGACTTGACATCAAATACATCCGTCAGGGAAGAAGGTCGGGAAATCTCGGTATAACCTGCCTCTTTATGCCAAACGCAGGCTAGATGAGATGAAGAGATATTGCACCGCAAAAATAAACCAGCTTTATGAACAACTGCCATGGCTGGACCGCTGCTCATTTATCATGAAATGTCCCTACGGCGGTTTGCTTGGAGTAGCCGAAAACGTCCAATTTTAAGCGCCTGCAGTTGTACTGACTGCGTGCAATTATTCGCAGTCAGTACAATTATATCCCACAGCTTCCAAGAGTACACACAGTCATTTGAGGCTCTGTAGTTTTACTAAAAACAACTTCATAAATTGACAGTTATATGTTATAACATATAATAATACTAGTTCAACATCTAGAAGTATCGAATAATGACTTTTAAAGGTTGTGAACAACATGGGAAAACAAGACGTTGTAGTACCCGCAGAAGTTATACGAAAAATACAGGAGGACTTTGAGCTGGACAAATATGAACTTGCAACTTTTTTCGGCATAAGCCTGCGTTCAGCCATAACCTGGCTCGAGAGCGGAATTAAAGGGCAGAGAGGATTTAACATCGCTATGATAGAATGTCTCCTTGCGCTGCAGTGGCTTGCGGAAAAAGATCCGGAACATTTTATGACCTTTAACCAGCTTAAGAGTTTGGTGCAGAAATTAGTGAGAGAGCCAAGCCTGGTTTTTCTTGAATTCGCGTCCTACGAAGAAGATTTGGGGCCTGCGCTGGCAACTCTGAAACATCCGAAGCTGAGCTCCGTTTTCATGGCTGTGATATTTATCCTGTACCTGAGAATCAAGGGGAAACCTGTCAGGCTGCGCGAGATGCCAAGAATATTTCAAGAAGAAGAAGACGTTATCAAGTTGCTAATGCGCTCGCTGGGTGAAGATAAGTAAATACATCTGACGGGTGATTGCGAGATGACTAAAGACGAGCTTAAAGGATGCATTGACCGCCTGAAGGAAGGCAGAGACATTAGTTTCGAAGAGGCCGACGGGATATGTGACCTTTATCGCAACGAAATGTCTGAAACAGGCGACCTGCTCATCGAATGGTATGAGGCCGTTTTAAACAGGCTGAGCGCAGGTAAAGGCAATTTTGTCAATACCTTGCCCATTTTTTATCACTACGCTTATCTCTTTTGCCCAGAAATTGCGCAGGTTATCTCGCAGTGTTTGAGACTGCTTGACCCTCTTGAGAAAACTCCATTGTGCACGCTAGGCCGGGGTAATGGGGGGGTTATTTCAAAGAGCTTCGGCAGGGCCTTTTCCGTGAAGCGGGAATTTCAGGATCAGGAATTCGAGGAGATCTGCGCAGGCGATCTTGTCAACGGCTGCAAGCTGTGGCACGACGTTAAAGAACATTCTAAGATGGCAAAACGAGAGGTGCTTTTAAAGGTCTGGCTCATGCCTGAGGGCGCTGAGGTCGAAGCGGCTTTTATAGAGTACCTGCGCTGTCGAAAAGGCATAGACGTCATGGTCTTTAAGAAGGAATACGGCTTGCATAACAAAAAAGATGACTATAGGGGCGAGTACTCTCTGGCCGTTCCGAGGGTACACGTTTCAACGGCGGAGAATCTATTTAGAGCTTTGTTTAAGAGTTGCTTGAGCGTGCATGAGTTTGCATATTGTGATTATGAGGCTTACAAAACGCTGCTGTCTTGGGATAAGCCAGACGAGGAGCCTAAAAGCTTAGAGAACGCGAGGTGGCTTGACTCCACCCGTCGTTTGGCGCTTGTTTTCGACGGGAAGCATTTGTACCTGTCGAGCGTGCCGTCTAAAGGCGAAAGAACCGGCAAGAAAGGCAAAGCAAGCTTCTGCAAGTTCAAATCGATAGATATATTCCGGATCGTGATGGATCTGTTTGATAACATGATTAAACAAGCAGCTGAATACCAGCTAGAGATAAAAAATTGCCTCGAGGACGACAGCTGGCTTGAAATACCTTATTAGCTTTTAGTTTTTGCATCAGCCTGCAGCTTTTTACACTGTTTAAGCATGAGCGGAAGCTTACTTTTTGGTCGCGATAAAACTGTAGGGTCATTGACACGTTCCTTGTGTTATCTGGATGTAGTAAAGAAATGTTTATTTTGTCAATATACTATAGTAAAAAATAACAAGGCAAATTGTAACATTGTGTAGAGGTGTATATTAATCTTGAAAACGATAAAAGTTGTCGCAGGAATTATCATCGATAAAGATAAAGTTTTGATTGCAAGGCGTGCTCCTAAGGAAAATTTTGCCGGAGGTTGGGAATTTCCTGGAGGCAAAATAGAAGCTGATGAAACACCTCAAGAAGCCCTCATAAGAGAGTTAAAGGAGGAACTAGATATAACGATATCTGTAGGTGAACTTTGCGCTGAAATAGTGCAAAATTATGGATACATTAGTATTAATCTAATTTCTTATTATTGTAATATTATTGATGGCAAAATTACTATGTCAGCTCATGATACGTATAAATGGGTTGGTATAAAAAATTTATTTAAATACAAACTATTGCCAGCGGATGTTAAAATAGCCAATAAGATACTGGGAAAATATTTTAAGTAAAACACAAAGGAGGATCTGTTTTATGTATTGCTGCTTTAGGGGCACTATCTTAGATCTTTTAGATACAAGCAAAGGGAATTGGCTAAGACAAATGAAAGATAATTATCTTTCATTAACAAATGAAGCCCCAAGTAAGGAACAAGTTGCAGCGTGGAATGATTGTTATGAAAAAAGTATTCTTTTCTTTAAGGCTTGTGCCAAATATGATTGCAACATTATCTTTGAATATCTGCTGCCAAGAGAAGGCGGGAGGCGTCCAGATGTTCTTTTGCTTTCAGGAGAGCATTTATTCGTCTTAGAATATAAAATGAAAGAAAATCCTACACAAATAGACCTAGATCAAGTTTCTGCATATGCGAGAGATCTCAAAAATTACCATAGTGCATCTCATGATTTAACAGTAGTACCTGTCCTTGTGTTAACGAAGGCTATAGACAAAAAATATCAACAGGATAATATCTATATATGCTCTCCCAATAAACTCGAAAGATTAATTATATCAAAACTTTCCAATAAACAATTTATAGATATAGAAAATTGGCTTAAAGGAGAGTATGATCCCTTGCCTTCATTAGTAGAGGCTGCCAAAGCTATTTATCAAAAAGAAGATTTGCCATATATACGTAAAGCTAATAGCTCAAGGATTCCTCAGGCAGTTGAAAAACTTACTAATATTGCCAATGACGCAAAAAATAATGGCAATAGAGTTCTTGCCTTGGTGACAGGAGTCCCCGGGTCAGGTAAAACTTTGCTAGGTCTTGATTTCGTGCATAAAATTCATGGTGACTCTCAGGGTGCTATATTCTTATCCGGCAATGGGCCACTAGTTGATGTATTGCAGTATGCTCTTAAGAGCGAAATCTTTGTCAAACCGCTTATAAAATTTATAAAAGAACATAGCATTACAAAACGTGGTAAACCTGATGAACATATTATAGTTTTTGATGAAGCCCAACGTGCTTGGGACAAGGACCATGTTTTTAAAAAGCACAAGGTAGAAAAATCGGAGCCAGAGTTGATCATAGAGATTGCCGAAAACATCCCAGATTGGTCTCTTTTAGTAGGCTTGGTCGGGGAAGGACAAGAAATTCATATAGGCGAAGAAGCTGGAATTCCTCAATGGAGGGAGGCTGTAAGTGCCAGAAAGTATTCGTGGACAGTCGTCTGTCCTCCAAAGCTTAAAAGGATTTTTGAAGGTGTATGTCGTGTTGAAGCATATCAAGAATTAGACCTAACCAGTTCTTTACGCTCTCATTTAGCTGATGATGTTACCAAATGGGTAGACTGTTTGTTGAATGGGGAAATTGATTGTGCAACTGCGCTGAGCCAAAATGTACACGCACAAGGGTTTAATATGTATATTACAAAACATTTATATAGCGCTAAGGAATATTGTAGAAATAGGTATGCTAATAATCCTGAAAAAAGATACGGATTGATTTGTTCGTCTAAGGCGAAAATCCTTACTAAATACGGAATTGATAACTCATTTACCACTACTAAAAAGCTGAAAGTTGGTCCTTGGTATAATGAGCCTGCTGAAAATCCGCTCTCGTGTTGCCAACTTGACAAGGTTGCTACCGAGTTTGCCTGCCAAGGGTTAGAACTTGATATGCCTATCGTATGCTGGGGAGAAGACCTCCGATGGAGTAATAGTGCTTGGAAGCGTTTTGAGCGTCAATCCAATTGCAAGGATCCTCATCGTTTAAGATTAAACAGCTATCGAGTTTTACTCACTCGAGGTCGCGATGGTTTTGTGGTTTATGTTCCTGATTGCGAGTCTTTGAACGAAACATATGAAATATTGAAGAAAGCAGGATTAAAGGAAATATAAATCCTTTAACATAATAATGTGAGGTGGCAAAAATGGAACGAATCAGAGAGGAGTATAACGGTAGGCTTGTTGTCATTGATGATGATATGTTTTTTGCCGATGGTGTCCGCTATCCTTTAAGTTCTATTTGGGGTGTGAAGGGAGTATATTACAAAATATCGGAAAGCGTAGGTTCTGCTGTAGTAGAAGGGGTTGGAACGGTGGCTAGCTCAGCTGCGGGATGTATTTTGGGGCCCATCTATGGGCTTTGTGTTTTAGGTATAGCTATTATAATTATCGCTTCAATGTTGGGGGCGAAGGACATTCCTATGAGTGCTGCTTTAGTACCTGCTGGCATTGCGTGTGTATGTTTCCTAGTTGTTCGTGGCATAAGTAGTGGGACTGGAGCAGCCGCCAAAGCAGCAGCCAAAAAGACATATTATCTTGTAATTTCTACACAAACGGGTGAAGTGGAACTATTAGAGGGGTTTCCTCTAGAAACATTGCAGAAGGTGGCAAGCGTCCTTGGTGAAATGATAGCAAAGGATATTAATTTGGCTAAAAGATAACCATGTTGCCCATAGCCTAGCTGAATTTTATATTATGATTGTCAGAATTTTGCCCTGAGGTATTTATGGGAATAGACAATTCTTAAGGAGGCGTGATTATGCATTTGCGTAAGGGTGTTAAAATGACAGCTTTCATTGCTATTATCCTTTCTGTTTTTTTGTTGCATGTTCCTGTCTCGCCTGGCGATGATAGAACCTCTTTGACAGTTCGAGATATGCTTTACACTATTACTGACCCTGAAAATGCAAGTTCGACGTTCGTTCTAGCTTTTTTGAGGAAAGAAAAAAATCCTAATATTGGCGATAAAGTGGAGATTGGCGATAAGTTTTCTAAAGCGAGTAAAAGTAAAAACAATGTAACGAGAATACTTACATCTATGGGTTTCCCCGACGGATCATTTTTAGTGGAGGATAGCGACGGTGCGAATCGTGAACAAAAGCGGAAATTGGTGGAATTCTACAAAAACATAGAACCTCTTCAAAATCCCTCTTGGTGCCCTATCATTGATAAAAATGGCGTAATTTTTGGATTTAACCTATATCCGAACAATCTTTATCGAGCAAAAGCCGTATTTCCCGATTGGGCACAAAGGAAAAGAACTATTCAAATGTGGCTGGAACCAAACGTTTTAGTTGTAGAATATTATACGGGAAGCCCAAAAGTGCTTTATCTCGATGTTAATTATTCAATAGTAAAATCTTTTCTTGACATGCCATGTAAGGATGTGTTTGATCGTTTGACCATTACTCTTGGTGAACGAAGCGACGAAATGTATCGACGTTTTATGGATGCGAGAAAAGCGTTAGAATTCCTTGAAACAAATCCACGGATCAATGAAAGCGAAGCCCTTGTCCATGTTACGGAAGCTGTGGTTCATCTTGGAATTTTACGCAATGAAATAGGGGGAATTTATGATCTTGTCAGAGATGACCAAATTTGGGCAGAACCGATTCGAACCGCCGTTTTGTCTATGAGCGCAAGATTGGCTCCGCAGGCAAAGGAAATATTTACCGAAAAGGCAAACAAATTTCAAGACGCATCCAATGGTAAATGGGAGAACTTTTTGTTTTATTTTGCTGAACCGCACTGGAAGAAAATACTTGAAATATGCGAAGTCTCCTCAGATGAAATTGTACGATGGGATGAAATAAACAGTAATCTTGTTAAAAATTATGAAAAATACCGGGAATTGCCCAGAGATACTGAAGACCTGGACATGCTTTCGCTTCGTTTAGAGCGCTTAAAAAGCATTCGGGATGATATATCCCAAATGCGAAGTTTGAGACTTGATTCGAGCAGGGCAGTACAAAATGCCATCAAAATTATGGGCTGGAGTAAGAATTTTTACATTAATGAGGGGCGCGATCTTTATTGCAGAATATTGACTGAAAAAATAAATGAGGAGATAAAAGATGTCTCAGATAAAGTTAACATAATTATCGTGGAGGAGTTAAAAAAGAACGTCAAGAAATATGTAAAAGACCCCGTTAAATACGTCAAACAGGGTCGCATATTCCTCGAAGGGTATTATACGAATGAGTTGCCCGTTATTGGCAAAGCATTCAAGAAAGGTGGAGTGAGCGGAAAATGCTCTCTCAAAAAGGTTAAGTGGATTAAACCAGACAAAGATAATATGTTTGATTATCGAGTAATTGGCACAACCGGTGTGGCCTATGTCCACGTCTATGTTGAGGGGAATATCAATTTACCTCCCATAGGCGGAGGAGAAAGTCGAGAACAGAAAATGAGACTCCATCTGGTACGTCCTCTTGTTCTTGAAAAGGGGAAATATCCTCTCGACTCTGCGTCAGAGGAAATGTCGTTATATGACTTTGAAAAGCATGACTCGGGAAATCGTGTATTTGTTGCCGAAATCAAATTAAACAGAAAGCCAGTTGCTGATGGATATTTTGAATCGGTTATTAGAAGTATATTGTTCGAAGTATATGATAAATGAAAACCTTTAACTCTTAGCATACCTAAGGCCATACATGGCCTTAGGTATGCTAAGAGTTAAGCTAAAACGGTAAAGGCATTTATACTGACGTTGGCTTTCCCTTTAGTGAATTCCAAGTGGGCATAAGAAATATTATTACCAATACGCACGACGCAATGATGAGAAGAAAAGCCCCGTTCCATCTAAATTGGTCAAGTCAACTTTTGTGTGTAGAATCCCTCTGTCATCTTTTGCAACTTAATGGGACTTCATCAAGCTGCATTTCTTATATTTGTCTTCTACAGCTGATTCAACTAATTCTATCGTTTCTTGCGTATTTCTCTATAACAAGTATTTCATCATATACAAATATCTGTTTCTGGTTGTACACGACTAGTCTATCTCCATGAGCACTGCGCCAATTAGCCTCAATGCTGCCTCTTTGTTTGGAAATATACCTATACCCTTTCGCGTTGCTGGATCTCACGGTTTAAGTACTCTGCGGCGTTTGTTGTGCACAACCGCCAAATAGTACCTTCGGGAGGAAGCATAACTGCCATTATTCAAAGTTTGTTTCAAGCCTTTCTATAGCCTTGGGTGCTAGTCTTTCAAACTCTCCTACGACCTCATTCAAGAGCCTCCTTTTCTAAGAGCTTGAGTAAACTTTCCTCTTTGGAGAACAAATGTTGCAACATATCTGTGTCGATAATAACATGATATTTATCCATCCATAATTCCTCCTGGTAGTGATGTTTGTTCAAGATTCACCTCACCAGAAGGAGGGCGGCCTTTTATATTTCTTACCTCATGATCTTGCCCAACCTTTTTACACACTATACTATATGGACAGTATTAAACTCATCAATTGCATCCTATGGGAAATTTGGAGAATTATTGTAGAAAAGCTTAAATGAGTTGGCTTGTGCTAATAGCCTTCAGCGAGGAGGCTATTATCTCAATCCTTACAATTAAAGTACCTACCCCCTGTTTGAAATTTAGCTGTTTATAGCAAAATAAAAAGGGACAATGTTGCAAAATAAATTCCCCACTTTCGCAACCCTAAAGTCCCTTGAAATGCAAAGGTCATTGCAGGCACCCTAAGATACCTTTGCCCTTGTAGTTAGGGAAATAAAAGACTGTAAGGGAGAAAGCGGAGGATGCTCACAATGACCTAAATCAATGATGTCAGAAGGGCCTTTTTTCATGAAAGACAAAACCATAAGCGAGATATCCAGGGAGTTTAAGGTAGCCCGAAAGACCATAAGAAAATACATACGACAGGACGACTGAAATGTGAAGGTCAAAACTAGTGGTGTTAAAAGGCCATTTCCCAAGCTGGAGCCCTTTAAGGCGGATATAGACATCTGGCTTGAAGAAGATAAAAAGGCCAGGCGTAAGCAGAGGCATACCGCCAAAAGGATTTACAAGAGGTTGCACGAAAAATACCAAGAAAAGTTTAACTGCTCTTATCATACCATAGTAAGCTATGCGACCATGATGAAAAAGCACATTTATATCCCCGGAGAGGCACAGGCAGATTTCGGTGAGGCAGACTTCTACGAGAATGGGGCCTTGTTACACGGATATCACCTGAACCTATCCTTTTCTTACAGCAACTCAGGCTACATGCAGCTTTTCAAGGGAGAAAACCTAGAATACCTCAAAGGATATGGTTCAACAACACCACTGTTATAGTCAAGTTCACCAAAAAAAAGAAGAGAGGATACTCCCGCAATTTTTCTTGAGGTTCAAACAGCACTACGGTTTTGAGGCGATATTTTATAATACTAACCTTTAGGACACGAGAGCGGAAGCGTAGAAAGCAAAGTCGTCTACCACAGGCGTAACTTCCTGGTCCCTGCGCCACGTTTTGAAAGATGTGAGGAATTTAACCGAAGGCTTTTGGATTTATGCGATGAGGACATGTGCCGAAGGCATTACAGGTATGAGTCATTCACAGGCAGCCTCTTTAACTAAGATCACTACAGCATGCTAAAGTTGACCGAGAGTTGTTACGAGGTAGCAACCTACGTTATAGTCAAGACCAACGCATACGCCAAGTTCAATTTAAATGCAGGTTGCCACATCTACTCAACATCCCTAGGGTACGCAAACAGCCACCTGCTTGTAAAGATGACTGTCCTACCTCCCATCTTCGATTGTTACGAACGCATAAGCGCGATAATAACGACGAACCTAGAGTTCCGCCGTTGGGGGGAGTATGTTCTGCAACGAACAGATGATGGTCGCAATTATAGATAGATTGATACATCATAGCCTACCCATTGATCTTCGATGGACAGAGCTACCGCATGAGGCAGTCGGAAATAGTGTAAAACATTTCCCACCGGTTCCTGGAGAAAACCTTCGCAAAACTGGGGAATTCCCTCTTGCTAAAAACATTTGTCTTCAGTAGAAGCGTTTGTAGCTTACCTATGAGGGATTGAAACGACCGCGAAGTAAAAAAGTAAGGTGGACCACATTGTCAAGACAAAAAGCAGGCTTATTAAAGGTGTATTATTTCCTCTTGTTTATTTATAATTTTACTTAAGTAGACTTTCTGGGGTGTTTTATATCCCAGAGGTTGGTGAAGCCCTTCCCTGTTAATCTTACTTATGCAGATTTTAAAGAAGGTAAATTTGATAAAGCTGTTCTGGCGGTGGGGTCAGCAGAAAATCACGTTTTTCATCTGCCTTTTGGCACCGATACTTTGGTTTCCTTAGCCATTGCAGAAGAAGTAGCCAAAAAGGTAGAAGGGCTCTTAGTTCTACCTCCTATAACCTATGGGGTGAGCCTTCATTACGATGATTTTCCCTTTACTTTGACTCTTCGACCCGAGGTTATGATAGAAGTACTGACAGATGTTCTAGATTCTTCTATAAGACAGGGAATTAACCATATCATTATTATCAATGGACACGATGGCAATATTGCCCCTATTGAAATAGCATCTCGCTCTATTAAGGTAAAATATCCCGATTCTTTTATTGCCTCTTTGGATACCTGGTGGGTGAAAGCTGGAGAATTACTTCCTCCTGACACTTTTGAAGTGTGGGATGGGCTGGGGCATGCAGGGGAAGGAGAAACTTCTATCGTTTTACATCTCTACCCTCAACTTGCCAGGATGGAAAATGCTCGGGGAGTGGTTCCCAGCTTTCCCGATGGTTTGGATATTAAGTGGAAATCTAGCGAGATCACTCCCTATGGAGCTACTGGAGATCCTACTAAAGGAACCCCGGAAAAAGGAGAGAAGATGTTTAAAGCACTGTTAGATTGTGTAGTGAAATTTATCCAGGAGATGGAGAAAGCAGGATGGAAATACGGGGAGAAAACCGAACTGTAAAGTATATTTATTAGTAAAATACTTTTCTTAATTGCTCGAGATATCAATTTTCCATTCCTTGGAATATTTTTTCTTCGAGGAAGGGAAAATCTTTCCGAAGCTGAAGAAATTTTATAAAAAAGCTAGGAAGAGGATCAAGGTGGTCCCCCAGATTAAAATCTATGTTAAACTTTAATCATTTGATGATTGCTTTTTTTACAACTGTAGGCATCGGAGGCAGCTTCGGCTTGCTGAGGCGTGGCAGTGATGTTCGTCGCCGTGGTATTTCGTAGCATAAACGATTGCATGCCCATGGCAATTTTTCACGTGAAACCATGTCAATAAATCTGGTTTGAAAAGGAGCAAAGATATGCAATGGATCGCAAGTTGATTCTTGAGAGGCACAACCGGGTGGAAAAGAGCCTGCGGCAAAACGGAGTTGACGCCGTAGTGCTTTTTAACGTCGAGGGAATCGGATGGGAAGATCTTTAT
>MTKW01003264.1_pt1 | contig 12495 bp, 11 predicted proteins | sample 1042761 | NCBI WGS metagenome assembly MTKW01 (sample SAMN06205366, study PRJNA360243) | anaerobic digester metagenome | biome: Wastewater treatment plant; feature: Anaerobic digester sludge; material: sludge; isolation source: anaerobic digester fed with sludge from wastewater treatment plant ...
ACATGTAATGAAGCTGCAAAAAAACTTAATATGGCAAGGAGTACTTTTTTAAAGTATGTTAAGCAAAAAGAGTTCGACTCCCTACCGCATAAAGAATTTTCATAGAGTTCGACTCCCTATCATGAAATGGTATAAAATACATAAAAAAACTGCTTCGAATTTCTAATTTCATCTAAAGCAGTTTCTATTTTCAATTTTCTTTTTGGCTTAATAAAGCCATTTTTATCAACTTACTAATCAAAGATAAGTTTGGAGCCAAGGTTTTCTTTTGGTGGACGAGCACTTTTTCATCTCGTTTACCTTTGTTGGTTAGTTTTTACCCTTTTTGAGTAAATAAGGGAATCTATTTATCTCTATGAGTAAATGACAGAAAGTTTGCGTAAGTAAGCAATTGGTTAATTTCTTACCAGTTTGAGTAACGGTGGGTAAATAGTGGAAACTGTGGGAAGTTAATTTTGAGAACAAAATGGTTTTCTGGTTCAAATCCGAACAGGGCACCCAATTATAATATCTTATTTTTCCAACAAAAAAAGATGGCTGTAGACTTTATGCCCCATTTAACCGCACCCATATATGAAAATCATATAATAGAAAGCACCATCGTTAATTTAGTTACTTTGTTATAATAACTTTTGCAAGTGGGAAATTTTCATAAACCAATTTCGCAATTTCACCCTGCCTAAAGTAGATGTATTCTTCTCTTTCCTGTTCAAATCTAACAAAATCCACTGTATTCATTTCTGTTTTTAAAGCCAAATCTTTTGGAACAATATGATCGTATTCAACAATTTTTTGCGTAATATATTTATTCTTAATCCTTTTATTAACAGATTCGTTTAACAAAAGGTAATTACCTATATTATGAACTAGTTCTGATCTTGATTCTGAATCAGTTGGCCAATTATGCATAGCCCATTCTGGTGCTGGTCTTTGTGGATATATGTGTTCCAAATTGATGCTTGGAATATTTAAATTACTTGAAGTTGTTCTTGTAATAACATCCATTAAGAGAACAGCTTGTTTAACTCTTGTTGATAAATCTTTTTTGCCAAGAGATTTTTTAAAATCGTCAAATGGAATTTTACAAATTTCACTGTTTTCATTTATAAATGACGCTATCTCTTCTGTAATTTCATTTGGTCTATTTTCATTTTTAATCATCTCAATTACTTTTGAATAAAGAGATCTAATTATTCCACCTGGATTAGATTTTTTCATCGTCATAACAATACTTAACAAACTTAAAGGAAACATTACTAGTTCCAAGTATTCTTTTCTTTTTCTTAAATCGATACCTTTTATTGCCATAACGTTAACAATATCGAACAACTGACTCCTATTAATATATGAAATTATATATGAAATTGAATAATCACTAACATTTGTAACTACGTTAATATAATTAACAAAACTTTGAAAGTTTTCTTTTGTATTTACAATATCTTCTTTTAGAAAACCCATAATTGCAATAGTATCAAAATTAGCACTTGTAGAGGTATGCAAATACTTATAATATCCTGAAATAGTTTTCCTCAAATCTTTCATCGTATATTTAACTGGAATGTTGTATATCTTTGAATATTGGTCAATAGCAGTTTTGATTACTTCATCTTTTGATAATGGTTTACCACCTGTATTAATTTGGGTGAAAATTGAAAAAGCATCATCAGAACTACTAGTTTTTTTAATATATATCCAGATTTTATTTTCAATTACTTCTTTGATTTTTCCAATGTTTTTTTTGTTTTCCTCAATAAACTTATATAAAATCAAATATATTTTTTTAAATGGTGCTTGCATATATTTTGAAAAGGAATTATCATATTTTTTATTATACGTATTGTTGTCATAAGATAAATCAAATAATTTTATTTTTTCTATATTAATATTATTTTTATCAATAAAATCATTTATAGCTTTAATTAAAATATTTAGTGTAACTATCCTTTGTTGTCCATCTGCAATTTTTTTAATTCCGTCTTCTTCATACCAAATAAAATCTAAGAGATAAATTTCTTTTTCGGGATTATTAATAACATCCTCTATATCATTTAATAATTCTATTAACTGTTTATCTTTCCAATTATAAAATCTTTGAAATATGGGAAAACCTATTTTTTCTTTACTTAAATCATAAATATTAATGTAATTAAATGAAATACTTTTTTTATCGATCAACATAATCTGTTACCCCCTGGTATACTACTCTTTCGCCTTTCTTATTTTCATTTATTTCCTTATAAGCAATTATCTCTTTTTGATTAGCAAGCCCATCAGTATGAAATGCATTACTAGTAAATAAATTTCTATTGATAACTCTATATCGCGGCTGTTTGTTAGATGGTAATCTTTCAGAAAAATATTTTGGTAAGCTCGCTTCATTTTCACTTAATATTTTAAAATAAATAGGAACTGCAGTATCACTATCAATTTTTTGAGGATATATTGAAAGTATATCTTGGACAGCTATTCTTTTTAATATTTCCCAAAAAGCATCGGTACCAACTTTTTTAGTTGATGCTTTAGACAACATATTAATATTATTTTTTAGGTAATCTCCAAAAGCCAAATCAATCCCTCTTTTCTAATAGAAATAAATATTCTTGTGTATAAATATCTCTTCCATTTAAATTTCTACTTCCTCTAAACGCATTATATTTTATTTGCTTACTATCAACTTTTCCATATTTTTTTAACATAGTTTCCATTTCATCAAAAGAAATAAAACCTTCATTGTTATACGAAACGATTATAAATTTGGTTTTAAGTCTCTTAATAATTTTCTCCATTGAATTTAAAGCTTCACTTTTCCTATTAAACGGTGACCTATTCCAATCTGAAGGTATTCCTGATACCTTACTAGTCACAAGAGGTAGTTTATTTTCTATAATTATATTTAACATAAAATAATTGGATCCGTAAGGATGTTGATTATATGGTGGATCTAAATATACAACGTCTGTTTCTTCAAGTTTTTTTGCTAATATTATTGAATCTTCCTGGTATACTTTATAGTTTGTATTAAAATTCGAAAGTACTGGCTCTTCAATTTTTATTTTGCTTTTAATTCTTGAAAGAGCATATTCGTCAGTTCCTCCGAATTTACCTATTCCAGTTTTTTTATCTTTATAAAATCCTTTAAATACACCACTAGTATTAACGTGAATAGATGCCTCAGTTAACAATTGTGCAAGAAAGAATTTTTTTAATTCTTGCGGAATTATATCATCCATGTAATGCCTAAAACTATCTATGTAAAGTGCATTTTCTCTTGTGTAAAATACTCTTTCGTTTTTTTGAATATTATTGTCGTCTTTAGGAGCATAGTTGTTAGAAATTATTCCTTCAATTGGATTAGATTCTATCATTTCATTCATATCCTTTAAATATTTATTAAACATGAGAGAATCAAACTCTTCTTTATTTGATAAAAAACATTCATTAATAATTTTAGAATAATTTTCCAAATCGTTAGCAATAACTAAACTAGAATGTTTCTTTAGTAATCTTGAAACCACTCCACTTCCAGAAAATAAATCTGCTGATACTAGTTTTTCTTTTTTTAATTTTCTTTTGACTTTTTCTAATAAAGTTTCTATTTCTTTTAATAACAATCTTTTATTTCCTAAGTAAGTAATAATTTGTTTTGTATAATATGGATTTTTTAAATTACTCATTTTTATCTTCTGCCTCTTTTGAAAATTTATAATTTTCTTAGTTTAGTAAAAAAGGTACACCTTTTTGTCTTGTATAAAGTTTAGCATATTTTTATCAAAATATGAAGTCTTTCTTAAATTATAGTGGTTATTTAAGGCCGTTTTATCAATATTGCAAAATTACTTGAAACTTAATATTTTTATTGTCTTCAAATCTCCTAGTAAACAAGGTGTACCAATACAACAATCAGCAACTCCAAATGGGGTTGCTTTTTTGCATAAAAATGAGGGGTATAATAATTAAGACAAACTTATTATGCAAGGAGCGAAAATTATGAATTATGGTTATGTTAGAGTATCAACTGTTTCACAAAACATTGATCGTCAAATGGATGAAATGTTTAAATTAGGATTAGAGGTTGGTGATATCTTTATTGATAAGCAAAGTGGTAAGGATTTTGAAAGAGAAAATTATCAAAGATTAAAATGAAAATTAAATAAAAACGACCTACTCATTATCAAATCAATTGATAGATTAGGTCGTGATTATAATATGATTATTGAAGAGTGGCATTATATTACTAAAGTAATTGAAGCAGACATTTTAGTTATTGATATGCCCCTTCTTGATACAAGAAATGATGCAACTAATTTAATTGGTAAATTTATCAGTGATATTGTCTTACAAATATTATCATTTGTTGCAGAAACCGAAAGAGAAAATATTAGGCAAAGACAAGCTGAAGGAATTAAACTCGCTAAAGAACGCGGTGTTCATATGGGAAAACCAAAACTTGTTCTTCCTGATAATTTTAATGACATTGTTAAATCTTTTAATGAAAATAAACTCAATTGCACTGAAGCAGCTAAACTAGTTTCAATGTCTAGAGCATCATTTCTCAAATATGCAATTATCAAATAAAAACACATATTTTGAGTAATCATAGACCCATTAATAAAAAAACTTAACTTACCAATCGGTTTTGAACTCATGATAAAATAGTAAAAACATTAGGATTCATTTAAATTAATTAAATCATTTTTGAAAAGATTCTTCGCTTTATAAAGCGATTTATTTTAAGTTCAAACTCTTGTTATGAAAAGTTTTTAATAGAGTTCAATCGCTTGTTATGGGATGAAAATATTTTAAAAATGTCTGCTGTTCTTATTTTAAAATCCCTATGTCATGATTTATTATATTTAATAAAACAGCCCTAAATATGCAAAAAATCACCCATTTTAGGGTGATTTTACTAATTTTTCGCTATTTTTAAGCTACTAATCAAATATTTTATTGGAGCCATGTTTTACCTTAAAGGGATCGGTTTTTTCGTTCCAACTGTGTTAAACTGGTGCTTTTTGTCCATCAAAGGGAAAACAGGGCATTCTTATATACTTTTGAGGTATTCCAACGGACAATTGGGTATTTTACCTAAACTGGTGCTTTTTGTCCATCAAAGGGAAAACGGAGTACTTTTGAGGTATTTTAGAGGAAAATTAAAAGCTTCGTTTAATCTTCCTTTAATATCATTAAATATTAAAAGAGTTAATCTTTTATAACAAACTCTTCTTGAAAGTCTTATTTAAAGTTTTTTGATTCTTTTTTAAATTCGATAAATTTATAAATAATTATTGAAATTACTATTTCTGATTTTTAATATATTTTTTATGTTTTATTTTCAATTATCTATAAATACTAGTTTGAATTATACCATATTCTTTTGACCTTATATTTAGTATTTCTTTCCAATGATTTTCTCTTTCAATAACAAATTTATTAATGTCAAGAGATGTTTAACAGTACAAGATTATATGTTTAAATAATCTCTTCTTGCAATTATACCGCCAATAGTTCTCTTATGAGTATCAGCAATTTCGAGGTTTGTTAACCCTTGTCTTACTTCTGTTTTTAATTGCAAGTCTTCCTCTGATGTCCATTTTCTGTTTGCCTTAAGTTCAGGGATATCACTATAATTATAGTCTCCCGGTTTTATACGATCTCTATATTTACCAATAATTCTAAATATGTCTTTCCCATATAAATCTGTTTTGTATGGTCCAAAACCATACACACTAATTAATTCGTTATATGTCAATGGTAAGATCTTAATTAATTCATTGATGGTTTTATCATCAAAAATACTTCTAACATCCTTATTCACCTTTTTTGCTTCTTCAACTCTATATAAATCTAGTTCCATATATAAGTTTTTAAAGTATGTTTCTTTGTTTTTATTGGTATCATATTTTTTTTCGATATCATTTATAGTGACATAATTATGTAATTTCATGCCTTTATTAATTTCAACCCAAAGACTTTCTTTCCCGGTTGCTAGCTTAGCAACTTGTTTTAAAGAAATTTTTTCTAATTCTTTACTATATTTAATACCAAACAAATGAACAAATGTCATTTGATAACCTTTTGGGGCATTAGAATACATTTGTTTTAAGATTACAGAATATTTTTCAACTTCAGCATTGTTTCGTTTAGGATTCTTTTGCATTTTATTATTAATTGATTCATTTAACGATTCTTCATTTATCTTAATAGTATCCATTATATTTGTAAAGTCATTTGGTAGGATTCTCAAAATCATTAATTTTTCGTCATAAGAAATTACTGGGAATACCTCAGAAATTTTTTTAGCAAATTGATTAAGTTGATTTTTGGTTATTAATTTATTTTTCTTTTGCAAATTGATAATTTGAAACTCTATTGAAATCGGATCAATTTCAAGACTTTTGAAAAACAAATACAATTCTTTTGCAAGTCTAAGATTTGTTAAATCACTTTCCTTTAGAAATATTTCAAACCTAGTCATCAATTAAGTCACCTATTAATAAAATTTCACTATCTTTTATGTTTTTATAAATGTAGTCTAACCCTAAAATGATAAGCGATCTTAACCCAACAACATGATCTTCTGGGCAAATATTTAAGTGCTTAATAATATCCCCAAAATATGAACCAATATCAAGTGAACTTGCAGTCCATCTGTTATTTAATTTAGTACCTACCTTCATTAAATCAACACCCTCATATAATTTCTTTCTTAATGCTAATGATGCCGCAAAACGCGCCCCTTCTTGAAGTTCATCTATATAGCCATATTCTTTTAATAAATCAAGACATTTCAGATTATCGTCAGTAACACCAATTTGTTTTAATGTTTGCTCCATTATTCTTCTATCCTCCTAATTTCTGTTTTATAACTAGAATCCACTTGACTTCTATCTTGATAAATTTCATATTCATTTATCAAATGACCTTGCATATCTTTTCTGATTTTATACAAATCAATTTGATCTTTATAAACAAGTAAAATTACTTGCGGTGATAATTTTTGAAAGGCACTGATTATATTTTCTCTATGAAATTCAGTTAAAACACTAAACGGCGCGTCTAATACAATTGTACCCGTTAAAGTTGAATTTTTATGGAGTCCATAAATTAAAGATATTGTTATAAGATTCATGTATCCACTCGATATATTAGGAACCACTCGATTTTTTCTATCTAATAATTTAAGACCATAATGTTCATCAAACTCAAGTCTATCATATTCTTTATTTTCTGAAATTTGTTTAAACAACTCGGTAGCATCTTCTTGAACTTTAATCCTCATTTTTTTAGAAAACTCTTCAATTGAAAGTTTGAAGACTTTAATCAATGTTTTTGTTATATTTATTTTTGATTCTATAACACTTAAATCTATATCCGCTATGATCTTTTTAGAAACATTATCAATCTTGGATTGTACATCACCCAAAGATTTATTAATTTCATCTAAAGTATTATTATAAATTGTTATATTTGTCTCAGCTTGGGAGTATGCTCTAACAACTTCGTCTAAATCTCCAACCCCACCAAGGCTCTCTATTTGTTCATTAGTAGTTTTTAAAGATTGTTTAAACCCATCAATTTTAATAAGATTTTGTTGAATCATTAATTCTTGGTCCTTTATAAATGTTTTTTCTAAATCAGGCACATCAGATATTAAGTTATTTAATGCGTTCATCTTTTCTTCATGTTCATATAAAAGAATCAATCTTTCATCTTCGACCGCAATCAAATCCTTTTGTAGTTCATTAATTTTTTGTTCAATATTAAACCTTTCAGAATCCCCCATATGATTACCACAATATTGACATTCTTCCATAAGGTACACATCTTCTAATTGTTTGATTTTTTCCTCTTTAAATTTGTTAGATTGAACATTGTTTTTGATTTCAATTATTTCATCGGGCACACCCTTTAACTCAGACTCAACAAATTCTTTAGAAAAACTTTTATATTGCTTGATTTTATTTTTAACCATTTGTTTGAGAGATATAATAGATTCTTTTGCATTTTTTATCTCTGTCTCATACCCGGTTTTTTCTTTCATCAAATTACTAATGCTTGTGTTGTTTTTTAAAATTTGCTTGCTATTTTCTAATTGTTCTTTAGCCTCGGCCAGTTTTTCTTTTGTCTCTTTCTGTTCGGTAAGTAAATTTTTTCTTTCTTCATTAAAACCAGAAAGTTGTTTCTTTATTTTCTCGTTAGAAGTGTTCTCTTTGGCCATTTTAATTTTTTCAGATTCATAAATAGACAATTGAGTTTCCAAATCAAATAATGAATTTTCTAAAACAGTAAGTCCTAATATTTTTCTAATAGATTTATAAATTTCAGAATTTTGGTTGCTATCCAATAATTTTTTATATCTGCTAATAGTTTCCCCTTCAAAAAGAATATACTCCGATATTTTTTTAGGGATAATATTTTTAAGTATTCTTTCTGTCTCAGCATTGGATAAAATTTTACCATTTTGATTAAGCATTACGGAACTGAGAAAATCATTGTCACTTTTTGGTTGCAATAAATTTGCCTTCATGGTCCTACTACGCTTTAAAATATAATCATCGTTGTTATAAGTAAAGTCTAAAACAACATACATTTCAAAATTTTGCTCTTCCCAGGCTACTATGTTTAATTCATTTTTAATCTTAAATTCTAATTCGTTATCAAATTCATCATATAACACATATTTAAATGCTCTGATAAGCGAACTTTTTCCTATTCCATTATCGCCCATTATGATAGACAGCCCATCTTCTTCACCAAAATCAAATCTCTTTATTCCATAATAAGGTCTGAAATTTTTAATTGTAATACTATTTATATGTAGCATATCTCAATTCTCCTTTATTTAATTAGTATGTTCAAAAAAGATCTAATTTTAGGTCGTTCATCGTTGAATTCATAAGACTCTTCAGCCTTTAATATTTGTTCAACCATTTTTCTAATTCTTTCTTTTTCAACTGTTTCACTAATTAGTTCATTTAAAATCTCATTTATTACAGCAGAATATTTATTATTCATCAATACCAAAACCTCCCTCTGAAATATCAATGTCATTATTATTCATGATAATTTTCAATTTGTTTTTAACTATAACGGAATTTTTCGCATTTTCTGCAAATTCCCAGGCTCTAGATATTTCCCCCCTAATAATAGACAGATTGGGAACATCATCATTAATTAAACTATTAGGAGAAACAAAACAATCATATATATATGCAAATATTTTATCTGGACTTTTTCTTAAAACTCGTCCCCTTCTCTGAATGTATTGTCTTGGATTTTTACTTGATGATAGAATTAAAGCGTGATCAATTGACGGGATATCAATGCCTTCGTCCAAACAATTTATTGATAATATTATCCCCCCATTTTGTGTAAAATACTCCAAGGTGTTAGAAAGATCCCCTTCATAATTAGAGTGATATTCAAAAACTTGATTTTTAAAAACAGCATGTTTTTGCAGCAAAGAATATAACTCCTGAACATGATCCGTGTCGTCTAAATAAACTAACCATTTATGCCCAAATTTAAATTTATCTAAAAGGATTTTTTCTGCAAAGTAAACTTTTTGTTTTGCCTTTTTCACTATATCAGCTCTTAAAAATAATAATTGTTCTAAACCGTCATCATTTATTTTTTCATTTTTCGCATGATTTATTGCTATCTTTTGGTTAATTATTTTAGTTAACCTGTTCCATTCTTCCTGTTCATCTATATCTAGACCTACCTCAAAAACATCGTAATAGTACTCAACTAAAACTCCGTCTTTTATCGCATCTGATATTCCATACTTTGGTTCAATGATACCACCGAAAAAGTCAAGAATCATTTTTGTTCCCTCAGCATCGAAATATCGTTCAGGAGTTGCGCTTAATCCTAATTTAACTCCTGCTTTAACACTTAAAAGTTTTCTAACTTGTGGAGCTCCCATATTGTGAACTTCATCTGCAATTAAAAAAATATGTTTCCCCCAACTAACACTTTTAATAAAAGCATCCTTAGAACCTGATGTATAAGTAGCAAGAATACATCTTTTTAATGATATATTTGGATTAGAATACATCATTAGTTTTGTTTTATCAATTTTGTATCCTGCTCCGATCGGTAGGATTGTAACCTCATTTCTAAAAGAATTTTTTATTTCATTCCTCCATTGTTTAAACAAAAGTTTTGATGGCACTAATATTATCGGAATTTCATTTTTTTCATAAATTGCCTCTCTAATTGCAGACAAAGCAATGAATGTTTTTCCTGAACCAGTACTCATTTGCAAAATTCCTTTTCTATTATTCTTTTCCCAATTATTTAAAGCTTTTTGTTGATGTTTTCTCATTTTCCTTGGGTTTTCCCCTAAATCTGCAAACCATTTTTTCCTCTTCGGATATAATTCTATTTCAACTTCATCGTATAATTCATCTAATTTCTTGTCTGTCGAAAATCTCCTGATTTTTTCAATAGAAACTTCAGGTAGTTCGAAAGTTTTTAATTGTGATTCTTTATTAAACCACATTTTTTCAAACTGATCAATTACGATTTTTACTCTTTCAGTATCTTTATAATTGTCCCAATTTGTAAAAACATCAAAGGATTCATTATTGCCATATTTTGAAACTCCTTTAAATGTTTCATTTATTGAGCCCCTAAAAGCAACTGCATTATTATTTTCATCATAAAAAACTCCTGCTTTGTCATGCATAAGTCGGTAATACGCACTATCATTAGCAAAAACTGCTAGTTTAATTTCTAATATTCCCATACCTATCATCTTTGATAATAATTTAACTGAATTTGGAAATTCTTTATCTAATTCATCCAATATTTCGTTTATACTGTTTGCCAAATTATCTTTAGTTTTCTCAACATGTCCCTCAAGAATCGCATTCATATCGCTTTCTGTCAATATAGGAGAGCATATAATTCTAATTTTACCTTTATTTTCAATAAAAGTTTTTAAAGATTTATTAATCACTAAAAAAATGGATGATCCAAAATATCCGGTAATTCTATCATATTTTATAGAGTTTTCCATACATGGTTTATAAAACTCTTCATATATTTCGTTTCTACTTTTGATATAAGTAGGTAGGAAAACAATTTTTCTTAACAATTTCAAATCATTCCTTCGCTATAGTTTTTTTTATATTTTGTTCTGCAAGATTGGCAAAATCCTCAGATATATCAATTCCGATAAACTTTCTTTTGCCAGCAATTGCAACGATCCCTGTTGTTCCACTCCCAACCCATGGATCTAGAACAATGTCTCCTTCACTGGTACAAGCAAGTATGTATTTTTCAGGAAGATAATTGGGTTGTACAGCCTGGTGATTAACTGATTTATTTGATACACTACCTTTAACTATATTAACTGGTGCTTCTATATCAACATTTCTTGGAAGTGCACCTTTGTTGTTTGGAATTATTTTTGTATCTCTTGAAACATAAAGTAATCCGTTTCTTCTTTTTTTATATATCGTGTTCTTATATGTTGCAAGAGAAGATGGGGCATATTCTGTTCTAATCGCGTCTATATTTATCTCCCAAATAGGTGATTTAGAAAACCACAAATTATATTCATATGCATCTTGACAAGCAACTCTAACTCCTGTTGGGACGGGATTAGTTTTAACCCATATTTCAATATCAACACATGATAGGTTTAGATTTTTTTTCATGTGAAGCATTAACTCCTCAACAACCAAAGAGCGTTCAGATGACCTATTTTTTGTTGGTGGCAGTCTATTGGCTTTCACATTTATAACGATAAAACCATCATCTGTCAACTTAGGCAATACATTATCAATAAATGGAGTAATTGTTTCTATATATTTCGAATCAGACCAAGTTGCATAATTTCTTTTTGCATTAGGATATGGTGGAGATCCATACATTAATTTTACCGATTTATCTTTAAGTAGTTTGACTTTTTTTACAGCATCACCGACTATAATAGTAAAGTTATTGCTCTCCAATTCATCGTATATTTCCTTTGTTTTTTTCTTTATTTTATTCATTGAGTGCCTCCAATTATTCCTATCATAATTTAGATATTAAATTCAATTTCAATCTTTATGACTATTTTACCATATAAATGATAATTATGTTTTTTAATTTGCTGATTTGTCAGTATCTTATTAAATTCATATTAAACTTAAATTATCTTCTAATCATTGTAAGAGTTCTCCTTCTAACATCTTAAAAACAAATTTTATTATTAAAAATATACAGTTTTAAACTATTACTATTGCTTATGTTTTCCTAAATACTATTTAAAAAACAAGTGGGTTCGTAAAACTGTCGGGTTTGCAAAAGTCAATCGGTTCAGACACTTGTCGTATTCGATAATTTTTAGCATGAAAAAAGCCTCAGAAACACGAATTCTTGTAAGGCTTTATAAATTTCTATAATCGCTTTGTTGGCTTAATAAAGCCATTACTAAAGTAAGATTTATTTGGAGGCCCCGACCGGATTTGAACCGGTGGTCAAGCTTTTGCAGAG
>MTKW01001071.1_pt1 | contig 12494 bp, 6 predicted proteins | sample 1042761 | NCBI WGS metagenome assembly MTKW01 (sample SAMN06205366, study PRJNA360243) | anaerobic digester metagenome | biome: Wastewater treatment plant; feature: Anaerobic digester sludge; material: sludge; isolation source: anaerobic digester fed with sludge from wastewater treatment plant ...
CAACATCATTCAGGACAGAAAAAAGATTATGCACGAAACTATTCGCTCCGCTCAAGATTCTTCGCTTCGCTCTGAATGACAAGATAAAAATCAGGATGACAGAATAATAACCGGCATACAGGAAAGGGGCGCTCCGGATACCCCCCTTTTGTCATCCGGAGGGAGCGGCTCCTTTTTTTCTGTCATCCAGAGGGAGCGTCTCCTTTTTTTCTGTCATCCAGAGGGAGCGTCAGCGACCGAAGGATCTTAACCACTACAAGTATCTCCATCATCACCCGGAACGTAATAACCCCGCTCGGAGTTACTTCCGGCCACATATTCTGCTGATGTTTATGGAGAAAAGGAAGGCGCTTGCCCGAAAACCCAGGATTCTTCGCTTCGCTCTGAATGACAAGATAAAAAACGGAATGACAAGATAAAAATCAGGAGTCCCACCCTGTATTTAACCCCCAAGCCCCAGCTGAAACTATATATTACTGTCCCCTTGACATTAAATTTTGTTGGGCCTGGAAGACCAGGCTGTGGATAAATTCATCCCGGTTGGCATTATCCCGCCCATCATAGTAAACGCTGATGATGGGGATGCCGATCTCCTTGCTCAGAAATCCCTGTTGGGCCTCGACGGTCGAGGCCGGCATGCAGGTGAACGGCCCTACAAAAATTGCTCCGGCCACCCTCTCCCTACCGGCCAGAGCCCCCGTCCGGCCGATGGTCATCGGCGGTTCACCGGCGGTATGCTCCGGTATATATTTGGTTGATTTCTTTCTTATCTCCCGGGGAGAAGGCTCCTCCAGGCCAAGGAGTAAATGTGCCGCGGCACGATCCAGACGGTGCTCATCACGCAGAGCCAACCGGTGAATGGCCCCATACCCCAATTTGTTGAAATAACGAAACGGGCTGCCGTCCAGCGTGTAGTCCAATTTGGCTTTACGGTAATTGGCATAAGTTGTGTAGATAAAAAACTCGGTGGCCGGAGCAAAGTAAGCTTCCCCTCCGGCCGCCTCGATCCGCCTGATAATATCCTGGTTATTGCGATCATCAATGCGCACATAAAACTCGCCGGAAATCAAAATGCGTGGACGGAGATCGCCGTTACGGCGGGGGATCGCCGCAAATCGCGATGCCGCTTCGGCAATTACCGCCTCCAGGGGAGCAAGGTGCCGGCCATCCACCAGATGAAGCAGGCTGAAACGATGGGTACGCAGGATGGCAAAAACCTTTTCCGCGTATGTATTGAAAAGTGCATCGGAGGCACCGGCTTCAAGCTCATAAGGCCGCGTTAAATGCAACATCTTGTAGAGCAGATCGATGGCCAACATTCCATCATATAAACCTATCACAAAAGCGGGGCCAAACCTTCTCATAACCTCATCTGTCTTCACCGCGCATACTTTATGGGCGCCATAACCGGCACGATTCATGAGCATGGATTGCGCCGAGGCATAAAGGCCGTAACGGCAGGGTCCGCAGGCCCACCCCTGGAAAAAGACGAGATCCTCCTCTTCGACCCTGTCGGGGTTGTTTTGCGCAAATTCAAGAAAGTCCTGCATATTCTGTATAAACGGCAGGCATTCATCGCCGTTGGTATAGCGCCGTGCCAGGGTCAGGTCCCGATCTTCGCTGCGGAGAAGCTCCGCCGTCTCCACCCCGTAGTTTTTGAAAAGAGCGGCAAAAACCCCGGAATGATAGGAGGGATTCGGGATCAGAATCTTCTTCCAGCGGCGGTTGGCGGCTGAGGTAGTCCGGGCCGAGAAAAACGGAACCGCAACACTTTTTTTGCGCGAGCGGCAGGTATTCTTGAAGGCTTCCAGACGGGTAATCATACCCGCCGGAGCGGTATGCTCATCCAGAGTAAGGCGCAGGTATCCGCCGATGTTGTCCAGGAAATGGCGGAGCATGGAGTTGGGGCCGCACCGGAAAGGATCCTGCAGCACCAGATGAAACTGAGGCAGGCCGGTCTTTGCCGACCGTTCATTTAGAAACTGCGCCGCCAGGGCCCCGGAAAGCATGCTCTGTGCCTGAACCGGGTAGATGTTGTCCATATGCCCGATCATCTCTTTTAAATAGCGAACAAAATCATCGCGGTAAGGATCAAGGAAAGACGAACGGATCCTGCCCTCGTACCATCCACGCAGATATTCCAGGAGGAAATCCTGCGGCAGAGCGATCAGCCCCCGTTTGGCGGCATGTGACATCAGGTCCTTGGATACAAATGTATCGTAGAGGGTATATGAACGCCCCAGAGTAAGCGCCACCACGGATTCCGGTTGCTCCCGAAGCCCCTCGATGACCCTGCATCCCTCCCGCTCGACCTGCCGTTGAAATTTATTTTGGGTATCATAAGCGTCTTTCAGTGCACGCCGAAATAATAAAGAGGTAAATCTGCTCCCCAGAAGCTTCCTGGCCAGCGGCCTCAACTGGGCGGCAACATGAACGGGCCCGGCCCGGAAGTTGATCTGGGCATGAAGCACTTTATCTTCCTTGATGTTCAAAGAGTGAACGGTGTAACCCCTGACCATCATCAGCAGGGGGCAACACAGTTGTCGCGGCCAATCCTTCGCCCAGGGCAGCGGTTCCAGATCGACGATCTCCGGAATAAAGATGTAATCGGGATCTTTTTTAACCAGTTCATGATAGTGGCCGATCAACACCTCGATGGGGTAGCACATCTCGGCCGCCAGATTGTTCTTACCCTGTTCCAGCAACTCCTCACCGGACCGGCCGCTCAACACCACCCCGGCCCCCAGGGTGCGGAAGAAAGCGGACCAGAACGGATAGAGCTCGTGGAAGAGCCCGCTGCAGGCGATGCCCACCTCTACTCCTTCCGCCAGAGGCTCGCCGGCACTCTCGTAAAATATCTTCTCCCTGATCTTCAGATAATCGGGAAAATCAACGCTGCCTTTTTTACGCTCCAGCTCGGAATAACGGCCGCAGCGGTCACCATAAATGAATTTTGAGCCATCCTTGAACCTGATCACGTCCAGCTGGCAGTTGTGTTCATGGGGACATGAGGCCCGGCAGGGTCTCTTGTCCAATGTATAATCATTGAGGTGGCTCAATCCATGGGGCGGTTTGGCGGGCATCCCTTCCTCGATATAAAATGCCCTGGCGACCAATGCGGCCCCCAGTGCGCCGGTCAATTCCGGGCGTGGAGGAACAAAGACATCCTTCCCGCACCGATCCGCAAAAGCGGCGGCCAGGGCGTGGTTCTTGGCCGTCGCTCCCGTAAAGATCAACTTTCCTTCAAGCATCCTGCTCTCCACGGTCTTGCTCAGATAGTTGCAGGCCGAGGAGTAAGCCAGGCTGGCCAGCTGAGCCTCCAACGGCAGCCCTCTGGAGGCCGCCGATACCAATGTCGTCTGAGAAAGAAGTGTGCATGTATCCCCCAGATCGATCCCATAATCCGCGCGGAATGCCTTCCGGGAGAACTCCTCTTTAATGCTTACGCCAAGCAGCTCGGCAAGATTCTCCAGAAAGGTCCCCGTTCCCGCGGCGCATACCGGGTTCATGTTGTAATCACAGAGGAGGCCGTCCTTGATCTGCACAAACTTTGAATCTTCCCCGCCGATCTCGATGATGGACAGAGCTTGGTCGTCGTAAAGTGATTTTACTCCTTCCGCCTGGCAGGTGATCTCGTCAACGGCGTAATCGGCATCGATGATCTTCTGGGCCAAAAAACGCCCTGACCCGGTGGTGCAGGATACCAGCGCCGTATTCTCCCCAAGAAGATCCCCATACTGCCGATCCAGCTCCTTCATCAATTCCAGCACCTGGAGTGCAGGTCGCCCGGCGGTAGGCAGATAAATACCGCCGATAAAACGCCCGCCGCCATCGAGCAGGGTGCACTTTGTAGATACCGAGCCGCAATCTACCCCCAGATAGACGGTAGAGAGATCAAAAGATGCTTCCGTCTCCGTGTCACGGCCGTAAAAGACCCGTCCGGGATCAAGAGGAGGAAGCGGATTTTCAGGAATGTACCTCTCCAATACCAACCGCTCCAGATCAAGTGCCGATACCGGCAGTGCCGTTCCGCTCTGCGCCGCTCCGAAGGCATTGATATACTCATGATCGGAAGGGACCTCTATCTCCACATCCCGCTCGCGGCAGTAGGCCTCCAGACACTTGATAATCGCCGGATTGTTGGCCACCCCCCCGACCACGACCAGGGTGCCGGGCCCGGAGATCCGATTCTGGGCCACCCCCGCAACCACCAGATCCACCAATGCCTTCGCCATACCGGCGGCCACCGCCGCCTGTGAAGCCCCTTCATTGATGGCATGGGTCATATCCGATTTGGCAAAGACGGCACAACGACCCGAAATCTTTACCGCCGTCCCCGACTGCACCGCCACCTCCGCCAGCTCCCGATCATTGTATCCCATCCGCGTTGCCTGCTGGTACCAGAACGAACCGCTTCCGGCGGCACATTGCCCGTTACGGTTAAAAAATGTAACCGTCCCTTCAGATTCCAGTTCGAGGTAGTACATGTTCTCGTGGCCCAATGCCAGCACTGACCCGGCCCTGATCTTCCGGGCGGAGAGCCCCGCTTGCAGAGCCTTCACTTCAAGGATCGGTTTCACACCCATTTCGGCGGCAACCAAGCGTGCATTATTGCCGGTAATACCTACCTGCACCTCGTCCGACCCGAGATCTTTCAGTATATGCTCCAGCGATTCACGAGCCGCCGCGGCAGGATTACCCGCGATGGGCATATATAATTTTTCTATTTTTTCTCCGCGGTCTCCATCCAACAACACACTTTTAATCGCAAAAACACCGATGTCAAGCCCTATTCTAGGTGTAACCCTTGTTTTCCCATGTTTCAGGTTGATAGCAGTTCACCCCTTGTTTTTAAATTATTTCCCGACACCTGCCAATCACATTTAATGGTAAAACTATCTTTTGTTTTATAATAATAATGAAACCGATTTATTAAGTCAATCATTTACTTTCCCCATTTTTTTTAGATTTATATAAATTCTTGCACATGGGGTTGCACATATTGCAATTTGCACTCTGATATTTTGCAGAAATATGTCCTGTGGGGATAAAATAATGTAGATTGCTGTAGATTATTGTGGATTGTTGCAGTTTAAAAACCGAGAATGCACCGATGAATATTTTAAAATATATAGACTGCGCCGACAGCCGTGGCGGCAATCATCTCCTTAAAAAAAACAGATATCCGGGGGTGTAAGGTTTTATCCCCAGTAAGATACCTTCACCTTATTTTCCTGTGCATCATAGTGGACGGTAATTCTATTATATGTGGAGGCAAGCATAAAAACGCTGTCTCCTATTTTTATTCTTGTGCCTTCATACACCTTCCCCAGTTTGATTATGTTCTCCTCCGGAACATGGACCAGCCCCTGCGCGATCGATGTTCCCGGACTGCCCAGCTCCCCGATAAAAACATTACCGCCGGCCTCGATATGGCCACCGCGGAACAGCCGCTGCACAACCACCTTGCCGCCGCATTCAAAAGAAGAATTGTAAACTCCCGGACCATCGATAATGATATCGCCCGTGCATTGCATTTTGCTGTTCTGTGCATAACGGCTGACGATATCCAGCTTGTTATCCGCCAGAGGGCCAATGATAGCGATAGCTTCACTGATCAGGCGGTAGATCCTTTTTAACGATTGCTCATCCCTGGCCTCCATCAGCCCCTCTCTCAAGAAGAAAAATATCAGCTCATTCAGTATTTTTGCCGCATTGTCGGGCAAGGGAAACCGGGTTCTTTCCACGACCAGCTTCTCAATTCTCTCCGCCAATTCAAATACTTCGGGAAATTTTATCTGCAGCATCCGGTTCAATATCCGGGGGAAGCTGCCGGCATACAATTTGCCTTTCTCGAGCATGACTTCTACAATCTGCTGATAATTTTCCGTTGCCGCCCCCATCGATATTTTTAAAAAATTCAGGTTTTCCCGTAGCTCCCGGCAGAGCAGCGATAAACCGCCGGCCATGACATTGCTGTTGATACAGTTGCCGGTTATATTCACGTTGCCGCCGGCGGATATATGTGCTCCGGTGGTATTCTCGGAAACGAGGATATCCCCATCGGCACTTACGTCCATCCCCTCATCCACAAAACCTTCAACCTTGAGGTGTCCCTTGAAGCTGATGTTTCCGGTATTCATATTCACATTGCCGTAATGCACATAATACGGATCTATCTTGATGATCGCCTCGCGTCCCTTCCTGACTACAGGCCGCCCCTTCATCTCCGCGATCACCTTTGTGCGGTCGGCATTCAAGGTGACGCCATCTCTGCAGATAACGCCGGCTTTTTTTACGGGAGGGGGAGGCAGTTCCTTGCCCCTTACACTACGGCCGGCCACCCCTTCAACCGGCGGGTGGATGATCCCTAAAATATCACCCTCGCTCACCTGGGGAATAACGTAGCGTTCACGATAATTTACTTTGGCTAATTCCTCATCATAAACCACCTGTTCTTTCTCGGTGGAGACCAGATATTCCACATATCCATCCACCCCATTCTGTACCGGATCCCCCCGGGCAACAACCCCGGTAAGAGGAATCTCCGAGGCGGAGAGTTCATCCAGAGCCTCACCGTCGACGCCGTAAACCACCTGATTTTCCTTCAGTACGGCCAGAATCTCCTCTTTTAGAACTTTGCGATGAACCTGTTCCTTCTTCTCCGCCGTCAACTTCAGATAATTGACCGGCTTCTGATCCAGCAATGTATAGGTTATCCTCATCTCGGGGGCTATCTCGACCTCGGCGCTGAGCTCGTCTTTGGCGATAGACAGATCAATCCGGACCGGCACTATTTCATCGTCAGGTTTAAGGATGATCTTATCTTCGGCATACACATTTTTTTTACGCTCGATCAGTTCGCCGTTGATAATCACCTCAACCCCCTCGCAGGGTTCCAAAACAGCCGGTTTTCCCAAACCGTAAGGGCTCAATACCTGCAACTTCCCATCCTTGATCCGGGCCATGCCGTCCAACTTCAGGCTGAGATGCTCCTTGACCACCGCCGGCCATGAAAACTTTTCATCGACCGTCTTCACGGCGTTCAGAGCCAGGTTTTTTCGTTCAGATTTCGTGCCCAGTATTTTTTCGATGGCCAGATAGATATCCTCATTGCTCCTGGAGTTCACAATCAGGCAGTCTTTGTTGTTGGTCAGAAAGCTCCTGATAGGCGACAGCTGTGATACAACCACCGGCATGCCGCAGGCCATGGCTTCCATCACCGTCAGGTCATACTGCTCGGAAAATGAAAGATGGACATATACTTTGGCCCGGCGATAATAAGAGACCAGCAGATCATGGTCCGTAATCCGGGGGAACATGACGCGCTCCTCCAGATTGTAGCTCTCGGCGACCCCCGCCAGTTGCTCCTTCAGGATCGCATCTTTACGATCTGTGGTCTTTCCGTAAGTGCCGATAATCAAATAGAGGTTGGGATGGCTTTTGGCCATCATGGCAAAGACATGGATCAGCTTATCCAGACCATGGTAAAGATTGTTGCGGGCTATGGTCAGGATATAGCGTTCGGGCAGACTGACATCCGTCTCTTCTTCCCCTTTCAACGCCGGGTAGAAGATGCCGGTGTTAACACCCGGAGGGATAACGACGGCATTCGCTCCCTCATATTTGTAAGAGTCCCGATAATCTGCCAGTTCCGAATTTTTTAAGGCAATGATTCCACGGGCTTTTCCAAAAATCTTCTTCTCCTGCTCAATGCGGCTTCTCGAACCTCGCCCTTCCGGGGCCGGGCCAAAAGAGTTGACCCCGTCCCCCTCCTGCACCGCCAGAGAATGGGGCGTATGCATGAACCACGAGCCCATCCGCCCCGTAATTTTGACGGCCGCATATCCCGCCTCCCAGCCGTGAGAGTGGTAGAAGTCATAGCCAATCTCCTGCTCACGGATGTANNCCTGCGGCGCAGGAATACGTATCATGCAAACATCATCATTTATCTGTTCGACGCTCAGTTCTCCTCCATAGTTTCCGGTATAGATATCGACCCTGTAATGCCCCTGCCGTGCCAGAGCAACGGCCAGCTCCCGTACATATTCCGCCAATGCAGAGCCCCCGTCTGCTCCGAGATTGATCATGGCCACCCTTTTTTTCATCAACACAATCTCCCTTGTCTGGATTGAAAACCTCTTTTACATTTTATTCTATCAAGCGGTTAATTCTTCCTGCTTTTTACTCTTGTTTTACCTGCTGATAAGCCCACTCCAGCCACTGCAATGCAATCTTCAAGTCCTCTCTCTCCACGGTGGCACCACACCAGAAACGCAGCCCGGCCGGAGCATCCCGGTATGAAGCGATATCGAAGGCCGCCCCCTCTTTTTCCAGCAGCCTTACCAGCTCCCTGATCCTGTCTGCAGGCAGATCCACTTTCAGGCAGACGCTGGTGTTCGATCTTATCGCCGGTTCGGAAGCCAGGAAATCAATCCAGGGATGAACCGCCACAAATTCCTCCACGGCCTGCAGATTATCTTTACTGCGCTGTATCATGGCGGGAAGGCCGCCGATGGATTCCGCCCAGTTGAGAGCGGCCAGATAATCCTCATTGCAGAGCATGGAAGGAGTATTGATCGTGGAACCCTCAAAGATCCCCGCGGCCAGTTTCCCTTTTTTCCTGAGTTGAAATATCCGGGGCAGGGGCCACGGCGGAGTATAGCTCTCGATACGCTTCACCGCACGGGGAGACAACACCAGTATCCCATGAGCGGCCTCGCCCCCAAGTACTTTCTGCCATGAAAAAGTAACGACATCAAGTTTCTCCCAGGGCAGCTCCATGGCAAAGACGGCGGAGGTCGCATCACAGACAGTCAGCCCCGCGCGCGCCGCCGGGATAAAATCGCCGTGAGGTATCTTTACACCGCTGGTCGTCCCGTTCCAGGTAAAAACCACATCATGATCAAAGTTGACCCCGATCAGATCGGGCAGGAAACCGTAATCGGCAGAGAAAATGCGGACATCTTCGAGCCGTAACTGTTTCTGTATATCGTTGGCCCAATTCAGGCCGAAAGCCTCAAAACATATCACGTCCACCGGCCTCTCCCCCAGAAGATTCCACATCGCCATCTCCATCGCTCCCGTATCCGAAGCCGGGACGATGCCCACAAGGTAATCGTCGGGGACACCCAGTATCTCCTTTGTTTTTTGAATCGACTCGTAAAGGCGCGCCTTTCCGGGAACACTGCGGTGCGATCTGCCCAGAAGATTTCCATCGAGCTTCTGCAGGCTGTAGCCGGGAAATTTGGCACAGGGGCCGGAAGAAAAACGCGGGTTTTGCGGCTTGACCGTTGGTCTTGCTTTTGCCATTTAATGATCTCTCCTTGTTGCTGTTTTTATTTACCGGGATCAGAAAAGCAGGAAAATTATTCGTTGGACAATTTCTTACACATATTGAACAGCTGTCCTAGCACATCACCGCCTTGATTCTTTCCATCGCCCAGTCTATCTCCTCCTTGTTGATGATCAGCGGAGGAGCAAGACGGATGATGTTATCATGTGTCTCCTTGCATAAGATGCCCTTCTCCTTCAAAGCGATACAGTACTGGCGGGCACCGCCCATATCTTTCTCGATCTCCATGGCAATGAGCAGGCCCCGCCCTCGTATCTCTTTTATCCGGGGGCTGTTCATCTCCTTCAGGCACTGCATAAAATAATCGCCGACGACCGCTGCATTTTCAATGAGCTGCTCCTCGATGAGCACCCGGACCGCCTCCCGGGCCACGGCACAGGCCAACGGATTGCCCCCAAAGGTGCTGCCATGATCTCCGGGAAGAAAAACACCCAGAATATCGTTGTTGGACAGGACGGCGGATACCGGATAAAAGCCGCCCGAGAGCGCCTTGCCGATCAGAGTGGCATCGGCCTCAATCCCTTCATGCTCCTCGGCCAGCATCTTTCCCGTCCTGCCCAGACCGGTCTGTATCTCATCCAGGATCAGGGCAACATTGTGCCGATTGCAGATCTCTCTCACCTCTCTCAGATACCCGTCGGGGGGCACGATGACCCCGGCCTCCCCCTGGATAGGCTCAACAAGAAAGGCAACGGTATGCGGGGTGATGGCCCTCTCCAGGGCGGCGCTGTCACCAAAGGGAATGCTCTTGAAACCGGGGGCAAAGGGGCCAAACCCCTCGCGGTAGCTCTCCTCGGTGCTGAACCCTACAATCGCCAAGGTACGCCCGTGAAAGTTGTTCTCGGCGACGATGATCTCGGCCCGACCATCGGGAACGCCTTTTTCCCGGTATCCCCATTTTCTTACGGCCTTGATCACGGTCTCCACGGCCTCGGCGCCGCTGTTCATGGGCAAGACCTTGTGAGAACGGGTCATCTCGCAAATTTCTTTATAAAAAAGAGGCAGCTGGTCGTTACGGAATGCACGGGAAGTGATCGTCAGTTTTTCCAGCTGGTCGAGCATCGCCTTCTTGATCCTGGGATGACAATGCCCCTGATTGACAGCCGAATAGGCCGAGAGGCAGTCCAGATACCTGTGCCCTTCCACATCGTAGACCCAGATGCCCTCTCCCCTGGTAATGACCACGTCCAGCGGCATGTAATTGCGGGCTCCATATTGGTCCTCCAGTCTGACAAAATAATCGGTCCGGCTTCCTGTTTTTCCCATGATAAATCCTCCTCTTCAAAAACTGTTTCGTTTGTATAGTATGTTTTAGAACATATAATGCCTCCGGGACTGCACCGGGGCAGCCCTCTTTAATGTCACGGGGACAGGTCCCTTGACATAAGGATAACCGGCGCACCGGCAACAGTTTTGCTTTTCCATGGCTTGCCGCCGCCGTTTACGCCGTCTATCTAACCCTCCACCCGGAAAAAGGACTCGTCAAACTCGGGCTTATCATCATAACGGGCCATGAACAGTCCGGGCAAGGAATCGATCTGTTCAAAGAGCGACGGATCGGCATCAATCCCCGCCTCATGCAGTGCCGCCAACACTTCTTCCGCCGTCGGAGGACAGCCCTTGATAGCGATCATCCGGTTTATTTTCGGATTATCTTTATGAGCATTGTACATGCACTGACCCAGCAGGATGGTCGCCCCCATTCCCTCGGCCGGCTCCATGGATTTGCCGGTCAATACCTCGACCTTTTCCCAGGGCTCCCCCTTCCATGCATAGCGAATGGCGTTGAGCACCAGCCCATTATAGGCCGAACAATAAGTGCACATGGTCAGGTCGTACTTGCGGTAAAAAATACCCGAGATCCCCTGCCGTGCCAAAGCCATGGGCATCTCCCCCGCTTCATTCTTAACATATTCAAAATCGTGAGGATGGTATGAGGAGACCTCCTTCATATTTTCTCCCACCACNNGGCACCTCTTTTGGATCATGGCCCAGCAGCCCGGCACCCACCAGATCGGCGGAAAGAAGATCGGCCGAAGCTACCAACAGATTGGTCCGCCTCATCCTGCCGTCAAAAGACGGCCCCCTTTCCAGCGAATAGATCCCGTCGATCACGGTAAGCATGGGCGGCATCCGGTCGGCCAGCCGGGAGACGTAAAAGTGAAGATTCTTATGCGGATCCGCACTGTGACATCTTTTTCGGGAAGGGATATCGATCGTCCCTTTCAGATTTTTAATCCCCAGACTGACCACGGTCTGATTGTGGGATTTCAGCACCGGAATATTGACCACAAAATCACTGTTGATGATATCTTCATTGAATTTCAGGCTGATGCCGTCCCCCAGATCCACCGCCGTAAAAGGACGGGCCATGACATTGATATATTTTACGCCGTAACGCCGGTGCAGGTTCTCATATCCAAGTGTATTGAAGGCATGGGCCGGGGTCTCCGTGTCTTTACGATCGACGACGATCCCTTCCCCGATGGTTATATCATCTATCCCGTACTCCTTCAAAAGAACGACCATATCTTCGATGACCCGTGAGGTCGTGATGACCCCCCACTTGGGAAAAACACAGGCCTTTGTCCAGAACACGATGTTGGGCTTGATAAAAACACGGGCATTTCCGGGCATCTGCGCAAGGCCCTCACAACTTGATACCGCCTTACGTACCGATTCATAAGGTTTTTCATAGCGTACAATCGAAACGAGGCGCTTACCCATTAAACAATAAACCTCCTTCCTTGCAAAACACTTTTAACCGGCCGGTTCAGTTACCGACTGTTAATCTTTTGGGAGAAGAATACTCCCCCTTTTTAAACAGTCCGCCCGTTAACGCCAAGGAAGAAAAAAAGATATTTATGCCCGCGGTGCGGACGATTTAATTTTAACACATTATGGGGGTACGGTCACCTTTTTACCCCCGGTCCCCTTCATTGTTTCCTCAGGGAGAAACACCCCCTTTTCAGCAACCGAAGGATCTTAACCACCACAAGTACCTCCATCATCACCCGGAATGATATAACCCAGCCCCGGAGTTACTTCCGGCCACATATTCTGCCGGTGTTTATGGAGAAAAGGAAGGTGCTTGCCCAAAAACCCAGGATTCTTCGCTTCGCTCTGAATGACAAAAAAA
>MTKW01027407.1_pt1 | contig 12489 bp, 14 predicted proteins | sample 1042761 | NCBI WGS metagenome assembly MTKW01 (sample SAMN06205366, study PRJNA360243) | anaerobic digester metagenome | biome: Wastewater treatment plant; feature: Anaerobic digester sludge; material: sludge; isolation source: anaerobic digester fed with sludge from wastewater treatment plant ...
TTGACGCTCCAATGATCCAGCGCCGCCCACACGTCCACCGGGTAGCGGATGGCCGCGCGATTCACGCCAATGGTCAAATCCGCAACGGGCACGTGCTCGAGGTGTGCCAGCGATGGGCCGGGGCAGAGCAGGACCGCGTTCACAGCAACCCCGCAAAGCGTTCGCGCCCGTGCTCGTCCAGTAGCCGTTGCACCTCTGCCGCCTGCCACGGCGCATCAGTGAGGCGCAGGTGGTGCATCAGATGTCGGTATGGCTCCCACCACTCATCGGGCACGGGTGCTGTTCCAAGGTTCGTTTCGTCCATCGCCGCGCCGTACTGCCTGTTGATGTCGTCGATGCTCTTGCGACCGGGATACCTCAACACCTCATGCAGCTTGTACAACGTCTGTTTCGCCACGAGCCGGTCCCATTGCACGAATTGCAAATGCAACAACCCGCCCTCAGCGTGTGTGCCGTGGTTGACCCGCGTTACCCCGTTCGGCACGCGGCGGTGCATCTGGTAATCCCCGCTGTGCCAGTTGCCATCGCCGAACAGCACCGGGGCATAGGCGCTGGCCCATACGCTCGCATCAGCTCTGTAGCGATCCAGCCCGCGCCAGCAACACACCCACGGGAGCCATATCTGTTGCCCCGGTTGCGGCATGGGGACGCGGCCGATCAGGTTGCCCGTCAATAGCTCGTCGGCGTCGATGGTGGCGTAGTGCGTCGCGCCCGTTCGTCGGGCCATGTCGAGCATCATCTGCCGATGGTCGGCCTCGTCCCATTCCCCCGACACCCACAACCGCCACACGCGGCCCGGATGCTCGCGGGACACGTCTGATATGATGTCCGGCGTGTCATCGGTGCTGGCGTGGTCCAGGATCACCAGCGCATCGCACCACATCAGCGCGGCGCGGGCGGTCAGACCCAACACCCACCCCTCGTTTCGGGCTGGCATAAGTGCGGCAATCACAGTAGCTTACGCGGGGCGAAAAATTCCCGGAAAAATCCGCGAATATTACTTGACGGAATATCCGTACAATTCGCCACGGCGTTATCGGCATGGCATGTGTGACTACTCCGTCGCCTGAAGGCGACGGCTTCTTGGGAAACGCTTGATCTTATGACCTACGTTAGCTCCCACTGGCTCAGTCCGAACCAGTCCTCTTGCGAGGATGTTTTTTGCGGCGTTGACATCCCGCTGCAACGAGCATCCGCAGTCGCAAGTGTGCCAGCGTTCAGAAAGAGCTTTCTGGACAAGCTGACCACAGGAGCTACAGACTTGACTCGTGTACGCAGGATCAACTTCGACCACCTCAACCCCGGCACTTTCAGCCTTGGATTTGAGGATGCTCCGAAAACCGGACCAACCGGCGTCGGAGATCGCACGGGCCAGACAGTGGTTCTTGACCATCCCACGGACGTTCAAGCCTTCCACCGCTACCAGCCCGTAGCGACGAACCAACTTCAATGCAGTCTTGTGATGATGCTCGTGCCGCAGGTTGCGGACACGGGCATGACGCCTACGAAGCCGACGAACGGCTTTGCGACGGTTGCTTCCGCCTTTCTTCTTCCTGCTGACGGCACGGCCAGCACGACGAAGCTCAGGCAGTTCTTTCTTCAGAAAACGTGGGTTCTCGACATGTTCACCGTCCGACGTGCTGAGGAACGATTCCAGTCCCACGTCGATGCCCACTGGCGGATTAGTGCTTTTGGGAACGGCCACGTCACCGAGATCGCAGGACAGGACCAGAAACCACTTGTCGCCTTCCAGTTTCAACGTGGCCGTCTTGATCGTGCCTTCGTGGGGCCGGTGCAGCTTGACCTTGATGACGCCGACGTGCTGGACCCGCAGGCGGTCGCCGTTGAGACGGATGCCGTCCCCGTAGGCCGGGTATTCGATGCTCTCGAAACGGCCTTTGCCTTTGAACCGTGGGAAACCTGCCTTGGCTTCACCGGCCTTCACCCGGCGAAAGAAGTTCTGGTACGCCTTGTCCAAACGCCTCATCGTGGCCTGAGCGGACGAGAAGTTCAGGCGGGCCATGTACGGGTTTTCCTGCCGCAGTCCTTTGAAGCACCACGACTGAAACTGGTAGTTGATCGACAGCCGGTCGCACTCCCAACTGGCGATCCGCATGTTGAGCATGTAGTTGTACAGGCGGCGATGAGTTTCGAGCATGATGCCCAACTCCCGCTCTTGGTTGGCGTTTGTCCACAACCTGTACTTATACGCTCGTCGCATCGCCTACTTCCCCCTCTGCTCTTCGATGTATTTTCGGACAACGGCCCCACTGACGTGTCCCACGGTCCCGGCGTAGTAGCTGCGGGACCAGAGCGTGGGCAGCCGGGTGGTGAGGTGGACAAACTCTTTGCGGAGTTCGTGGGAGGTAAAGCCTTTGAGCCGGTTGGTGATCTCAGCTACGCAGAGCGTGGGATCGGCTTCAGCGAACAAATGAACGTGATCGGGCATGATTTCCAAAGCGTGGACTTCAATGCCGAGTTCTTGGCACTTACTGCGGAGCAGAGCATCAAGCCGTTGGGCGACTTCGCCCACCAAAACGGGACGACGGTACTTCGGACACCACACGACGTGGTACTTCAGCGAAAAGACTGCACCGGCATTCTTGGCGTACCGCTCTGCCATGCGGTCGATTATACATCTGTCGGACAACTAATTCAACAGGAGAGCGGCAATTCCCCCGTCGCCTGAAGGCGACGGTCCCCTTGCCGCAAATTTATGGAAACCGGCCAGCGACACAACCCGTCCCTCGAAACCGTCCTTCGCCTTGCGGCTGCGCTGGGGGTGCGCGTAGAGGACATCACCGATTAACCCACGGGTTGCGAATCCGGCTGATGATGTTGCGGCGCAGGTCCAGCACTTGACCGCCGGGCCGGTCGCACGGGCCTCCGACCCCGTATTGCGTCAGGTCGTTCACCGGCTCGATCCCCCAGCGCATCGCCAGCAGGCTTAACACGCTCTGGTCGTGCCGGTGGTCCTGGAAACCTGGCAGGTTTTCCCCCATCACGTTCGGCGCATCGGATATCACGTTCCATTCACAGCACCATTGCAGAAGTTCACACACAAACGCCATCGCCAGTGGCGTTTTTTTGTACACCTGTGTCCCGGCCACGAGGTTATCACCTTCATGGTAGCGCGGCTCATCGCAACCCATCAGCACGAATGCGTCCCGTTTCGTCCATGTCCGGTTCCTATGCCCTTCGCGCCTCTGGTGGAACAGCAACACGCCGCCATTCTGCTCGCAAAGCGCGAACAGGGGCGCGGGGTCGGCGATGAACCGCATTTGCGAATCGCAGTAGAAAACGTAATCCCCCTCGTTGGCTTGCGCCAACGTCCGCAGAATGAAATACGGCTTCCACGCCCATAGACCACACCCACGAGGCTCCGACAGCACCCGCTCATTCGCCTCACGAAACATGGGGTGGATGTCGCGGGGGCGGTAGAGGATGATCCGGTCGAAGTATCGCTGCGCCGAATCGCGCAGCTTGCACATCGCCCGTTCGTACAGGTCCGAGCCAAAGGTTATCAGGGTTCGCATGGGACAACGAACAAGACTCCTACCCGCTGCCCGTTCGCCTCGTCGTTGTAGTAGTGCCGCCAGCGACACTTGAGTTTCCGCAGCGACGGCTCTACCCACTCAAAACAATAGGGTTGCCCGTTGTAGGTGTCATACTTGAGGTCCGGGCGGTTGGGCACGCGCATGTCGTGAATGACGAGGATCGGCGATGGGTCGTGCGCGGCAATCAGTTCAATCTCGGCCAGCAGGGGGTTTTCGTCGCGCCAATGGGCATCGAGCCAGTACAGACACGGCTTGTCGAGTGTCGGCAGGATTGCCCGTAGAACGTCCTGGCTGCGTCCGTGGTGCGTTATGACGTTGGGGCAGGCTCGCAACGCCTCCCTTGCCTCCGCATAGCGTACAGCGTCAATCTCGATGGTGTGGACGGTATCAGCCATGTCGGCCAGCGCCAGCGTCGTGCGACCGTCATACGTCCCGGTCTCAACGATGGTACGAACGCTGCCAGCCAGCCGCCACACTTCGTCGTACAGATAGGTATCTCCGCAGAATGCTTCGCTCATATCGCACCGGGGAATCCCTGCGCCTTGCGTTGCTCGTACAACTCCATGTCCAGCCGTTGCGATTCGCTGATTCGCCGGCGCTTGGCTACTGGCAAGGTATCCTCATGCCCGCGCCCCCAGTGTGCGTGGTACTGGGTGATGTCTGGCCGAAGTAAAAGCACGCCCATCCTCTGCGCCACGGAATAAAGCTCCGTGTCCGCGAAGAGGTGTCGATAGCTCGTCCAGTAGGGGCCGAGCCCGCCGTAAGCGCGCTGGATGAACTCGCGGCCGATCCACGGCGACACGGCAGCGGGGTGTGGCGCATTGGGGGCCAATGCCCCATAGGCGTCCCCTGTTGGCTGACACACCCCGAATGTCCCGCCGAAATGCTGCCGTAGTTGGTGGGCGATTTCGTCGGGCGTCAGTCGCGGGTCCGGGTCGATGTCATCGCCCGCTACAACCGTCCAGTCTGCGCCACTCTGATGGCAGAGGATATTGGCCGCTGCTGCAAATCCGGGGTACGGGTCCGCCTCGATGACTCTTCCGGCGCGGGGGCGCTCCATGCCCGCGTCAATCAATACCATCGACGCATAGCCCATCGCGCGCCATCTGGCGAGCGTCGCGTTGGCACGTTGGGTATTGGCTGTCGGGAATGCAACCGTAACCACGCTACCTCCCGTCGATCTGCGCCTTGAACCGCAGCGAGCCGCGCGTGTGCAGAATCACCGGCTGCACGCCGGGATACCGTTTCTGCGACAACTCAACGATGTAGGTGTACTCAGGGGGCAACTCCACAAACCCCGCGCCAGTCTGCCGGATGGCGATGTCGAGCATGCGCTGGTCCCACGCCAAACACCCCGATGGGAAATGCGGCAACAACCCGCCGGGGAAGCGGTCGGGGTACTGCTCACACAATGCAATCCACCTATCGACCGTTTCCCGACTTTTCGGGGTGTTCCCGAAATACACCGTGCCGCTCAGAAGCTCATGCCCCCCGAACTTCGCCGCCGCGATGTCACAATCCAGCGTATCGAGCAATACGGGGGGCTGGAGCACCAGCGCGTCCACGTCGATATACGTCATCGGGCCGAGATGCGTGTTGAGCATCTCCCGCACGAATCTCGCCTTGTATTGCGTGTTCTTCTGCCAACTACCAAGGCTGTCAACACCCCGGATGTCATACCACAGTCCCAGCGCATCGAGGGAGGCGCGCAGGGCGACGGCCTCCTGCTCATAAGGGGTGTTGCGCGTGTAGTAGGCGATGAAGAGCATGGATAAAACCCTGCGCCGGCCGTTAGACCGACGCAGAGCGGAGCGAGGAGGGTTAGGACAGAGTGCCTTCAATCGCGTGTTCCCACAGACCGTATCCAGCGCCACGCGAAGCGTTGACGCCGAGCTTGACGGCCTTGTTCTCGAAGTGGAAGTCGGACCCCCGGCCGAGGATGTCGTACTCGATGCCCTGCTCTTCCTGGAGCAGGAAGGGCTTGAGTTCGCCGTCCAGCCGGTAGAGGCGAATCTTGGTCGTCGCGTTGGTCAGCGACGGGACCATCTGCACCTCATAAGTGAACCCGCCGAGCTTCATGCCGGTCAGTGGGTTGTCCACCATGCCGGTCAGCAAGTTGGCGCTGATGGCCTGGAGACACGCGCTGAACAGGGGCACGGTTGAAACCTGCACGAGGAACTGACGCGCGCCGCCGTTGAGGTAGCGGCCCTTGTTGTCCTTGAAGGTCAACAGATGCCCGGTCAAGCCAAGGATGGCGCTGGCCGCCTCGGTGGGCGTCGGCGCGGTCGGCGTAGCAACGTCCAGTGCCGGCACTTCCGACGCGCTCACGCTGTTCTTCTGGACGCCAGAATCCTCCCACACATGATCCGTGTCGAAGAAGTTATGGCCGTCGTAGCAGGTGCCGTTGGCGTTCACCAAGTCAATCAGCAGGTCTTCCCACTGATTCGCCACCACGCTGTTGGCGAAGTTGCCGATGTACGCTTCCAGCAGCCCGGTCTTCTCGCGCGACAGGTCGCGGTCGGGAATGACCAGCGTGGACTCATACGGCAGGTTGCGCACCTGATGGCTCAGGCGAGCCACGGTGTTCGCCTGACGAGCGCCAACCCACTCACGCATTTTCGGGAAGCCGCCGAAAATCCCGTATTCCTCGGTAGCGCGATCGCTCGCCGGATTGAACAGGGACACGCGACGCGCCCACGAGCCCTCGAACCGATCTTCGTAGCGGCTCTGAAAAAGCCCGATGATGTTACTGTCTTCAAAACCTTTGGTAGCCATGTTGTATCTCCGATTAGGGGTTGATGGGCCTTACGCCTGGTCCTGGAGGGCGGTGGCCTGGAAGTAGACCTGACAGGTCGTGCCGGCCTTCCACCGGAAGACGCGCCCGATGGCCGAGCCACCGGAGGCGGTCAGCGTAAAGGTGTCGTCGTCCGTGGCGTATACGATTGCGCCGTAGTCGTCGGCGCTGGAAACGCCAGCGACGTTGAGCGTCACCACGCCCCGGCTCTTCACCTTCACATTGATGGCGCCGGCCGCGTGGCCGGGGCCGGTGTTGTCGGCCTGCTCGATGCAGAAGCCCATAAACCCATCCCCGCCCACCAGCGGTCGGGCCAACCCGCTGGAGTCGCCGACGGCCGCGCCGTCGTAAATGATGTCGTTGTCAACCATCGGGATGCCGTTCAGCATCTCGTCGTGCCCGGTCTCAAAAACGCGGGGCTTGTCAGCAGCAAGAGTAGCCATGTGTGAATCTCCTGATTGGTGTTGTTACTTGACCCGAACGCGCCCGGTGAGTTCCAACTTGCGGAACGCCACCCAGGTCTTCTGGTTGATAAAGCGGTCGCGGCACTCGCCGTGATTCGCCTTCCACTCGGCTTCGGCGCGTTCGACGGGGTCGCTGATCTGCTCGAAGTCCGCAGCCGGCTCGGGCTTCTCCTCTCGCTTGCCCGCACCCACGCCCTTCTGCCCTTCAGCCTCAAAGCGCAGGCGCTCGATTTCCTTCTGCGCCTCGGCCAGCGCCTTGGCATGGGCTTCGGCCTGCGCCTTGGCACTCGCCTCAGCTTCGGCGGCGGCGGCAACCGCCAGCGCCACTTGATCCGGGTCGATGCCCGAACGGATCGCCTTGTCGGTCAGCGAAGCCGGACCATTGGCGTCGAGGATGGCAACCACGCGGTCGCGCTCATCCTTGGCACCGTCAGCCCAGCCCGCCTTGTAACCTTCGTTGCGGATCGCCTTCACGGCCTCATCGTCAGGATGCTCGGCCGCGTAGGCTCTGAATTGCTCAGAGTTCATAGGTAGAGTCTCCAAAAGGGCCTGTAACGCGGCGTCGAGCGACGCGATCTCGTCTATCAGGCCGAAAGAAATAGCTTGTTCAGAAACGTGTGCCCGGCCGTCCGCCACGACGGCAATGTCGGGAATCTTGTCCCCTCGTCCCGCTTGAACCGCCGCAAGGAACGGCGCGTTCAGTTCGTTCACCTCGCGCTGCACGTCGGCCACCAGTTCGTCCGTCACCTTCCCATCAGCGCCCAGCCCCTTGAATGGTCCGGTTGACACAACCCGCCACTTGATGCCCATGCTTTCGGCGTAGGCCGAATCATCCTCCAGCACCGCGTACGTCCCGATGCTGCCCACCAGCGCGGTCTTGTTGGCATAAATCATCGCGCATTGGCTCGCCACCCAGTAGGCAGCAGAACAGCCCATATCGGCGATGTACGCATAGACAGGTTTGGCCTTGCCGAACTTCCCCTCACGCACCGCCACCACGTCGTCAGCCAGGTCGGAAGTTCCAGCAACAGTTCCCCCCGGCGAGGAGATATGCAGCATGATGGCTCGCACCTGCTGGTTCTCTGCCGCCATCCGCAGTTTGCGGCGGATGGCGATTGTTGACGCGCCGCCAAAACTCCCGCCCCGCTTGGATATCTGCCCCTCAATCGAAATGATGGCGATGCCCTGTTTCGTTACCGTCATACGGTCGTCGGCCTCATCGTCGTCGTCGAGGCTGGCGAGGGCTGGCTTGAGCGTGCCATCGCGAACGGCAGCGACGGCGGCACGGAACCAGCGCGGCTCAATCGCCCACGTCCCGAACCATTGGCTGGCGCACTTGCGCTCCCGCGCTGACGCGGGGATAGGCAACATCGCCTTGCCGGTGTCGAGTGTTTCAGGCATCGTTTCCTTTCTGTGGCGCAGCTTGCACCGTGCCCGCTTCATTAGCTTTTTCATCGAGGTCTTCTGGTAGACAGTGCTCAACATCCCCGCCGATCAACGTCTCACTCAGCACCGGCAGCAGGGGCAATGAGTCAACCGCCCCTTGCGGCCGGAGACTCAGCCCCGCCTTCGTCAGCGTCGCCCGCATATCAATCGCGTTGTAGACCGCCGGGCCGATGGTTTGGTGATTTGCAAGGGATTGCACGAGGTTCTGTTCAAAGGAGGTATCGTTCGTGGCTGCCTTCTCGTCGCGCGTGTTGGTGCTGTGAAGCGTTGGAATCCCTAACCGCCCCTTGATCCGCCGCGCTTCGGCAATCTGTTCCTGCGTTGCCACCCAATCCCTGCCCCGCTTCTCTGACGCCTGTTGCGGGCTCAGAATCCCCGCGTCGATCTCGATCAGGTCCGCGATAATCTCCGTCTGCGGGTCCGTGTAATCCCACTCCCGCCCGTGCAACTCGAATGCGCCATAGTCCTCCGGGAACGGCGTCACGAACGCATCGGGATAGCCCAACTCCTGCCGTTGTTTCTCAATGCTCAGCCACCAGTAGACGATGCGATTCCAGCATCGCGATTTGAGCCAGTCCTGCTTGACCCGACACGAACGGTAGTAACCAATCAGCCCGATGCGCCCGCCAGAGAAATTGACCTGGCTCAAATCCTTCTGGCCGATTTCAAGGGGCATATCGAACGCCAGACAGATCAACCGCATCAGCGCCCGGATGAAGTCGGGCGTCTGGGTCATGGGTTGCTGGGCCTGCACCTGGATAATGCTCTCGTCGGTCCCGATGACCTTGAGCATTCCGTCCTTGTCCAACGTAATGGCCTTCTGTAGATCGCCAGAACTGTTCGTCGCGGTGTTCAGTTGACCCAGCACCGCACCGGGTTTGTTGCGCTTCTCGATCAGCCCGAAAATGCAGGCCATAATCGCGGCCTTGGTGACGCTATCGAGGTAGGTGTCCAACTGGTCCAGGTGCGGGAAGATCGGCGCGTAAACCGTCATCCCCCGCACCGCAAGCGGATCGTCCAGATGAGCCAGATACACAAAATCCCGCGCCGGAATCGGGGTGGTCGTGTCCTTGCCTTTCTCGTCAACGTCCCTTACCCAAAACCGGATCGGCCGGCCGGATACATCCACCTCTACCCCGTCAATGATACGCCCTTCTGTCTTCTGAGGGGTCGTAATCAAATCGCCGGGGATGTATTGCAGATAGGGACGACCGCTCCGACGAATCAGAACGAACCCGCCATCCCCATCCTTGCGCGGCTCGCGCCAACTCATCCTGAACAGGTCCGATGCACTCGCTTTGCCGGTGATGTCCGCTCGCTCTAACCAGTCGTAGAAACGCTCCTCAGCCTCAGCGTTGAACGCCGCGCTCCCCGCACGCATCTGCAAGCTGAATCCCTCGGCGACGACGTTGTCCGTCTCGGTGTCGAGCAGCGACCGCCCCACCGTGTTGTTGCGGTAGATGTTTCGCGCGCGGTTGCGCATTTGCCCCAACTGCCTGCGCTCCAGATACGTCCCGCCGTTGTAACTGGTGGACGCCCCCCACGGCGTAGAGGTTCTCCCGGCGACGGCATGCCGATANNAGGGGCCACCGCTTCGACCAAGCGGTCAATCCAATTTTGGGCTTCGATGGGCATGGTTCTCACTTGATGGTCACGAGGACATTGCCCCCGCCCTCTGCGTCCTCAATCGCCACCTGCTCCTGCCAGTAGTCCAGCATCTTCGCAACTTCGCTGGCGTTGTTGCGCGTGAGGCTGCGCCCGGAGATGGCATAGGACACCCCGGCCGTGGCAAGCTCGATGCTGGCGCGTTGCCAGAGCTTGAGTTGCTGTCTGGCGCTATACGTCGGTAGCGCGTCGATTTCGTCGGGCGTTAACGCCATCACCATCTCCCTTTGTAGCTCAGGGGGTTGTAGGGTTCGGGGTCGGGCACTGGTGCGGGTGTGGGACTCGTCGGTTCAGCAGGCATCGCGCCAAGGTTCGCCATATCGGCCGCGGCGCACATCAGCACTTCACAGTCCCACGACTCCACTCTCGCGCCCGAAGATTTGGGCACCCACATCAACCGGCCATTCTTGCGGTCGATGATCTTGTGTTCCGCCGCCATCTCCATGCAGTACTGCTCAGATACATCCCGATGAGGCATCCACTTGGTAGGGTCCGGGTCGTAAATCAACCGCGCCAACATGTCCTTGAAGTAGTTGGTATCAATCATCCGCAGAGACACCCCACTCGGCAGTTGTGAAATAGCCCACGGCCTGCGCATCGAATGGCTTGCACCCTTGCACGGGATGATCTTCCCCGGATCGCGCAGAGCGTACTGATACACCTCATCCGTGCGGTTGCCGCCGGTATCAATCAACTGGTGACTCGGCGTTGCCTGCCCACCGCCCTCTACGTCGAACGCCGATTGCAACCCAATCCGGTACGCCTCATCGAACGTCTGACACACTCCCTCGTACACCAGTTGATACCGGAACCCCCAGCCCCACGCGCCCACATGGACCTTGAACCAATCCTTTTGCGTGTCCACCGTCGAAACGATGAGTTGCGCCCATTTGGGAATCACCCTTGCTGGCGGTGCGCCCAAACTCTTTTCCCGGATCACGCTCGGGCGCGTTTGCGTCACCAGGTTGTCAAAGGGCATCGCCCGGCGACTGTTGGTGACGTTCATCGCCGCGCCGGGATCACCCTCGGCCCGGATGAAGTCGGCCGCTTCCGTCGCGAACCTGCGCCACGGGCTGTAGATCGAATCCAGATGCAGGGCCACCCGCTTGGACGCCTCACACCCATCATCCCGCACCCACCGCCCCCCAAGCAGCATCTTCGGCTTGTGGTGGTCGTCTATCCGCTGCTTACACTGCCTGCACTCGTACCACGCCAATCGCCCCTGCTCGATGACATCCGCCCGCTTGATCTTGTCGGCAATGTCCAGTTTCGGCCACTTGACCTGCTGCCACGCCAACTCCTGATATGCCCCACAATGCGGACAGGGTACATGGAAATGCCGCCTGTCCCCGCTCGCCTCCCACGCCCGCCAGATCGCACCTTCGCGCGTCGTCGGCGTGCTGATCTTCAACACCTTGCGACGGTGCCCATACGTCGCCGTGCGCTCCATACCCAAGCTAATCGGGTCGGCCTCTCGGCCCGCAAATGCAGGAAACTTGTCGCACTCGTCGAAAATGACGAAACGACACGGACGCGACGCCAAGCTTTGCGGGCTGCCCGCCCATCCGAAGTAAATGGGCATGGTGTCCAGCTTGACGCTCACCAGCGTCATATCATGCGGATCGCCCGACCAGTGCCTTCTCAGCGACGGCGACGTGAGGATCAGCGGCTTAATCCGCTCCTCGACCATCTCTTTCACCGCCTGCTCGCTGGGCATGACGATGAGACACGGGCCCGGATCTTCCTCGATCCAGTACCCCAGGATGTTCCGCAATGCTTCCGACCCGCCCACCTGCGTCGGCTTGACGAACGTGATCTCCTCTACCCCCGGTTCCGTTACCGCATCCATCAGCCCCGCAAGGTACGGCGTTCTGGCGTTGCGCCATGGTCCGGGTTCCGCAGACTCCGCGCTGCCCAGGATACGATGGCGTTCCGCCCATTCGCTCGGCGTTAGCTTGTCGGGCAACTTCCACGCTGCCCGCCACGACTGGTCAATTTCCCTCTGCAAGCTCACGGATGATTTGCTCGATTCGTTCGCGTAGCCGCGCCTCGATGTCCACCGCCTCAAGCCCCACCAGCCCCGGCGCTTCCTGGCTCGGCAACCCCAACAACTTCCCCTTCGCGGCCGTCACCTTCTGCATCCACATGCCCCGGTATTCCGCCCGGTCTACCAACTGATCCCGCTCCCGCGCTACCTGTAACTCGTACTTGCTCGCCAGCGCGTTTTCCTTCCGTAGCCGCGCCTTTTCCAAGTCCTCAGAGCACGCATGGTCCGGCGGTCTGCCCCGTTCCCCACTCAGCCCCTTCTCCTGCCGCCACGCCCGATACTCCGGAATGTTCAAGACGATGTTCCGCCCTTTTCTCCCGTGCGGCGCGCCGCGCCGGATGTCACGGCGCACGGTATTCTCGCTCAGGTCCAACTCCTGCGCCGCGTCTATGATGTCCGCGTCGCGGATGATTTTCGTAGGTTTAGGTTTGCTAGCCATTTATGACCGAACTGGTGCGGTAGTGGCAAAAAGCCCGGCGGTGTCCCGCAATGCCCCGCCCCCCTAGAAAGAACCCT
>MTKW01018163.1_pt1 | contig 12478 bp, 11 predicted proteins | sample 1042761 | NCBI WGS metagenome assembly MTKW01 (sample SAMN06205366, study PRJNA360243) | anaerobic digester metagenome | biome: Wastewater treatment plant; feature: Anaerobic digester sludge; material: sludge; isolation source: anaerobic digester fed with sludge from wastewater treatment plant ...
GCGATCGCCCCATTCTGGGGATTTTGGCCGGCGCTTTGTTTACAGCTGTCATTTAAAGCTCAAGTGCCACCACAGGTTTGGTTATCGCCTTTTCCTGGCAGGGGATACTAAGCCTGCCGGCAGGCCTGGCTTTGATTGTCGGTGCCAACCTGGGGACATGCATTACCGCGGTACTGGCTTCTTTGGGTTCCTCAGTGACGGCGCGGCGGGCCTCCATGAGCCACGTCCTCTTTAACCTGACGGGAATCATTATGTTCATTATCCTGCGCAGGCCCTTTACCAGTTTGGTGATGACTACAGGAACGACGGTGGCAAGGCAGATTGCCAACGCCCATACTTTGTTCAACGTGTTTGCGACCATAATTCTCTTTCCCTTCCTGCCCTACTTTGTCAAGCTGGTGACGGCGATCATACCAGGCGAGGATACCTTCCTCGAAGTAAAGCCCAAGTACCTGGATGAGCGCCTGATGCAAACTCCAGGGGCATTGCTGAGCGCCCAAAAGGAAACGCTGCGCATGGGCACCTTTGCTGTAGAGATGGTGGAAACAGCGGTCAACGCCTTTTTGACAGGCGAGGTTGACCACCTGGATGAAGTACAGCGTAAAGAAGAGGTTGTAAACTCACTGGAGACAGCGATCACTTCCTATCTCGCCAAGGCCAACCAGTATGCCATGAATGTGAATGAGGCCAGGGAAATTGTGAACCTGATGCATGTTGTCAACGACATCGAACGCATTGGTGACCATGCCATCAACATTTCTGAATTGGCAGAGGTGCGGGAAGGCGGCAAGCACGAACTGAGCGACGCTGCCAAGGCAGATCTGCAGAATATGTTTGATGAAGTGGTGCGGATCTCCCGGGGCGTCCTGGAGGCCCTGGAAGATCGGAATGTGACCAAGGCCACCAGCCTCCTCGATGACGACGATTTGGTGGACGATTTAGAGAAGATGTACCGCGCCAATCATATCGAGCGCCTGAATATGGGTCTGTGCAGCCCTGAAGTGGGTGTGCTGTTCCTGGATGCAGTCAGCAACCTGGAAAGGGTTGCCGACCATGCGCACAATATTGCCGAGGCTGTGGCAGACATTGCCTTTTCTAAATAGGCCTGTGCGGTCAAAGCTTGGGGCTTTGCCTCGAATGGTTTAGGCATTGGAAGGTTACTTTACAGAGGGAGGGTATCAAATGGGAGTATCGGATCAGACGCGCTTGTTTTCAGCCGTTGACAAGGAAACCAATGATACGAAGGAGATTTTGGCGAAAGTGTGGACTGCTTTAAAAGAAAAGGGCTACCAGCCTTTGGACCAGATTGTAGGTTACCTGGTTTCGGGTGATCCTTCGTACATAACAGCCCATGGCGATGCCCGGCGCCTGATTCAGAGCATTGAGCGCAACGACCTGTTAGAAGAAATAGTAGCAGATTACTTTAAGAGTTTAGCATAGGAGGGGTAGAGTTAATGGCCCGACTAATAATTGAAGGTGGAAAGCCCCTCCGCGGAACGGTGGAAATCAGCGGTGCAAAAAACAGTGCTTTAGCGATCATAGTAGCTGCAGCCCTGGCCACTGAGGGTGAATGCGTATTGGACAACATTCCCCAGGGGAGCGATATTGGCACGATCTGCCTGATCCTCCAGGACTTGGGGGTAGGAGTCTGGTTTGACGATCAGGAACGCCTGCATGTGCGGGGCTCAACTTTGAACAAACATACAGCGTCTTACGATTTAGTGCGCAGGATGAGGGCGTCCTTCTACAGCGCCGGCCTGCTTCTGGCCCGCTTGGGCAGGGCGGAGGTGCCCCTGCCGGGAGGCTGTGCTATCGGCTCCAGGCCTGTGGACTACCATATTAAAGGCTTTTCCCAGATGGGGGCTGAAGTGGGTATTGAACACGGCTACATGAAGGCCGAGACCACCAAGCTTCAGGGAGCCCATATCTACATAAACAGGGCCAGCGTTGGCACGACGATTAATTTGATGATTGCCGCTTCTCTGGCAGAGGGAACCACCATTTTAGAAAACGCCGCCAAAGAGCCGGAGATTGTAGATCTTGCCATTTTCCTTAACGGCATGGGGGCTAAGGTGCGGGGGGCAGGTACCGAAACGATCCGGATCGAGGGCGTCGAGAGCCTGCGGGGCATCGAGTACTCCATTATCCCGGACCGCATCGAAGCAGGGACATTTCTCTTCGCCGCTGCAATTACCGGCGGGGATGTCCATGTGAAAAGCGTAGTGGCTGAGCACTTAAGGGTGCCCATTGTCAAGCTGGAGGAAGCAGGCGTAACCATTACCAGGGGAGACAATGAGCTCCATGCAGTTGCCCCGGCAAGGCTGAATCCGGTGGATGTGGAGACACTGCCCTATCCGGGCTTTCCCACCGACCTGCAGCAGCCGTTAGTTGCCGCGATGTGCCTGGCCGACGGTACCAGCGTAGTTAGGGAAACCATCTTCGACCGCTTCCGCTACGTGGATGAGCTGCGCAGAATGGGCGCAGACATCAAGATTGAACAGAAAACCGCGATTATCAGGGGGGTGCCCCAGCTCACCGGCGCTCCGGTTGAGATTACCGACTTAAGGGCCGGTGCGGCGCTGGCTATCGCAGCTTTGGCCGCGGAAGGCCGGACCGAACTCTATGGCGTGGAGATTTTAGATCGGGGCTATGAGTTCTTCGAAGAAAAGCTGAAGAAACTTGGCGCCACAGTATACAGGGAAAACGGAGAAACACCAAGAGAGGGCTAAGGCCCTTTTTTGGTGCCTGCATACAGGATTTCCAGCACTCTAGCAGAAGTTTAAGGCAGGATGAGGGGAGTGAAGCAAGCTGTCTGCACAATTGTATACGCACAGTGATTATACGCTTTTAGGGTCGGTCTGTACGGTGGAGTCCCTGGTGAAGCAGGCGGCTGCCCTTGGCATTAACGCCCTCGCCTTGACCGATCTGAACACCACAGCCGGTCATGTGGAACTCGAGTGCCACTGCAGGCAGGCGGGGATCAAGCCTATCTTCGGCGTAGAACTGGAAGTTGCGGGCGTTGGCTTGGCGGCACTGCTTGCCCTGGACAATGAGGGTTACAGAAACCTCCTCCGCCTGGCCTCCCTGCCGGGTCCAGCGGCCAAGGAGGATTTGACTGGAGCCAAGCGCGGCCTGGCAGTTTTAGCTGATATTCAGCCTGGCAGGGAATTGCCGGCCTGGCTGGAGCAGGAGTTTGGCGACAGCTTCTATATCCGCTTTGAACTGGGGCGGGACCCAGGTCTCTATCAGACTGTCCCTGCCCAGAAGCTGGTTCTCTGCCAGGATGTTCGCTGCTTAAAAAAGGAATCTCAGCTGACTTTGGAGGTCCTGGGCAGGATTAAGGGGACGGAATACGTCGTGCCTCCCTATCCCATGCTGGGCTGGGAAGAACTGTGCACTAGATCTCAGCTGCCTAATGAAGCTGCGGAAAACGCCCTTAGCCTTGCGGAGCGCTGCAATGTGGAACTCCCCAGGGAACAGAGGCTGCCTGCCCATCCCGACAGCCCCAGGCTGGAGGAACTGGTATGGCAGGGGGCCAGGGAGCGCTTTGGCGAAGTAAGCAGCGCTGTACGGGAACGCTTAACCGAAGAGCTGGCTGTTATACGGGAGCTCGGCTATGCCGATTATTTTCTCATTGTCGCGGATATCGTGCGCTTTGCTAAAGAATCCGGCATACCGGTGGGACCAGGCAGGGGCAGCGCCGCCAGCAGCCTGACCGCCTATTGCCTGGGCATTACCGAGGTGGACTCCCTGGAATGGGGGCTCCTCTTTGAGCGCTTCCTCAATGCTGAGCGGAACAAAAAACCCGATATTGACCTCGACTTCTGCTACGAAAGGCGGGGGGAAGTGCTGGCCTTTGTGGCGGAGCGCTTCGGAAGCGAACATGTGGCCCAAATCGGCACCTACGGCACCTTCGGCCCCAAGGCCGCGGCTCAGGAGGTAAAGAGGGTGCTGGGCAGGGAAGATCCTGCAGTGATCCAGGAAATTCGGGGCCTGAAGCGGCACCGCGCCACCCACGCGGCAGGCGTGATTATCACCGCTGGTCCGATCCAGGAAATCAGCGCGGTCTATCAGGACAGGGACATTCCCGTCAGCCACCTGGACATGTACGCCCTGGAGAGCCTGGGGGCTTTGAAAATCGATCTGTTAGGCTTACGGACTCTGACTCTGCTGAAAAGCATTGAAGACCAGGTCAGAAATGATAATCCCGGTTTTTCTCTTGACAAAATCCCGGGTCATGATGAAAAGACCCTGAACATGCTGGGGGAAGGCAGGACTTTGGGAATCTTCCAGCTGGAAAGCGAACTTTTTCGGGAGCTCCTCACTAAGCTCAGGCCGCGAAGTTTCCGGGACCTGGCTGCGCTNNCGCTCATCCTGTGCTTAAAGAGATTTTGCAGGAAACCTGCGGCCTGATCTTGTATCAGGAGCAGGTGATGCTGATTGCAAGCAAAGTCGCCGGGTTTTCGCTAGGCGAGGCGGATCTCCTCCGCAGCGTCTTAGCGAAAAACGACCCTAAGGCAATCGGCCCCTGGAAGGAGCGGTTTACAGCCGGAGCCCAAAGGGTGTCGGGGCTGAGTAAGAGCGCAGCTGAGAAGCTCTTTGCTGAAGTCTCCCGCTTCAGCGGCTATGCCTTTAACAAGGCCCACAGCGTAAGCTACGCCAGGATCACCTGGCAGGCAGCCTACTTAAAGGCCCATTACCCAGGACCCTTTTTTGTCACTTTGCTGAACCAGGGAGGGAAGGCCAGGGAAGAACTCCTGGCCGATGCCCAAAGCTTCGGTGTCAGGATCCTTCCGCCAAGTGTGCTGCACTCAGATGTCTACGCGACGCTGGAGAACGGCGGACTGCGGCTCGGCCTCGCCACTTCCCGTTATCTCACTCCTGCAGGCGTGCAGAAAATCGCTGCGGGCACACGCAGGTGGACCAGCCTGAAAGGGCTGAGACAGGCCACAGGCCTGGATGCTGGAACGTTGGAGAAGCTTGTCCTCTGCGGCGCGCTGGACGATGTTGGCAGCCGCAATAAGCACCTGGAGGAGCTGGGATTGGAGCCGAGATCTGAACTTGAACTGCTCAGGCTGGAAAAAGAGCTTCTGGGGGTCTATGCCAGCAGCCATCCCTGCAGTCCGTTTCTGCCCCTGGTCCGTAATTTGCAGGGCGAATTGGAGGCCGCTGCCGGAGAGATACTGGAAGTTAAGGGGGGCGGCAGCAGGCTCCAGGTGCTTCTGGATACGCCAGAGGGCATCCTCCTGCGTACAGGGCCTCGTACTGCCTTTAAAGGCGTCAGGCTGGCAGCGGGGGAGCGTGCTGCGTTCTTTGGCAGTCCGGAAGTGGAGTGGACCCTGCCCTTAGGGCCAACGCTCCTGATTACCCCTAAGCCAGATGAGCTGGAAGCTGTCAGGGCAGCTCTGGAAGAACAGTCCGGCACAAAGCCGACGATTCTTTTGCTTGGCGATGCCTACCATCTTCTGCCGCCTGAGTTTTGGGTCAAAGATGCGGGTGCAGTAAGCAGAGAACTTGAGGCAGGGCAAATTGTGTACACATGGTTGGATCCTTGGAAAGAAAACGTTTTGTAGAAGGGATTTTTTCAAGGCTACAGAAATACAGTAGCGTAACAGCAACGTGAATGCAAAAGGAGGGAGCGATACAATGTGGACGGTAGTTTACATTGCTCCTAATCGCCCGATCGCAGAAATGCTGAAAGAGCTTTTAGAGGCAGGCGGAATCCTACCAATGCTGAGGCCCATCGGCCCTCCCCATCTCGGCGATTCTGCCAGCGTAGAAATATTGGTCCCGGAGTCAGAAGTAGATGAGGCGAATGAGATTATCGCTGCTTCTTTCGGTTAAGGTGGAATAACATGCTAAGTGCATTTAAAGGCAAACAGAAATATATGACGGTTAGGTCCCAGGAACAGGCTGCGCGCAGGGAGTTCCCCGATAACCTGTGGACACGCTGCGATGCCTGCGGGAAGATGATTTTCAATAAGGAACTGGAAAAAGACGCTTTTCTTTGTGCCTGCGGCCATCATTTCAGACTCAGTGCCAGGCAGAGGCTGGCCATGCTGACAGACCCTGAAGGCTTTGAGGCGCTTCCGCCCCTAGTGGCTGCCGATCCGATAGCCTTTCCCGGCTATGCTGAGAAAATTGAGCAGGCGCAGCAGAGGACGGGGCTCGATGATGCGGCACTTATCGGCAAGGCGGCCATCCAAGGCTCGCCTTGCATTTTGGGTATTATCGATTTTTCTTTCATAGGCGGCAGCATGGGCTCTGTCGTAGGCGAGCAGCTGGTGAGGGGCTTTGAAAGAGCTGCTGAAGAAAAGCTGCCGGTTGTGATCTTTTCAGGGGGCGGAGGCGGCGCCCGCATGCATGAGGGCATCTACAGCCTGATGCAGATGGCAAAAACCGCCCAGGCTGTGGGCAAGCACAGCCGTGCCGGCCTGCTTTACATTTCTGTGCTCACCCATCCCACCATGGGCGGGATCTACGCCAGCTTCGCCTCGCTTGGCGATATCATCCTGGCGGAGCCAGGGGCCCTCATCGGCTTTGCCGGGCCGAGAATTGTGGAAGAGACGACGCGGCAAAAGCTCCCTGCCGGGTTCCAAACGGCAGAGTATGCCCTGGAGCACGGCATGATTGACGCCATAGTCCCCCGCACTCAGCTGCTGGATTATGTGGGACGCCTCTTAAAGTGGCATAGGCAGGTGAATTAGGATGCCGGCATTTGAATGGGAAAAGCCTGTTTTGGAGCTTGAGGCTCGCATTACGGAGCTGAAACAGTTTGTGCACAGCAAAGAGATGGACTTCAGCGCAGAGATCAGATCCCTGGAGCGGAAAGCGTCGCAGCTCCGCAAGGAGATTTACGCCAACCTAACCCCCTTTCAGAGGGTGACCATGGCCCGCCATCCTAAGCGGCCTACTACTTTGGATTATATCGGACTTCTTTTTGATGATTTTACTGAGTTCCACGGCGACCGCAGCTTCAGGGACGACCAGGCCATCGTCGGCGGCATCGCCCTTTTTGAAGGCCAGCCCGTTACTGTAATTGGCCCGCAAAAGGGGCGGGATACTAAGGAAAACATCGCCAGGAATTTCGGTCTGCCCCATCCCGAGGGATACCGCAAGGCTCTCCGCCTGATGAAGCAGGCAGAAAAGTTTGGGCGGCCCATCATTACCCTGATTGATGTCGTGGGGGCCTACCCCGGCATTGAGGCTGAAGAGCGGGGGCAGGGCATGGCCATTGCCCAGTGCATCGAAGAGATGTCCTTCCTGAAAACTCCCATCCTCTCCATTATTACCGGGGAAGGGGGTTCTGGAGGGGCTTTAGCCATTGGGGTGGGCGATCGCATTTTGATGCTGGAAAACGCCTGGTATTCTGTGATTTCCCCTGAGATGTGCGCAACCATTCTCTGGCGCGATTCATCCAGGGCTGCAGAAGCGGCGGAGCTGCTGCGCCTGACACCGACGGATCTTTTGAAGTTTGGCATTATTGACGATGTAATCACTGAACCCTTGGGGGGTGCCCACAGGGACCACAGGACAACGGGCATGCAGATCAGATCCTTTATCAGGCGCTACCTGGCTGAAATCATCAACAGGCCGGCAGACGCCCTGGTTGAGGAGCGCTTGGCCAGATTCCGCAGGATCGGCAAGTTCAATGAGAAAGTACTGGCAGGTTTGGAAAACTAACTGCACTAGGAAGGGGAGATAAGAATGGGGCGCAGAGTAGGTGTTTTAACCAGCGGCGGAGATGCCCCCGGCATGAATGCGGCTGTGCGTACAGTAGTCAGGGCTGCCCTCCATTACAACCTGGAGCCCTATGCCATTTACCGCGGCTACCACGGCCTGATTAACGGTGAGATAGAGCCTGTGGACAGCAGGGCTGTCTCAGGCATTATTCAAAGGGGAGGCACGATCTTAAAGAGTGCCCGTTCCGATCTGTTCCGCACAGCGGAAGGCCGTGCCCAGGCAGTGGACATGCTCGAAAAACACGGCATTGAATCTTTGATTGTCATCGGCGGCGACGGCTCCTTCAGGGGTGCCCTCAGCCTGCAGGAGATGGGGGTCAATGTGATCTGCATCCCTGCCACCATTGACAATGACATTGCCTGCACCGACTATTCCATCGGCTTTGATACTGCTGTAAACAATGTGATGGATGCGGTGAACAAGATCCGGGACACCGCCAGCAGCCATGAGCGGGTTTATGTTGTGGAAGTGATGGGGCGCGCCTCAGGCTATATCGCCCTCTATTCAGGCCTGGCAGGCGGTGCAGATGTGATCCTGATTCCGGAGGTTCCCTATGATCTGGAACAGGTTTGCCAGCAGATTCAAAAAGCAAATGCCATGGGCAAGACTTACAATATTGTGGTGGTGGCGGAGGGAGTCCGGCCCATTTCAGGCAAAAAGGGTGAAGAGAGCCCGTCTTTGGAGATCGGACGCTACATACAGGAAACCGCCGGCTTTGACACCCGCATCATCATCCTGGGGCATATCCAGCGGGGCGGAGCCCCTACTGTCCGGGACCGCCTGTTGGCAAGCCGCTTGAGCTACCACGCCATTGAACTGGTTTACCAGGGTAAGACCGGCAAGATGCTCGGTGAAGTGAACCAGGTTGTGAAGTCCTTTGATCTGGACTATGTGCTGGCCCAGGAAAAACAGCTGAACCTGGACTACTATCACCTATCAAATATTCTCTCTGCGATCTAGACGAGGAGGTCGATTATGCGCAAGACCAAAATTGTGTGTACCATTGGGCCGGCCAGTGAGAGTCCGGAAACGCTCCGGGCGCTGATCCGGGCGGGAATGAATGTGGCCAGGCTGAACTTTTCCCATGGTGCCTTAGAGGAACACTTGCAGCGTATCAACAGCCTCAGGGAGGCTGCGGCGGAACTGGACGCCAACCTAGCCATCCTCCTTGACATTCAGGGGCCGAAGATCAGGGTCGGACAGCTTGCCACAGGCCCGATTGAAATCATTCCCGGCCAGGAATACACTTTGACTGTTGATCCCTATCCAGGGGACCACTCCAAGATCCATGTGGACTATCCCTACCTCAACCGGGATCTGCGCCCAGGCTCAGTAATCTACATAGACGATGGGCTTTTAGAGCTGAGGGTGCAGGAAGTCAAGGGTCCCGATGTGATCTGCCAGGTAGTGGTGGGCGGAGAACTGAGCGCCCGCAAAGGCGTCTCTCTGCCCGGCGTAGATGTGGACCTGCCGGCACTCACCAAGGAAGACATTGAACACATCCGCTTTGGGGTCAAGCACAACGTAGACTTTGTTGCCGCCTCCTTTGTGCGCAGGGGAGAGCATGTGGAAGAGGTGCGCCGCATCATTCAGGAAGCCGGCGGAACCCAGCATGTGGTGGCCAAGATTGAAAGCAGTGCGGGTCTGCGCAATATTGACGAGATCATTGCCGCCGCGGATGCCGTAATGGTGGCCCGGGGCGATCTCGGCGTAGAGATTGCAGCGGAAGAGGTGCCGCTGGCCCAAAGGATGCTGATTCGCAAGTGCAACCGGGCAGGCAAGCCTGTGATCACCGCAACTCAAATGCTTGATTCCATGATCCGCAATCCCAGGCCCACCAGGGCTGAGGTGACAGACGTGGCCAACGCAATTTTCGAAGGCACCGACTGTGTGATGCTTTCCGGCGAAACAGCCATGGGCCGTTATCCGGTCCGGGCTGTGCAGGTGATGGACCGCATTGCCCGCCGCATGGAGCAGGTAATTGATTACGGCGCAGTTCTGCGGGAAAAGGCGGTAGAAGCCCGGAGCCAGATAGACCAGGCCGTCACTTTGGCAGCCTGCCAGGTTACCCATGACTTGGGCCTGGAGCTGATGATCTGCTCGACCTTTTCCGGATCCACTGCCCGCTCTTTGTCGCAGAAGCGTCCCAAGGCAACTATTTTTGCGATTTCCCAGAATCCTCATGTCGTCAGGCAGCTGGCTATGTCCTGGGGCGTCTTTGCCGCCTACCAGGAAAAGGACAGCGATGTGGAAAGATCCATCCGCCAAGCTTTAGACAAGGCAATTAAGCGCAATTTGCTTGCACCTGGAGATGTGGTTACCATTGTGACCGGCCTCTCGGTGGGAGTGCCCGGCGAGACCAACATGCTGCAAGTGCGAAAGGTTGAGGAATCTTGAAAATAGGGAAGCTGTCAGGGGATACGCTGGAACGGATGGTTCTGTCAACCATCCGGTTTCTGCGTGAGGATGTTCTGGTCCACGCCGGGCTGGGCGAGGACTGTTCTGTGATTGATTTTGGCGACGAGGTCTGCATTGTCACCAGCGACCCGATTACCGGTGCAACGGAGGGTGTGGGGGAGCTGGCGGTCCATGTGGCCTGCAATGATCTGGCGGCCAACGGCGGAACGCCGGTTGGGGTGCAGATTGTGCTGCTCCTGCCGGAACAGTCCAGGGAAGAGCAGATCCGACACATTATGGAGGACATTCAGCAGGCGGCGGCCAGCCTCGAAGTAGAGGTAATCGGCGGCCATACTGAAATCACCAGCCGGGTGGCGAGCCCGGTGGTTTCCATCACCGCCATCGGCAGGGCGCCAAAGGACCGCTATGTCACTTCCAAGGGCGCCAAGCCGGGGGACGACATTGTAATCACCAAGGGCGTGGGTATTGAAGCCACCGCCATTTTGGCCAGGGACTACAGTGATCAGCTGCCCTTTGAGATATCGGAAGAGGAGATCCGATGGTTCACCAAGCAGCTTTCAGTTGTTCCTGAAGGCCTCCTTGCGGCTGAACACGGGGTGCATGCCATGCATGACATTACCGAAGGCGGCCTGGCAGGGGCAGTGAGGGAGATCTGTCAAGCTGCCGGGGTTGGAGCCGAGATCAGGGAGGCAGATGTGCCTGTGCCCTACCTGACCAGGGTGATCTGTGAATTCTTTGGACTGGACCCTTTAAGGCTGCTCTCTTCAGGTTCGATGCTGATTGTGGCCCCCAAGGGGGAAGAACTGGTTGGAAAGCTTTCTGAACAGGGGATTCCTGCATTCATCGTAGGCACGATTACAGAAGGCACGCATCCTGTGGTGATCCACAAAAGCGGCGAGAGAGAAGAGATCACAGCCCATGTTGAGGATGAGCTGTGGAAATTTTTCCGCAGGGAAGAAGGGGCAGAATAGACATGATACCGGCAAATCCCGGCAAGAGACTGGAAATAGAAATTGACGGCAGGGAATATCTTAGAATTCCTGTGCGGACAGAGCTGATTTCCACCACAGATGACATTGTGGAAGTGGTGAAAAGATACACAGAAGGCCTGGTGCAGGAGGGCGACCTGGTTGTGGTGAGCGAAAAGGTTGTCGCCATCACCCAGGGCAGGGCCTTTCGCATCAGTGAGATCAAGCCCTCCAGGCTCGCGGTTTTGTTAAGCAGGTTTGTACATAAGTCTCCCCACGGCATCGGCCTTGGCATGCCGGAGACGATGGAACTTGCCATTCGTGAAGTGGGGGCGCTGAAGATTATCTTTGCAGCCATAGTTGCCGCTGTTGGCAAGCTCTTTGGCATCAAAGGCCTCTTTTACCGTATCTGCGGTCCTAAGGCCAGGGCCATCGACGGACCCTGCGATTACACCATCCCCCCTTACAATGACTACGCGGTTATGGGACCGGAAGACCCAGACGGAGTAGCCAGGCAGATCAAGAGGGAAGTGGGCTGTGCCGCCGCGATTATTGACGCCAACGACCTTGGCGTAAACATTCTAGGCGTCTCAGGGCCCGAAGTGGAGATACCTTTGCTTGAGAAGCTCCTTAAGGACAATCCCCTGGGCCAGTCCGCGGAGCAGACTCCCATCGGCATTATCCGCCTGGCCAAAGAGGCTGTCCTGGCGGGCCAGGCCTAGAGAAACACCGCAGGCTGAACCCTGCGGAGAAGGAATGAAATGATTGACGAAGCAGAGTATCTGGACGAACAAATATTTTGTGGCACTGATGGCAGCCATTGCCTGCATTTTGTGGGGCAGCGCCTTTCCGGTTTTGAAGATCAGCTATGCTGAACTGCAGATTGAAACGGCAGATGTCTCGGCCCGGATGTTGATTGCCGGGGCCAGGTTTTTCCTGGCGGGGCTGATGGTGTTTGCGGTGCAAAAGCTGCTTTTGCGCCAGCCAGTGAAAGTTAAGAAGAAAAGTCTGCTGCCGCTCTTAGTTTTGGGCCTGGCCCAAACCGGGCTGCAGTACTACTTTTTCTATAACGGCGTCGCGGTGGTGAGCGGCATAAAAAGCGCCATCCTCAATGCGGCGGGCAATTTCTTTGTTGTGATTTTGGCCCACTTTATCTACACCAATGACCGCCTCAACCTGGGTAAAGTGCTGGGCTTAATCGCCGGCTTCGGCGGCATTGTTCTTGTGAACTGGCGACCGGGTGCGGTTATCGGCTGGGAGTTCACTCCGCGGGGCGAGGGGTTTTTAATCGCCGCGGGGCTCACCAGCGCCCTGGGTACTTTTTGGGCCAAGGGCTTGGGTAGAGAGAC